>JADMIO011583383.1_pt1 | contig 59123 bp, 65 predicted proteins | sample 8958161 | NCBI WGS metagenome assembly JADMIO01 (sample SAMN16585339, study PRJNA669376) | soil metagenome | isolation source: Crop rotation soil | place: USA: Cullars Rotation, Alabama | collected 2011 | reverse complement strand
GCCGCGACTTCAAGTCACGTGAATTCCAAGCTTCGGATCCCACTGTGCTGGAAAGTGATTCTGCTCGATTCGATCACCCGTCTGGCCCGGGCTTACAACACGATCGTGCCTCCTTCCGGAAAGGTGCTGTCGGGCGGTGTCGATTCCAATGCGCTGCAGAGGCCAAAGCGGTTCTTTGGCGCCGCGCGGAATATCGAAGAGGGCGGGTCGCTGACGATCATCGCGACGGCGCTGGTGGATACCGGCAGCCGTATGGATGACGTGATCTTCGAAGAGTTCAAGGGTACGGGCAATATGGAAATCCATCTTGACCGGAAGTTGATCGACAAGCGCGTGTTCCCGGCGATCGATATCAACAAGAGCGGTACGCGTAAGGAAGAGTTGTTGATGCCGCGCGATGAACTCAACCGCGTTTACATTTTGCGGCGCGTGTTGAGTCCGCTGTCGCCGGTGGAGACGATGGAGTTGCTGCTGGACAAGCTGGGCAAGACGCGGACCAATAGCGAGTTTCTTGCGTCGATGAGCGGGTAGAAAACCCCGCCGGCGACAAGATCGCCAGCGCCACATGCTACTGATAGACTCGGCGGGATGCGTCCCGCCGAGTCTGTTTCCGCTTACAACAAGAACCGATTGTTTCTGGTGAGCTTGCTCGCACTGTTCACGGCCGGCGTCGGGGCGTCGCTGCGTTCGAATATTGCGGACGATTTGCAGCGAATCTTCTTTGATCCGATCGACAAGGCGCATTCGGCGGAGATGATTGGGTCAGTCCTTGGCGTGCCGTTTCTCGGATACGCGTTCACGATTGCGATCGGGAGTCCGCTGCTCGATGCGATCGGGATGGGTGTGTTGTTGCCCATGTCCGGTGCGTTGTTTATCGCCGGGACGCTCATCATTCTGTTTGCTTCCAGCCTCGCTTCGGGCGCTGGGGTGTATACGGCCATCTGGGCCGGTGCGGTTGTGACCGGGATTGGTTGGGGGCTTGTTGAGACTGTGATCAATCCGCTGACGACGACGCTTTATCCGGAAGAGAAGACGGCGCGGTTGAATACGCTGCATGCGTGGTGGCCGGGAGGGTTAATCGCTGGCGGACTGTTCGGCATCTGGATGGGCGCGATGGGGCAGAGTTGGCAGGTTAAGCTGGCGGCGGTGATGGCGCCAGCGGCGCTGGTCATAGTGCTGTGTATCGGGCTAAAGTTCCCGCCGACCGAGAGGGTGGCTTCCGGATATTCAGCCGGGTCGATGTTTCGAGAACTGCTTAAGCCGATGTTTCTCGTGCTGTTCTGCTCGATGTTTTTGACGGCGGCTTCCGAACTCGCGCCTGGGCAATGGGTGGACCTGGCGCTGACGCGGACAGTAGGGATGCGGGGGATCTGGTTGCTTGTGTACGTCAGCGGGCTGATGTTTGTGATGCGGCATTTTGCCGGTCCGATGGTGCATAAGCTTTCGCCGATCGGATTGTTGTGGTTCTCCTGTCTGCTGGCTTCGTTGGGGTTGCTCGCATTAAGTTTCGCGAATTCGCCTGTGACCGGATTGTTGGCCGCGACTGTTTGGGGGACGGGGGTTTGCTATATGTGGCCCACGATGCTGGCTACGGCGGCGGAGAGGTTTCCACGTGGTGGGGCACTGTTGATTGGGCTCATGGGGACGGCGGGGACGCTATCGATCAACTTCGTGCTTCCGGCGATGGGGAAGATTTTCGACGCGAAAAAGGTGGAAGTTGCGGGAGGGGCGGCGGCTTTTGGGGCGCTTCAAGCCGGTGCTGAGTTGGAACGTGTGCTGGGCATCGCGGCTCAGGCGTCGTTCCGTGCGGTGGCGATATTGCCAGCCCTGCTGCTGGTTGTGTTCGGGGCGATTTGGGTTCGGGACAGGAAGAGAGCGAGTTAGTTCAGGGCCGGACGTTCTTTTTTGCGGAGGCGGCCACGGATTTTCAGGTGGATGGGGGTGCCTTCGAATCCAAAGCGCTTGCGGATCTGGTTGGTGAGGTAGCGCTCGTGCGAGAAGTGCAGCGGTCCGGCTTTGTCGGTGAAGACGACGAATGAGGGCGGGCGCACGCTGGCCTGAGTGATGTAGAGGATCTTGCGCTCTTCGAAGTGGAGTGCTTCCACGAAGCGATTGAGTTCACCTGTGGTCACACGCTGGAACGCCGATTTGTTGATGCGCTCGATCTTCTCGAAAAGATCTTTGATGCCGGTGGCGTTGAGGGCCGACATGAAGATCATCGGGGCGTAATCGAGAAACTTCAGTCGGTCACGGACGTTCTGCTCGAATTCCTTCCGCTTGCCGGAGGTAATGAGGTCCCACTTGTTGATGCAGAGGATGACGGGGCGTCCGCCTTCGTGTGCGTAGCCGGCGATGGTGGCGTCAAGGGCGACGAAGCCTTCGCTGGCGTCCATCACAACCAGAACGATGTCAGCGAGGCGGATATGGCGACGGGCCATGACGACGCTGAGCTTTTCGGCCATCTCCTTCGTTTTGCCCTTGCGGCGGATGCCGGCTGTGTCGACGAAGACAAAAGTTGTCCCGTTGCGTTCAACGGTTTCATCGACTGCGTCGCGGGTGGTGCCGGCGATGGGGGAGACGATGGAGCGCTCGCGTCCCGTGAGCGCGTTAAGGAGAGTGGATTTGCCGACGTTGGGGCGTCCGATGATTGCGACTTTGATGCCTTCGGTTTCGGGCTTTGAATCGGCTTCGGGAAATGCGGCTGTGACGTGGTCGAGGAGTCGGTCAAAGCCCAGCCCGTGTTCGGAGGAGACGGGGTACATGTCACGGAAGCCGAGGGAATGGAAGTCGTGGATTTGGTCCTCGAGCTTGCCGGTGTCGCATTTGTTGACGACGACGGTGACAGGTTTGCCCGTCTTGCGGAGCATCGTGGCGAGTTCGCGGTCTGAGGCGGTGATGTCGGCACGTCCGTCGACAAGGAAAATGACGTGGGCGGCCTGGTCGAGAGCGACGCGAGCCTGGGAGAGGATCTGGGAGGGTATGTAGTCGGCGTCGCTGACGACGATTCCGCCGGTGTCGATGAGCTCAAAGGGTTTGCCGTCGTGCTGGGCGTGACCGTGGATGCGGTCGCGGGTGATGCCTGGTTCGTCGCCGACAATCGAGCGGCGTTCGCCGGTGACGCGGTTGAAGAAAGTGGATTTGCCGACGTTGGGGCGTCCGACGATGACTACGGCGGGAATCTGGTCAGGTTGCATTGATCGGGTGAAATGCGTCGACAGGAGTGCCGACGCGGCAGGCGGCTTTGTTTATGCGAAGCCTGCCCGCGCCACATATGAATGATAGCGTTCTGCGTGTGTTGAACTGATGGTTATGGAAGTGGGGTCGGTCCAGACGCGGAATGCGGTGCGGCGGTTTTTTCGCCCTGATGGGCCGTTGGCGGCGAAGCATCCTCAGTTCGAATTGCGGCGTGGGCAGGTTGAGATGGCGACCGCGGTCGACGCGGCGCTGACGGAAAACAGGAAGCTTATCGTTGAGGCGGGGACGGGGACCGGGAAAACGCTGGCGTATCTGGTTCCCGCGCTTCTTTCCGAGCGGCGCGTCGTGATTTCGACCGGTACAAAAGCATTACAGGAGCAGCTTTTCTTTCGGGACGTGCCGTTTCTCGAGAAGGTGCTGGATCGTGAGCTGCGCGTTTGTTACATGAAAGGCCGCAGCAATTATGCCTGCCGCCAGAAGATTCAAGAGGCGGAAAATTCACCGGTGCTGTCGGGGCTCGAAGAGGTCACCGATTTTCGAATCATTCAGGAGTGGGAGAAGACGACCGAGAACGGCGATCGGGCCGAGATTCGGGAACTTCCGGAAGACAGCAGCGCCTGGGCCAAGATCGATGCGCGGGGAGAACTGTGCGCCGGGCAGAAGTGCAAGCAATACGAGCGCTGCTTCATTACGCTGATGCATCAGCGCGCCGCAGAGGCGGACATCGTTATCGTCAATCATCACCTGTTCTTTGCGGACCTGGCGGTGCGGCGCGAGGAGACGGCGAGTATTCTGCCGGAATACAATGCGGTGATTTTCGACGAGGCGCACGAGATTGAGGATACGGCCGGGCAGTACTTCGGGTTCTCGATCAGCAGTTACCGGGTGCAGGATTTGCGGCGTGATGTGGCGGCGATGTCGCGGGTTCGCCAGTTCGGTTCTGAGGACCTGGATCGGATTTTGATCCGGCTGGAGGAGATTGCGCTGCACTTCTTCGGCCTGCTGCCGGGTCCGGATGGGCGGTCAAATTTTGGCGGGCGGGAGCGGTTCCGAGAGCAGAACCAAGACGTGTACTCCGATCTGCTGGCTGCCTTTGATCTGCTGGCGAGCCAGTTGAAGGTGATCCCGGATGCGCCGCAGGAAGTCATCCCTCTCTTCCGGCGGGCACAGGAACTGCGGGGCGCGCTCGAGTTCCTGATGGAAGGGCAGGATCCGCGATTTGTTTATTGGATCGAGAAGCGCGGGCGCGGAACTTTTCTGCAGGCGACGCCGATCGACGTCGCGGATGTGTTGCGGGAGAACCTGTGGGAGAAGGTTGGGGCTGCGGTGTTGACGTCCGCGACGCTGGCGGTGGCCGGGAATTTCGATTATGTGCAGTCGCGGCTTGGGCTGGATAGCGCGCGGACGTTGATTGTCCCGAGTCATTTCGACTATGGTTCGCAGGCGCTGTTGTATATCCCGAATCACCTGCCGAATCCTGCGAGTCCGGCATATTTGAAGGCGGCGAGTGAGGAGATCGTGCGAATCCTCGGGGCGAGCCGTGGGCGGGCGTTCGTTCTGTTTACCAGCTATCAGCAGATGCGGCTGATTTACGACCGGGTGTCTTTTGCGATCGAATATCCGATTCTGGTGCAGGGGACCGGGCCGCGAATGGCCCTGCTGGAGGAGTTTCGCGAGACGCCGCATTGCGTCTTGTTTGCGACGTCGTCGTTCTGGCAGGGGGTTGATGTGCCGGGCGAACAATTGAGCTGCGTTATCATCGATAAGTTACCGTTTGCAGTACCGAATGACCCTGTGGTGGAGGCGCGAATCAGGAATGTTCGCGAGGCCGGGGGGAATCCTTTTTACGAGTATCAGATTCCACAGGCCGCCATCGCGCTGAAACAGGGATTTGGCCGCTTGATCCGGACGAGATCGGATCGCGGCGTACTGTCATTGCTGGACACGCGGATCACACAGCAACGTTACGGTCAGGTATTTTTTGACAGTCTGCCGGACTACGCATTCTCGATGCGGTTCGCGGATGTGGAGGGTTTTTTCAATGTTTGAAGTTTCAATCGAGCACACGTTTGCGGCTGGTCACGCGCTGCGCCATTACAAGGGAAAGTGCGAGAACGTGCATGGGCACAACTATCGAGTGCAAGTGGTGATTCGGGGAGAGAAGCTGAATTCGACGGGGTTGCTGACGGATTTTGTGGACCTGAAGAGACTGCTGCGGGGGATTGCCGAACCGCTCGACCACGTGTTTTTGAACGATATGGAACCGTTCACGACGCTGAATCCATCGGCGGAGAACATTGCGTGGTACATCTGCGAGAAGTTGCAGGAGGGGCTGGATCAAAGTAATCCGATTGAAGTGGCGGAGGTGAAGGTCTGGGAGACAGACATTCAGTCCGCCACGTATCGGCCGGCTTCCCGGTTGGGTTACTCGGTCCAGTAGGTCACGAGCAGGCCTTCGCCCGCGGTATCGGCGTCGATCGCGTAATCCATCAGACGGATGGAGTTTTCACCGTCCTGGGATTCGATCTCGAAGTTCTCGGAAAATCCACCGGCAGAGTTGGGCCAGAGGACGCGTGCAACGCCGTCCAGGGTAGTTTTGTTCATGGCCGTGGTCCCCAGATAGGTCTTGCCCGTCAGGCCCGGTATGACCTGCACGAACAACTTCGAGGCGACGACCGAGGGGTCCGTCGCGAGGGGTACTGGTGTGCCCGGGGTGGCCACATTGACGCGGCCTTTGCTGTTGATGTTCATTGAGAAGCTCTCCTCGGTCGCATCTTAGAGCGGGGTGTGGGGGCTCGGACGCGGGGATTGCGGCAAGTCGAAGATTCCAGGCCGAAATCTCTTTTGCTCTTGTTGTGAACGACTTGCAGAACCACGGCGGAAGGCTATTGACAGAAGGAGAACAGTATGCCGGATGGGTTCGATTTTGCAGAACAGGCGATGGGGCTTGTCTGGCGGGGCTTTCAGAGGGATGAGTAAGGCACGCCGCGACGCAGGCGGTACGTGGTACTGAGTCGAAGTGGTTTAGGGGCTGGATGACTAACCGGAAGGCTGGAGTCGCAGCCATTGATCGACAGTCAGGGCGAGCACACCGTACATCAGGTGGGCCATTATCTTTGCGGCGCCTCGCACACGAATCTGACTGGCTCCGAACTCATCCTTAAGCCGGGCATTGACGCGTTCGCTCATGGTACGAGTCTTATAGCGCTGCTCCTGAGCCCAAGTCAGCTGTGGCGTTGGTTTATCGGGAAACACTTTCTGCATTTGCAAAGGCTTTTTCGTACCACGCCGCGGGTGCGGCGCAATGATTGGCACATGGTTCAGTTGCCGACTATGGGCATGGATGTGGTCGGCGTCGTATGCCGAGTCCATCAGATCGTAGAGGTAGACCACACGCTCGCCCGTCATCGTCATCAGTGGAATCGCCACCTGAGAATCATTCACGCTGGCGCTGGTCAGAATGGCGCTGATGGGAAGTTGTCCGTCGGCCACATCCAGATGCAGCTTGTAGCCGCGCCAGTATTGCTGGTGGCCCTGGCTGCTGGTTTTGGTGCCGATGTCGCAATGGCGCGGTAGTTCGGTCAACATGCGATCGAGCTTCTGATGACGCTGCCGCTGGATGCGTGTGCCGCGGTCGCAGGCTTTGGCTCTGCGAAAAACGTGTTTCGTATTTCTCCGGCCCTGTGCCTTCGCTTGCTGCTTCTGTCGTTTGACCTCACGCCGTCTCGCCGCCTTTTGCTTTGCCGTTTCCGGAAAGCGCTCGCGCGCGGGAATTGCCGTCGAATCGCGGGCGATGTGCCCGATCAAACGCTCCTGCTGGGTGGCAGCGATCACCGCTGCGTGCAACTGCTGCGGCAGTTCAGTGTGAGCGAACTCGGCGAAAGCCCGCGAAAATTTCGACTCATGCGGCAGGGCATCTGCGTTCTTCCAGCCGCATAGCCGCCGCAGCGATTCATCTACGCTCAGACGCGAGATCAGGTCTCGCGTCGTCGGCAGATTCAGAATCGCTTTCGCCACAAAGGCCGTGAGCAGAGCCGCGCGATCCTTCGCCGGACGGCCCGTCCAGCTGCGCCGCGCTGACAACATCCGCTCCAGCGGAATCACAGCCAATACTGCTATCAGCAAACGCTCGGCACCGCTCAACTCACCAGTCTCCGGCTGCATCGCCGGGTAGAGTTCCTGCTGCAATACATGCGCAAACTGCGCCAGCATCTGCCGTGGGTTAACCTGCATATGGAATCGGGGCGAGGCTTTGTTTTCTGGTCGTTTGGCGACACCAGGTTAACTCAGCTCAACCCCTTTTCCAAATCCTTTTTCTATCCTCTTCTCTCTATTCCCTTTGCCCGTTCCGGACTTTTGCAAGTGGCTCTTGTGAACGAGGCCGGCGTTCGGAGCAGGCCGGCTGCGTCTTGAAACATTTTCTTCATCCAATGTTTTGCGTCATGTATACTCTTAGCCATGGCTCAAAAGTCAATGACCCAAACGCAGATTGTCAAGGCGATTGCCGAGGCGAACGAGATTCCGAATGCCAAGGCGCGCCAGATCCTCACATTCCTTTCCGACCTGGCCGTCAAAGAAGTGAAGAAGAATGGCCTGTTTGTTGTGCCTGGTCTCGGACGGCTGGTGCGCGTGGAGCGCAAGGCCCGCATGGGTCGGAACCCGGCGACGGGCGAAGCGATCAAGATCGCAGCGAAGAAGGTGGTGAAGTTTCGTATCGCCAAGAGCGCCAAAGATGCGATCGTGCCACCGAAGGTTAAGAAGTAGTCGTTCAGCAGTTTTTGTTTCGTTTGAAGGCCGGTTAGTCGGCGCTCGTCGAACGTCGGCATGAGTGCTGACGCTCCGGGCAGGAATGCCCGCGCGGACATGCTAACCGGCCTTTGTTTCTTTGTTGGTCCTTTCTCAAGAATCCTCCAGTTTTCTCTCCTCAGGAATCCGGTTGAACTAAACCGCTACGCGGTAGAGTCTGCGACCGAGCAGGGGTCGTGCTCCTGAGAAAAACTGGGATTACGGTCTATTTCCAGATAAACCGAATTCCATTTTCAGGAGCACCCCATGACCCCTCTTCGTCAGCGAATGATCGAAGACCTGCAGCTGCGCGGCCTCGCGCCAGCCACACAGAGGAACTATATCGCGCATGTGGCATCGTTTGCGCGGTTTTACGGCAAGAGTCCGGAACAGCTGGACCGGGAAGCGATCCGCGAGTATTTGCTGCACCTGTTGAACGAGCGGAAAATGTCGCCGGAAAACATAAACCAGCAGGTGACGGCGTTGAAATTCCTGTATCTGACGACTCTCGAGATGCCCTGGGGCGCCGTCGATTTTCCGCGAGTCAAACGGGTCCGGCACCTGCCGGTCGTGCTGAGTCATGAAGAAGTCGTGCTCTTCTTCGATCACGTGCCGAGCCTGAAGTACCGCGCGGCACTGATGATTTGTTACGGCGCCGGACTGCGTGTCTCCGAAGCCGTGGCTCTGAAAGTCGGCGATATCGATTCCAAACGGAACCTGCTGCGCGTCGAGCAGGGCAAAGGCCGCAAGGACCGTTACGCGATGCTGTCCCCGCGCCTGCTGGAAGTGTTGCGCGTTTACTGGCGCGCGGCGCGGCCGGAGAACTATCTGTTTCCGTCGCCGCTTCGGGGCAGGCACTTGAACGCCGCTTCATTGCAACTCGCCTGCAGGGAAGCATGGCTGCACAGTGGACTGCACAAGAAGGTCACTGTGCACACGTTGCGCCACAGTTTCGCCACACACCTGCTGGAAAATGGCACGGACCTCCGCATCATTCAGGTACTGCTCGGTCACAGCCAGATCGACACCACAGCGCGCTACACGGCAGTTTCGCCGCGGTTTATCGGCACCGTCATCAGCCCGCTGGACCGGCTCGACAAAGCACCGGTGAAGCGCCGGAAGTAGCGGCGTGCCAAGGCCAGCCTTCGAGCTGGCCGGCATCTTTCGACAACACGGCGAAGCTTACCGGCAGACACACCGATTACCACGCCAACAGTTGCGCGTCATGCGGGCGATCGAAGTTTGCCGTACTGCTGCGCTGGGCGGCCACGTCGAAAAATGCGGCCAGTGCGACTTTACGCGTATCGCTTACAACTCGTGCCGCAACCGGCATTGTCCGAAGTGCCAGAACCGCGACAGGGCCGAATGGCTGGAAGCCAGGAAGGCTGAACTGTTGCCTGTCGAATACTTCCATGTGGTGCTCACAGTGCCGGAGGAGATTGCCCGCATCGCGTTCCAGAACAAAGAAACGGTTTACAGCATCCTCTTTCGAGCAGCGTCGGAAACACTGCTCACCATTGCGCGCGATCCGAAGCATCTCGGCGCCGAGATCGGTTTCTTCGCAGTGCTGCACACGTGGGGACAGAACCTGCATCACCATCCGCATGTGCATTGCGTCGTTCCAGGCGGCGGGCTCTCACAGGATCACACACGCTGGATCTGCTGCCGCCCCGGCTTCTTTCTTCCCGTGCGGGTGTTGTCCCGTCTGTTCCGGCGGCTCTTTCTGGCAGCACTGGAGCAGGCTTTTCAGGACGGCAAGCTCGAGTTCTTTGGTGAGCTTGCGGGTATAACAAACGGCTCTGCCTTCACGCAGTACCTCGATCCGGCGCGTGAAGCGGAATGGGTCGTATATGCGAAGCCTCCATTCGGCGGGCCTGGCCAGGCTATCGAATATCTGAGCCGCTACACTCATCGGGTCGCTATTTCCAACGAGCGACTTCTCGCTGTCAAAGAGCGCGAAGTCACCTTTCAATGGAAGGACTATCGACGCGCCGGCAGGCATAAATCGCGCACGATGACGATCCGCTGCGATGAGATGATCCGGCGCTTTCTCAGCCACACTCTGCCAGATCGATTCCAGCGCATTCGCCACTATGGCCTGCTTGCCAATCGTGGCCGTGCCGAAAAGCTTGCGCTCTGCCGGAACCTGCTGATTGCTGCCGCCGCCGAGTTGCTGCCCGATACGCTTGCCTGCTGTGTGAGGTCAGAGCCTCTGCCTGTTCGTTGCCCGCAATGCTCGACGGGCATCATGATCCATCTCGGCTCGATCCCAGCGTGTCGCTGGCCGACGATACCTCCGGATACGTCATGAGACGACATTCCAGCGTTCGTTGCGACAGGCTTTGCATCCTCCGCATTGCACCGTCGAACTGTGCCCCGGCCAGCTCCTTGCGCGTAAAAGCCCCACGGCATCGCCGCACTAATCCTTCACTCCGCGCCTGGTTGCTTCCCCGGTTTCCCCAAACCCTGTTGGCCATCGCCTGCTCTCACGAGACTTTCCTCGGGTACAACCATTCAAACCCCATAACCCGCCGCTTCTTTGCGGTTTAGCTCACCGGGCGGTTGCATCGGCAGGCGGCCTGACCCAAGGACTTTTCACGCCATTTTCCGCCGCCCTGCCGATGCAACCTTTTTCATTCACAACAAAAGCAAAATTTGATTTGCTTTGTAATCAGTGATTTCACTCCCCACTCGCAAGTGAGGCTCGTCTCCGCGTTGTAGCTTTCAATCGGGAAGGAAATGCGTGCAGACAACGGCGGGCGGCCTTCACGAACAAAGGTTCGCTTGAAGCGCAAAAGCGCCCGGAAGAAAGCAAGGAGCAAAGACGCGTCGATTGACGCAATTGTGGAGCAACTGGGGGAGAGCGTGATGAAGAACGACAAGCCGTCGGTAGCAGATCTGGTGCGGTTGCTGGAACTTCAGCGTGAGCTGAAGAATGCGGCGCCGCGGAAGTTGACGGTGAAGTGGATTGACCCATGCGCCGAGCCCGGATCCGAGGAATAAGTTATAGCCCACTACCGAGCCAGCGCAGATTTCACAACTCGCAAGCAACGTTCAAGGGATTTTCGGGGCCGATCGGCTCCGGGAAAAGCGCTGCGTTGTGTCACGAAGCGATCCGGCTGAGCTACGTGAATGCTGGCCGGACCGGGCTGATTGGATCCCCGACGTATCCGATGTTGCGCGACTCGACGCTGGTTGCGCTGGTGGACACGCTTGGCTCGAACCAGATTCCGTTCGAGTTGAACAAAGCCGACAACGTGCTGCTGATGCAAGAGACGGGCTCGCGCATTCTGCTGCGGGCGGTGGACGAGTTCGAGAGACTGCGCGGCACGAATCTGGCGTGGTTCGGGCTGGATGAACTGACGTACACGTCTGAAGGCGCGTGGTTGCGGCTGGAAGGCCGGCTGCGTGATCCGCAAGCCGTGCGGCGGTGCGGGTTCGCAGTTTGGACGCCGAAGGGCTTCGACTGGGTGCATCGACGGTTTGTGTCGCACCGAGTTGAGGGTTACGAAACGATTCAGGCGCGGCCGTTCGAGAACCGGTTCCTGCTCGAACAGGTGCCGGATTTCTACGAGCGGCTGCGTGGCAGCTACGACGAGAAGTTCTATCGACAGGAAGTCCTGGGCGATTACCTGAATGTGCGGGGTGGGCTGGTGTACCACGCGTTTGACCGGACGAAGAACCTTCGGCCGGCTACGGTGGAGGCGGCACGTCCTGTTGTGTGGGCGCTCGACTTCAACGTGGACCCCATGTGTTCGGTGGTGGCGCAGGTAATGCGCAATGGAGAGGTCGTGGTCCTGGATGAAATCGCGCTGCGGCGCGCGACGACGGAGCAGGCATGCGAGGAATTCGAGAAGCGATTCGGGATGCCGCCGGCCGGAGTGATCGTCTACGGAGACGCTTCGGGGGCATCGATGAATACGACGGGCTATTCCGACTACCAGGTGATCCGGAATTACTTCAGCAAGCGGGCGGGAACGGTGTCGTATCAGGTCCCGAAAGCGAATCCGCCCGTTCGCGCGCGTGTCGCGCTGGTGAACGCGCGTTTGAGAAATGCGAGCGGTGAGGCGCAGCTATTCATCGATCCGCGGTGCAAGGAGCTGATCGAGGATCTCGAGCAAGTGTCGTATCGGGAGGATTCTGCCGAGATCGACAAGGACAAGGACAGGAAGCGGACGCACATGTCGGATGCATTGGGGTATCTGATCTGGCAGGAAGACCGAAACGGAACGGTTGGAGAACGCGGGGAGAGACTATTTTGACGACCAACTCACATATAGAGCAGGAGCATCCGGACTACACGGCGAAGGCGCGTGTGTGGAGTCAATATCGGGATCTCTATGCAGGCGGAGAACAGTTCCGGCTAAAGGCGGGGCAGTATCTGCTGAGGCGGCAGAAGGAGCCGGGCGAAGTCTATCAGGAGCGGCTGGCGCGGGTCTTTTACGAGAACTACCTGGGGTCGATCGTCGACTGGTATATGGCGACACTCGTGCGCCGGGAGCCGGTGCTCGATTTCGCCGGGACAGACGAATGGGCGAAGGATTTTTACGCCCAGTTCGTGCAGGACTGCGATCTGCGTGGAACGACACTCACGCAGTTCTTCAAGCAGCAGATGACGGAGGCGCTGGTCTGTGGGAAGTCCTATTTCGTGGTTGATTTCCCGAGGGCCGATGGGCAGTTGTTGACGCGGGCGGCCGAGGATGCGGCCGGGCACAGCCGGGCCTATCTGATGCCATACAGCGCCGACGAGCTTATCAACTGGAGTTACGACCAGAGAGGTGAGATGGAGTGGGCCGTGTTGCGGACTTCCTGGCTGAAGCAGGACAGCGTGAAAACATTCGGCTGGACGCGCGAGACGCGATGGATCTACTACGACCGGGAGCGGTTTGAGATTTACGAACGCCGCGGCGCCGATCAGAAATCCATCGAACTGGTCGACGAGGGACGGCACGGGTTTGCGGGAATCGGACGAGTGCCGATCTTTGAAATCCGAGTCAGCGATGCGCTGTGGCTGACCAACAAGATCGCGCTGCTGCAGCTGGAGCACTTCAACAAGTCCAACGCGCTCGGCTGGGCGCTGACGATGGGTTTGTTTGCGATGCCGGTGGTCTATTCCGATCGGGAGTTCAAGCAAGTCACTGGCGAGAGCTACTACATACAGCTCGGGGCCGGTGACCGATTCGGGTGGACGGAGCCTTCCGGCGGCGTTTTTCAGATTGCGGCGGAGAATCTGGAGCGGCTGAAGAACGAGATTTACCGGGTGTCGTACGTCATGCAGCAGGCGAATGACGGGGCGGCGGCGCGGCAGTCCGGCTTTAGCCGGCAGTGGGACTTCAGCGTGACGCAGGAGATTCTGCGGGCGTATGGGGACGTGATGAAGGACTCGATCCGTCAAATGCTGACGATGATCGCGGCGGCCCGGCAGGACGATCTGGCGGTGGATGTCGTGGGGCTGGATGAGTTCGATATCACTGATTTCAAGACCGAGGCTGAGGATGCGAAGAATCTTTTCGCGCTGGAGATCGAGTCGCCCACCCTCAGGAAACAGGTTCAAAAGCGTGTGGCGATGAAGTACCTCTGCGATGCGCGGCAGGACATCAAGAACCGGATCGCCGACGAAATCGATTCCGCGGCTTGAGAAAGGCGAAAGGACCAAATGAGCGAAGACGTGAACGTGCAGGCGATCGTTCAGCAGGCGATCGATGAATATATGCGACAGGATACGGCGCGGCGGGAACCCGCTTACAAGACAGAACTCCAGGAGGAACGGCGGCGCCGCGAGCAACTCGAGAGGCGAGTAAACGAGCTTGTCGAGGAAAACAAACGCAGCCGCGGGGTGGCGGAAGAAGCACAACGCAGCGCGACGATCCGTACGGAGTTGCAAAGGCTGGGTGTGACAAAGGTCGATCTTGCATACAAGGCCGTACAGGATGGAATTGTCCGCACCGATGACGGCAGGCTGGTGGCGCGCGGGGACAACGGTGAGCAGCCCGTGGGCGAGTTTCTCGCCGGATTCGTTCAGGAGAATCCGGAGTTCCTGCCGGCCCGGATTTCGGGCGGCACCGGAATGACGGGAAGCCAAAAGGCGTCGACCCATGGGTCGGGCGGCGTGGATCTGGACAGAATTTCGCCGTCGATGAGCAAAGAGGATCTGGACAAGGTGCGCCAGGAGATTTTGCGTGTGGTAACGACGCAAACGCCGCGGGGGGTGTAGTCCCCGAACGACATGAGCGCTACGGCCGTCGGGCCTGTGCGTCTGTTTCAAGCAGTATGCAGTAAAGCGCCGGCGGGATACGACGGCGTCAGTGAACTAAGGAGAACGATGCCTTCAATTACCTCAGCGAATGTCGCCAACGCGATTGTGAAACTTGTGGCGGCAGACGCCTTACCGGCCCTGGTGGGCAACCTCGTAATGGGGAACCTGGTGAATCGAGACTACGAACCGACTCTGGCTCAGGCAGGGGACACGGTGAACGTTCCGATTGCGCCGCAACTCGTGGCCAACAACCTCGCAGAAGGGAATGCGGTACAGCCGCAGAATCCGAATCTCGGGAACGCGCAGATCGTGCTCAATACACACGCGGAGGCGACGTTCCAGATTCCGGACGTTACGAAAGTCCTCGCCGTGCCGGACTTGCTGAAGGTCTACATGCAGCCGGCCGTGGTTGCGATCGCCGAAAGGATCGAAACGGATCTCCTCGCGCTCTATGCGGGCTTTTCCGCGAATACGCCGCTCGGCACGGCGGGAACCCCGGTGACGGAAGCCCTGCTCGACCAGGCGGAGACCGCGCTCTTCCAATCGAAGATTCCGTCGAGCGCGCCGAAGTACCTCATCGTCGACAGCGGGACGTATTCGCAGATGCGCCAGATCCCGCGTTTCAGTGAATTCCAGACGGCGGGCGAAGCGGGACTGCGGGCGATTGTGGACGGGACAATTGGGAAGATCAAAGATTTCTTCGTGTTCCGTTCGCAGTACGTCGCCAAGACCGGAAGCTCGCCGGTGGCCACACACAATCTCGCGTTCGCAAAGGACGCGATCGGTCTGGTTGTCCGCCGGCTGCCGCAGCCGCTGCCGGGGACGGGCGCCATCGCCGAATATGCCGAGTTGGGCAACTTCGGCATGCGCGTCACGATGAGCTATCAGCCGAACACGCTGTCGCAGCAGTTCACGGTCGATGTGCTCTACGGCGCCGCGATTCTGCGGAACAACTTCGCGGTGCAGGTTAACAGCTAGTCCGGAAATACGCACAGGCGGGCGGGTCAACGGGGACATCCCGGTTGATCCGCCCTTTTCATTTTCAGCAGAGGAGAAAAGGGCATGGATTTACGGGCTTATTACAAGAAGGTGCGTGAGGCGGATGAGACTTTGAGCGGCGAAGACATTGTGCTGGTGAGTCTCGACACGCCCGAGGGCGGCAAGGCCGGAGTGCTGACGGAAGTTCCGCGGCGGATCGCAGCCAAGCTCCTGGCTGAGCTGCGCTCGCGGGTGGCAAGTGCGGAAGAGGCGCGCGAATTCCACGACGCGCAGCGCACGGCGCGCGATGCGCACGAGCAGAGCGAGGCCGCGCGGCGCGTACAGGTCATGGTGATTCCGTCGCAGGAACTGAAGAAGCAACCGAAAGAGCGGGGCTGAGCCATGGCACTCTTCGTGGAAGGTCCCGCCAGCACGATCGACGATCTGACTGACCAGGACGCCGGGTTGCTCGACGTGGCGGTGAGTGCAGGGATCAATCTCTCGACGAAACTGCGTCTGGCGATGGAAGAGATCCAGACCGATCTGCATCTCTGGCTCAGGAGCCAGTGGGAGGCGTGCGAACTCGTGTGGGAGCCAGCGCTCCGCATCGATCAGATCGTTGTAACAGCGCCCCTGAAGAGCTGGGAAACCATGCACACTCTGGCGCTGGTCTACCGGGATGCGTATTTCAGCCACCTCGTGGATCGTTATCAGGCGAAGTGGCAGGAGTACGCGAAGCTGGCGCGTGAGATGAGGGAGTCGGTGATCGCGAGTGGGCTCGGCCTGGTGCACGATCCGTTGCCGAAGGCTTCACTGCCGGTCTTGTCTGCGACGCCGGGCCCTCAGGCGGGCGGTACGTTCTACGCGCGAGCGAGCTGGGTGAACCTGGCCGGGCAGGAAGGGACTCCTTCGGCAGCGTCGTCGCTTGTGGTGGCAGATGGAAACCTGATGACTGTGGCGATGGGGGCAGCGCCAAAGAATGCCACGGGCTTCAACGTGTATGTCGGTACATCGCTCAATACGACATTTCGGCAGAATGATTTTCCGGTCGATATCGGGGATACCTTCCTGTACGTTCCCGGTCAGGTGACTCAGGGACAGTTGCCCGGCGACGGTCAGACGCCGGATTACAGGCGCAGGCTGGCGCGGACAATCCCGAGAGGATGAGATGGCGGGGCTAACAGGCAGTTTGACAACCGGCGTTGTGGCGCGTTTGACGTCGCATACCGACGGCGTGAGCGCTCGCATTGGTGCGATCACGCAATCCGACTCGACGGTGCAGGCGGCCGGGATTCGGACGATTCTGGCGCAGAATGCCGGCGTTGAGATCAGCGAGAAAACAGGCGCGGCGCATTATCCGGCACTGCTGGTCTATTGCGACAAGATGTCGAACACGCTGAAGGAGAAGTTTCGACGCTTCTCGGGGCACGCGCATCTGGTGATCGAGGTGCGTCATTCTCAGGATCGCCTCGACTCGATCGAGTCGAACCTGCAAGTGTACGTGGACGCGGTCTGTGCACTGCTGGACGATTCGCGCGGCGACTGGGGCGGGGGATCGTTCTACAGCGGCGGGTACGAGGTCCACTATGAGCCGGTCGCGAGAGGCGGAAACAATTTCCTGCAGAGAGCAAAGGTGGGTTTCGAAGTGGAGGTCAGCAAATAGCCATGGCATATATTTCATCGAGAGCAAATCGCTGGTACTGCGCGCTGGAGAGTGCATACGGCCAGATCCCTACCATCACCGCCGCGAATCGTATTCCGGCCATCAAGCTTGCGGCGCATCAGCAGCGCGCGAAGAGTCAACGAAAAGACAAGACCGGAAGCAGGACGTGGCCGGGAGTGCCGGACTTGATGCGCAGGCACACGAGCTTCGGCCTGACGACGTATATGATCGATTGGCCGGATCCAACTCGGCTGCCTCCACAGGACCCACTGTTTCAGGCTACGTTGGGAGGAGCGGGAACGATTTGGCCAGGCGCCACGGCGGATACCGGGACCGACGCGTCCAGTATCAAGTTCACGGCGGCTCCCGGGCTTGCGCCGGGGCAAGCTGTAACTTTCAACGGCGAAATCAGATTCGTCTCGGCGGTGTCGGACGATTCGCTGACTGCCGTTTTGAATGCCCCGTTTTCGACGGCTCCCATCGCGGCGAACGCGATCGGCCCGACGGCGGCGTATGGCGTTGCATCAGAATTGCCGAGCGTGTCGTTGTTTGACTATTGGGACCCGACGTCGGCAGTGCAGCGGGTAATGTCCGGTTTGGCTGTAGATCGCTTCACGGTGAACATCAACGGAGACTTCCACGAATTCGATTTCCAGGGTGGGGCGCAGGATATTGTGGACAGCTCTTCGTTTGTGAACGGCCAGGGCGGCGCGACAGGTTTTCCAGCGGAGCCGGGGGCGGCGGAGTTCAGCTATTCACCGGTGCCTGGGAATCTGGGGCAGGTGTGGCTGGGCGTGATCCCCAATCAATTCTTCACGGTCGCGCAAGCATCGATCGAGATTCGGAACAACATCAATCTCCGGTTGAATGAGTTTGGCTCCGTCTTGCCCCGTGCGATCGCGCCCGGCGCGCGCGACGTCGCGGTCACGCTGGAACTCTTCAGCCAGGACGATGCGGCAACGACAGCGCTCTACCAGGCTGCGAGACAGCACGCGGCGATCAGCATGATGTTCCAGCTGGGGCAGGTGAACGGGCAATTGATGGGGGTTTATCTGAAGAGCCTGATTCCAGACGTGCCGGTGTTTGACGACTCAGACAATCGCCTCAAGTGGAAGTTCCACGACACGCGAGCGCAGGGGACGATCGACGACGAAGTTGTGGTGGCGTTCGGATGACGGAGGCACGCTGGAGCAGTACGCGAGTGCTCGCGTCGGCCGTAATCCCGGGTGTGGAGCTTGTCGTCTCCCGGATGACCTTCGGACGGCGGCTGGAGCTGATGCGGAGGGTACGGGACCTGGCGGCTCGGGCGGAGTTCTTCGACGCCGGACGGGAGGCGCGCCACGAAATGGAGGCGAGCCTTCTCGGCGCGGAGATCGACAAACTCTATCTGCTGTGGGGGTTGGAGGAAATCCGAGGGCTCGAAATCGATGGGATGCAGGCGACGCCGGCATCGCTGATCGAGAGCGGTCCGGAGGACATCTTCCGGGAGGCGCTGGATGCGGTCAAGGCCGAGTGCGGGCTTTCGGAGAACGAAAGAAAAAACTGATCGTCGCGTTCCACTTTGTGTTTGCCAATCGGCAGCAGGCAAACCGGGCCGGATGGGATTGCGAAAACTGCAGGCGTCACGGCCTTGAGGTTAAACGCCGGTGCGGTTACCTGACTGCGGAAAAGCGGGGGCCCGAGCGTGTTGTGTGGGGGCGCCGCAATATCCAGACCGAGGAGTGTCCGAAATCGTTCATGACGGGTGAGAGCCTCGCTCTGATTGAGGAATTCTTTGTATTGCGGCGATTGAGTCTGGAGGTTTCGCTCGAGACCGAAGCACGGAAGGTAGATGCGTTTCTAATTTTGCAGGACGAGATGGAGCGAGAGGAACGGGATGGCACATCGCGTTATTGAAGAGACATTTCAGGCGATCAGACCGCGAGGGCGGCGAGGTACACAGGAGGCCCCAGTGTTCGAAACGAGCGTTGGCGGAAGCGCCGATTTATCGACGGCTTTGTCGCAGGCTGGCCAGCAAATTGCGCAGCTGCAGGCGGCGTATCAGCAACAGGCCGCGGCTCTGGCGGCCAATACGCAGGCGCTGCAGGGAAATACTTCGAAGACGGGTCAGTCCGCGGGGACTGTGGCTGCGCATGCAGCGACCAGTTTGGAGGGCGGCCTTGGGCTGCTTGGGCCGCTTATATCGGGCATCGCAGGCTTGTTCGGGAGCAGCCCGAAGCCGACTCCGTTACCGGTTTACGTTCCGCCATCACCAGTTTCAATCGATGCCGTAGTGCGCTCGGAGAGCGCGCCGAGGCCTGCCGCAGGCATATCGACCGATAGCGCCGGCACAACACCGTCGGCCGTGCCTCCAACCATCACGGTGAACGTCAGCGCGATGGACAGCCAGTCGTTTATGGATCGAAGCGCGGACATCGCGAGTGCTGTGCGGGAAGCAATGCTGAATTTGCATCCAATTAATGAAGTCGTAGCGAGTTTGTGAGGTCTCATGGCTTTTCCGATCCTGAAGACAGGTGCTGTGGCGCAATACCCGCTCGAGCGAAGTGTTAGGTTCTCCACCCAGACCGTGCAATTCCTGAACGGCGGGAGGCAGAATTTTCGGATGTACGGAGGCGGTTTACGTCGGTGGAGCCTCCGGCTGGATCTTCTCGATGAGCGGGAACTCGCCGAGCTCGTCGCGTTCGTCGAGGCACAGGGAGGGGACCCGTTCGCATATACAGACCCGGTCACTGGAGCGACCGCGGCGCGGTGTGTGATCGCCGGTGAAGACTTCGCATCCGGGATGACAGGTGAACTGAACGGGCATGCGTGCCTTGTGATCCGGGAGATTCCGTGATGCATTTTCCACAGATCGGCAGAGGGTCGGTCGCACAATACCCCATCCAGCGGGTTCGGAGGTGGCGGTCGATCGCGAATCAAATGGAGGGTGGGGAGTTGATCCGGCTCATAGACCATTCGGCCGGAACGGTCGATTGGCAGTTGTCGCTGCAGGAACTTACCGACGTGGAGTCGGCGTCGCTCTCGGACTTGTTTGCCGCGACACAGGGCGGGTTTGGGAAGTTTCTTTTCGTCGATCCGTTTGCAAATCTCTGCGCGTGGAGCGAAGATTTCTCGCGACCTGACTGGCAACCGGGATTGCTGCAGATTACGAACGGAGCCACAGATCCGCTTGGCGGCCAGCGCGCGTCGCATGTTTACAATCCTTCCGCCGGAGTGCAATCACTGCAGCAGACGATTGGAATGCCGGGTGACTACGTCGGGTCCTTCAGTGTATGGATGCGAAGCGGTGCGCCTACAACGGTCACGCTGACCCGAGACTCCCACTCAATGCCCTGTGCCCTCGGCGGAGCATGGCGGCGCTTCTTCCTCAGTAGCGCAGGAAACATGGGCGCGGATCAGTCTACATTTGCGATTGCATTGCCGGCGGGCCAGTCTTTGGAGGTGTGGGGATTTCAGGCGGAGGCACAGCCGAGCCCTTCACAGTACAAGGTTTCGGGAGTTGCATTGGGTATCTATGCCGAAACGTACTTCGCAGATGACGAGCTCAGGATCGTCGCTACGGGGGCAGGTTTATCGTCTTGTGAGATCCGGCTGACGTCGCGGGTCCAATAGTCAACGGAGCGAGAGAAAGCAATGGAAAATCCGTTTACGGCGAAGGAAGAGCTTGCGGCAGATACGCCCCTGTTTCTTTTCGACTGCACGCTGTCCGATGGGAGCGTGCGGCGCTGGAGCAGCCATAGCGTCTGGTGGAGTGGCATCTCGTATGAAGGCCGGTTGCTTCGCCACAATCTGTTTGAAGCGCAACTCGCTTCGGATCTCCAGGTCGGTGGAGCGCCGAAATTGTCGTTTGAGCTTGCCAACGCCGATTCTGAGTTGTCCGAAATAGAGCGGCAAACCGGATTCAAGGGCGCACAGTTGATCGTGCGGTCGATCTTTTTCGATTTGAGCGCGGGCGCGGCGACGACGGACGCCCTCGTCGTGTTTCGAGGATTGATGAACTCGCCGGACCTGATCACGGAAAATGTCTTCCGTTTGAGCGCGATGAACCGGATCTCCATGCAGCGGACGGTCGTGCCGGATGTTCGTGTGCAGCGGCTCTGCCCGTGGCGATTTCCGACGACAGCAGATCAGCGGGTGAAGGCACTGGACGGCGGCGCCCGTGGAAAATATTCGCCATTCTTCCGCTGCGGCTACTCGCCCGATCAGACGAACGGAGTCGGGAATCTGGATGGAAATGTCCCGTTCACAAGCTGTTCCCTGACGAGATCGGATTGTCAGCAGCGAGGGATGTTCACGATTGATACCACGGGCCGCGGGACAGCGCGTTTCGGGGGTATTGAGTATGTGCCGCCGACGATTCTGGTCAGGAGCGCCGGGAAAAAGATCGATCAGTTCTCAGCTGTCCAGGACAACACGGCGCGGTACAACGATTTCGTTCCGCTTGTTTACGGCACGCAATGGCATTCCCCGAACGTGGTGTTTTCACGGAACGACGGCAACCTGACGCGTATGGAAGTGCTGCTGGGAATGGGAGAGATCGAAGGGATACTCAAGGTCCTCGTTAACGACATCGAGATTCCCCGCGCGGTCAACGGCACAAACATGACGGCGACGGGATGGTACAGCCTGGTCAGCTCCGGCGCGAGAAATGGGGCGCAGGATGAAAATTTTGGAAATGCGCAGGGCGTCCGGCAAGGGGATCCCTATGGCAGCATGGCCTACCTGTCGGTGGTGGTGCCCAATCGAGTCAATGACGGAACAAGCACCCCGGCAGTCCAGGTGCTGATGCAGGGGTTGCGGTTGTGGAGATTCGACGCGAGTGGCAACTACGTGGGCGAGACGTTCTCGAGCAATCCCGCCTGGGTGCTGCTCGACATTCTGATGCGTAGCGGGTACACGCTCGACGAAATCGATGTGACGAGCTTTGCACGAGCGGCAGCGTACGCGGAAGAGTTGATTAACGTCGATGACCCTGTGGGCGGGACTGTTCAGCTGCCGCGCTTTCAATGTGAATTTGCGTTGAAGGACGGGCGTAGCGCGGGCGAGATCATCCGGTCGATTCGAAATGGGTCGCGGCTCTACCTGGTGCTGAATTCCAGCGGGATGATTGAGGTGCGGATCGAGGGCACGTTCGCGATACAGCAACCGACGAAGCCTGCGACCAGCAACGCGATCAACCCTATCAATGGCGGCTGGGCGGCTTACGAGTTCGACGCGAGCTCAATCGGCCGTAACAGGGACGGGAGTTCGAGTGTGCGGATGTCCGCGAAAGGCGCACAGGATACGCCCAACCGCCTGTCAATTGAGTTTCAGGATGCGTTCAATCAATATCAGCACGACAGTTTGTCGCTGGCGGACGAGGATGATGTCGATTTGTGCGGTCAGGAAGTCGCCGCGAGGTGGGATGGGGTGGGGATCTCAACGTTTAACCAGGCGGCGCGGATGCTCCTGCTCGGCCTGAATCGCGGGATCGCGGGAAATACTTATATCGAATTCGAGACCAGCGTAAAAGCACTGGGCCTGATGCCGGGCGATCTGGTAACGGTGTCGTATCTCAAAGAGAATCTGCAGCGGACGCCATTCCGGATTACGAGAATCGCGCCGGGCGCGAGTTTTCGCACCGCGACGATCACGGCACAGTTTCACGACGATGACTGGTATTCGGATACAGTCCATGGCATCACAGGTGGGTTGGGCAGGCAGACCGGCCGTGGCTCCGGGACGCCGGCGCCTGTAATCGGGACAGTTGCCGACCCTGACGGGGTGCTTCAGCTCGGCATCACCGAAGCCGAAGTAGCCGATAGCGATGGCGCCTCTCAGGTGGAACTCGGCATCTCTTTCACAGCGCCGTCGGGACGGCTCGGGCTATTGCCGGCGCCGTTGCTTGGACTGTCTCCCGTCGTGAGCCCCAACGGCGGAACTCTGGCGGGCGGCGGCACCTATTTCTACGCTGTGAGCGCGGTGGACGCGGATAGCGGCGAGAGTGCGCTCTCGTTTATCGCTCAGGCGACGGTTCCGGCGGGAGGCAATACGAATTCGGTAGTGCTTGATGGGATCGCGATGACGCAGGCGGGAGTCGCGTTTCATGTCTATCGCGGTCAGACGCCTGAACTGCTCTACCGAATTGCTTCCAATCAAGTTCCGGCCCCGGCGTTTACGGATACTGGATTTGCGGCGCAGACAATCGTGCCGCCGGACCCGCAATTCGACCACGTGAACGTCGACTGGCGCTGGGAGCTGCTCCCCGAAACGTCCGCCGGGATTCATTCCACGAATACGGTTGGCAACACAGCGCTCGAGCTTGCGGCCGACGCTTACCGTTCCATGATTGTCCGGATTACACGTGGAACGGGAGCAGGGCAGGAGCGGTCGATCATAGGAAATACGGCGACGGTGGTAACGCTGGAAACTCCCTGGTCGATCACGCCGGATGCGACGAGCTGGTTCGTGGTAGCGGAGAACTCGTGGCGGTTCGGTGCTCGAGGTGCCGTGAGTCCGATCTCCATTGATATCCCGCAGCGTATCGGCGCCGGCATCGAGATTTCGGCCCGGGCGGCCAATGCAAGAGATGAAGAAGCCGCGTATGAGTTGTCTCCGCTCACACGCTGGGTGCTGGGACAGTCAGGAGAACTGGTCGCCGACTCGGGTGTACCGCCGGCCCCCATATTTGGCGTGGGGCTTTCGCCAACAACGGACGGTGTACTGAATCTCGGGGCGATCGCCTTCGCTTCGCTGACCAATACCCGTGGGATCGTGGCTGGAACATACCGCTTTCACCTCTACGACGAAGTAAATGGGGCGAGCATCGCTGTTCCTGCCGCAATCGCAACGGCTGACGCCACTATCGCACTGGGCCCGACTGTTACTCCCGGATCGCTGTGGCAGATCGATCAGGAAATCGTTGCGGTCACGGCCAACCACACGGATGGAACCGCGACAGTAACTCGCGGAGTGCAGGGCAGCGTCGCGGCTGATCATGGCCTTCCCGTCACGGCCTATCCCTTGAGCGAGAAAGTACTCGTGGTTCCATTCGTGCGAAACTTCTTCGGCAGTCCGGCGAGCGGTGACTGGGAGTTCAACGTTGCGTTGCCGGGTGCACGCGTCGCGAGCATCGAACTTTACATGACGAATGCGCTTGGCGACGGACCTGCGACCACCAATTTGTATACCGTCACGATCGACGAGGGGCTCCGGACGCTGGCCGGCGGGCAATTTTCGTTTCAGATCAGCGGGTATCTGGCGATCCAGACCAGCGCGGCCCCGGTCGTCATAGTTGACGCAGATCGCGCTGTTCGGGACGTTTACGCCATCGTTGGGACAGCCCCGACCGGCGCTCCGGTCCAGCTCCAGATCAATCGCAACGGGTCGTCGTATGTCTCTTTGCAGATCGGCGCGGCAGCAACAATCTCAAACGTCGTCGGAGGCTTCGGACTGCCTCCGCTGCGGTCGGGCGATCATTTGACACTCGATATCGCAGGGGTCGGGGCGAGCGTTCCGGGAAGCGACCTGACGGTCATTATGCGGCTATGATTTACGGACGAGCTGGATCTCGAACAGTTTCGGCCAAAGCTTGCCGGTGACGAACAGACGGGCGCGCGATGCATCCCACGCGATGCCATTGAGGACGTCCGCTGTGGCAGCCTCACCCGCTGTGAGCAGCCCTGAGAGGTCGACCCATCCAGTGACGTGGCCGTCTGACGGAGAGATCCGGACGATCCTGTCGGTCTGCCAGACATTAGCGTAGATTTCGCCGCGTACGAACTCCAGCTCGTTTAGCTCTGTGACTGGCGTGTCGCCGTCATGGACGGTGATTCGCCTGGTTTCTGCCAGAGTGGCTGGGTTCCAGCAGCGGATTTGCGCGCTTCCGTCACTCATATAGATCTGGCGGGTGTCGTGTGTGAGGCCCCAGCCTTCGCCGGGATATTCGAAGTCGCGCAGCGGCCGGAACGACGGGCGGTCGTAGACGAAGCCGCGGTGTCCCTGCCAAGTTAACTGGATCAGCCGCTCGCCGAACAGGGTGATGCCCTCGCCAAAGTACTTCGGGTCGAGCGGCGATTCCTGCACGACCTTGCCGGATTGCAGCGCAACTTTACGAATTCCGGACCGGCCATTCAGACCCGTGCTCTCGTACAGAAACCCGTCGCGGTATTCCAGCCCCTGCGTGAAGGCATAGCGATCATGCGGATACGTATGAACGACCTTGTACCCATAGACGGGAGCCTGGGCTGCGTGGAGCGAGAGAGTGGCGAACAGCGCGGCCGAAAGGGCGAAACGCATCGCTCCATCATAAGCCTCTAAACTGGATATTTGCTCCTGGTTCAAAACGTCTCGAAGCTGTATCGTCTCTACCGAACGCCCTTCGACCGCATTCGCGAACTCAACCCGCTGCGGAAACATCCACTACACACGGATTTCTGGGCTCTCCGCGATATTTCATTCGAAGTCGAGCGTGGTGAAGTCGTCAGTCTGGTCGGTCCGAACGGCTGCGGCAAGAGCACGCTTCTGCAGGTCATCAGCGGCATCCTCCAGCCGACAACCGGCCGCGTCGTCACCCGCGGGCGCGTCGCCGCTCTTCTCGAGCTCGGGGCCGGATTCAACCCCGACTTTTCCGGTCGCGAGAATGTCTTCATCAATGGAGAAATTCTCGGCATCAGCCGCGCCGAGATGGAAAAGAATTTGCCGCTGATCGAGGCGTTTGCCGAGATCGGCGATTTTATCCACCGCCCGGTCAAAGAGTATTCGAGCGGGATGTACGTGCGCCTCGCGTTCTCAACGGCGATTCACGTCAATCCGGAAATCCTTATCGTCGACGAAGCTCTCGCAGTCGGCGACGCGGTGTTTGCCAACCGGTGTATCCGCAAGTTTGAAGAGCTGCGCGAAAGGAAAACAACGGTCCTCTTCGTTTCGCACGACCTCGGGCTGGTGAAGCAGCTCTCGAACCGCGCCATTTTCCTGCTGAACGGGCGCATCGAGGCGCAAGGCGAGCCCAAGCACGTCATCGACAAATACATCGGCGTCGTCCTCGAGCGCCAGAAAGCCTTCCAGCAGGACGATCGCCGTGCCCACCCGGCCGCGACCAACCGGCACGGCGACGGAGCGAGCGAGATCCTCGACGTGACCCTCCTTGATGAAAGCGGACGCCCCTGCGCCGTCGTCACCAGCGGCGAGCGCGTGACGATCCGTATCCGCACGGCGTTCCGGAGGACGCGCGTCGAGCCGATGGTCGGGATCCTCATCCGTAATCGCATCGGGATGGAAATCTACGGGACCAACACGCTCATCGAGCAGATCGAGCTCGGATTATTCGAGGCAGGCGAAGAGCTCGACATCGAATTCCAGTTCGAGTGCTGGCTGACCCCGCAGCATTACACGGTTACGGTGGCCACGCAGTACCCCGATGGATCGAGCCATGACTGGCTGGACGACGTGCTCGCCTTCGAGGTCCTCGCATTGCGACAGGCTGCCGGCGTGACGGACCTTCGGGCGCGCATCCAGTGGAAAAAGATAGTGGCTGCGAATGAAAGCCCGACTCACGCTTAAGGTCCAGGCCGGGGCGCGCACGACCGAATTCGCGGGACGTCATGGCGCCGGGTGGAAGCTGCGCGTGGCCGCGCCGCCAGTCGACGGCAAGGCTAACCGGGCGATTGCGCGGTTCATTGCCGAAGTTGCGGGCATGCCGGTCTCGGCCGTCCGGATCGTGAGCGGCGCGACAGCATCGACGAAGATCGTTGAGGTAGACGGCGCCGATCCTGCGAGGCTCGATCGCGCTATTCTCGAATGCAATGAACATTCCGGGCATTCAGGAAGCGCTTCGCCGCCATAAGCTTGACGGCTGGCTGTTCTTCGATCACCATGAGCGCGACCCGCTCGCTTATCGCGTGCTGGGATTTCGCCCCACACGCCACGTCACACGCCGCTGGTACTATCTGATTCCAGCGAGCGGCGAGCCGCGTGGGCTCGTTCATCGCATCGAAGCCGGGATCATCGACTCACTGCCCGGCGAAAAGCGCAAGTATTCGAGCTGGCAGGAGCAGCACTCTGACCTCGCCCGTCTGCTTGCGGGGCAGAACCGCGTGGCGATGCAGTATTCGCCGCTCTGTGCTGTCCCCTACGTGGCGATGGTGGATGCAGGCACTGTGGAGTTGGTCCGCGCGCAGGGCGTCGAGGTCGTGAGCTCGGCCGAACTCATCCAGGAGTTCGAAGCCTGCCTCGACGATGCGCAGTTTGCCTCGCACGTCGAAGCCGGCAAGCGCGTCGACAAGATCTGCGCCGGGGCATTTCGTTTCATCGGGGAGAAGCTCGAGGGCGGCGTGGACGAGTTGACGGTCCGCGACTGGGTCCTCGAACAGTTCCGCCTCGGCGGCATGGTCACCGACAGCGGGCCGATCGTCGGTGTAAATGGCCATGCCGGGAATCCTCACTATGAACCGTTGCCTGAAACGAGCGCGCCGATTCGACCCGGCGACTTCGTCCTGATCGACATGTGGGCCAAACTGGATCAGCCCAACGCCGTGTTCTACGACATCACGTGGACCGGCTTCTGTGGCGATCCTCCAGCCCGGGTGCGCGAAGTGTTCGAAACGGTCCGCGACGCTAGGGACCGCGCGGTCGAAGCGGTTGCGAGCGCTGTTGAAGCCAGGCGAGACATCCGCGGATTCGAAGTCGACGATGCTGCCCGCAACCACATCCGTGAGCGCGGATTCGGCGACTATTTCGTGCATCGTACCGGGCACTCGATTGGCACGGAAGTCCACGGCACGGGTGCGAACATGGACAATCTCGAAACGCACGATGAGCGCCGCATCCTGCCGGGCGCGCTGTTTTCCGTGGAGCCGGGTATTTACCTTGAGGACTTCGGCGTCCGCTCCGAAGTAAACGTCTACGTCACTCGGAACTCGGCTTCGACGACCGGCGCGGTCCAGCGGGATTTGGTCCGGATCGGATAATCTTCGCCGCCCGCAGAAATACATCGTCGAGCATCGTCTGAGTCAGCTTTCCGGTCGACGTATTCTGCTGGCTCGGATGATACGAGCCGAGCAACGCCGGCGTTAGATGGTCGAAAAGAACATTGTGCCCGAACCGGAAATCGGCTATCCGCTCGATCGCGCCGCGGGATTTCAGGATCCCGAGATATGTATCGAACGCGATCTTTCCCAGCGTGACCACAACTCCAACGTCTTTCAATATTTGCAACTCGCGCTCCAGCCAGGAGCGGCAGTTGCGCAGTTCCTCGGGGGTCGGCTTGTTGTCCGGCGGCGCGCAGTGGGCGGTTGCGGTAATCCAGGCGCCGGTCAGCGCGAGGCCATCGTTGGCATCCCGGCTTTCCGGCTGCGAGGCAAATCCTGCACGATGCAGCGACCGGTAAAGGAAGTCCCCGGAACGGTCTCCTGTGAACATGCGTCCAGTACGATTAGCACCGTGTGCCGCGGGCGCAAGCCCCAGAATCAGCAGGCGAGCCGCCGGGTCGCCGAAGGAAGGAACGGGTTTGCCCCAGTAGGACCACTCACGAAACGCGCGCCTTTTGATGGCCGCCACTTCCTGGCAATGGGCCAGCAGGCGCGGGCACCGGGCGCACTGGACGATCTCTTGCTGCACTGTAAATATGTCGGGAATGATGGAAGCTCCTCTGCGGATCTCAGGCTACAGACGGCGGCTGTTCGCCCTGGAATAATTCTGGCAAACTAGTGGTGGGTCGTTGTAAATGCAGTTGGGAAATCTCACAATTGGGTTGACCGCGCGGCTGGGACGCGACAAAATGGAAATTCCGGCTGCTCCCCGGAATTGTAGTAGTTGCCCGAGTGCTCCGGGCTCTTCAGGCTGCAGGCCTTCTGCGCTGTTGCGTTTGATGAAAGCTCATTCACCTCTTCTCGCGCGCACGGTTGCTCTCGCGTCGGCGATTGCCTTGGTCTCAACAGCGGCCTTTGCGGTGACGGCAACTCCGGCGAAACATAGAAAGAAGAAAGCCGCCGCCGTGACGGCGAAGCTTGTGGCTCCGGCTGCCGTCACAGCTCCCGCGCCCGCAAAGAAGCTCGTCGCCACGTCCACCACGACCAGCAGGACAAAGAAGAAAGTTTACGTTCAGACCTGGGACGAGCCAACATACAAGGACTCGACCGCGGGCGACAAGATCGATGGCGAGGATCTGACTGTCCGCAAGGCGGCTGTGGATGCGCTCGGTCCGCTGAACGGCTCCGTTGTGGTCGTGGATCCCACAACCGGGCGCGTCCTCACCATAGTGAATCAGGCGTTGGCCTTCGGCGGCGGATTTCAGCCCTGTTCCACCATAAAGGTTTCGGTCGCCCTCGCCGCCCTGCGGGAAGGCCTCGTCGAGCGCACCAGCCCGGCGAAGTTTTACAGCAAGCGCTCCTACGACCTCACCGACGCGCTCGCGTACTCGAATAACTACTACTTTGCCAACCTCGGGATCAAGCTCGGATACGACCGGATGGCATATTACGCCCATCTGTTTGGGTACGGCGAGAAGGCAGGCCTGAATATCGACGGTGAGCGCCCCGGTGCGTTCCCGCCCGCGCCACCGGCCAACGGCGGCATGGGGATGCTGACCAGCTTTGGCGAAGAGATTGACCAGACGCCGCTCGAGCTTGCCGGCCTGATGAGCGCAGTCGCCAACGGTGGCACTCTCTACTGGCTGCAGTATCCCCGTTCGCAGGAAGACATCAACTCCTTCCAGCCCCAGGTGAAGCGCCATCTCGATATCGGCAAGCTGATCGACACGATCAAGCCCGGCATGCGTGGCGCCGTCGATTTTGGCACCGCTCGCCGCGCCAAACAGGACGACGAGATTCTCGGCAAAACAGGCACCTGCAGTGAAGGCCGCACACACCTCGGCTGGTTTGGGTCGTTCAATGAAACCGGCGGCCGCAAGCTGGTAGTGGTGGTCATGCTGACCGGCGGACGCCCCTCGATCGGCGCCATGGCGTCGGGCGTGGCAGGCGATGTCTACCGTCAGCTTGCATCGGAGAACTTCTTCAAGCTGACAGCTCCGCTGACGCCAGCCCTCCTGTCACCCCAGCTGTCGTTCCACCCCTAGGCCGCATCTATTCCGGTCTGCGCAGCTTATCGAGAAAGTGGAAGAGCGCCACGCCGATGATGGCGTTGATCGCGGCCAGCACCAGCTCCGTCTGGATCTCGAGCACTGCCGGCTGATCCAGCAGCGCCCGCTGCAACACCCAGAAAAAGAACTGGTGGAACAGGTAAAACACAAAGCAGAGAATTAACCGCACCACGCCATGCTCGACGTCGAACTGCATGCCGATCGATGCCGAGAAGTAGCCCACCAGGGTCTTGCAGATCCCGTACATCCCGATGTGCTGCTGGAAGACCGAATCCTGCGCCAGGCCGAGCGCGACGCCGATCGCCAGCCCGCGCAATTGCGAGCGCCGCATCAGCGCGAAGTAGATGGTGACGAGCAGGGGCAGTTCGACGCGCGAAATGAACCGCAGTGTCTGGAACAGGGGCAAGTAGACCTGGATCAGCAGGGCGAGAAGCGGCACCGCCACGTATACCCACCATGGATAGTTTGCCGAGCGCACCTGACGTGCGCTGCTCACCATGATTCGACTGCCCGCGGGATACTCCATCAGGGTCGGGAGGTGGTCGAATCAGCTGGTTTGGCCGGAAGAGTCGGCGCGGCCGGTCTTGGCGCAGCCGGGACCGGTTTCTGCGGCGCGGGCGCTGCCGATACCGCGGCCGGCGGGGTAGCCAGCTTCTTGTCCGGCGTAGTGGCTACCGCACCAGTCGCGCCCGCGGGGGCGGCGGGCGCATTCACGCCAGGTACCTTCAGGTTGAAATTCGGCGGCGGCGTTCCCGGACCACCCTCTCCAAATACATGCTTCTGCGCATCGCCGATCTTCATGTATTGATCCCGCAGCTTGTCGGCGGCAGTCAGCCCGGTTCCGGATTGCACCGGCGCATCCGATGCAGTGACGTCCGGCGCGAGGAACTCCGGCGCGTCGGCTGCCGGGGCGTCCGGAATCGGCTGATGCACTGGATCGACGATCACAAGCACTTCCTCCGGTGCAGCCTGCGTTCCGGATGGCTCCACGGTGATGTCCTGAAAGTTCGAGCCCTCCCGGACACTGGTTACCTTCCCGGCAAGCAGACCCTTGGGGAATACCCGATCCTCACCCGAAGTGAACAGAAGCTCTCCGACCTCCATCTTCTGTCCGGTCGCGACATAGTCGACACGTGCGCTGCTGGTGCCCAGGCCCTTCAGCACGCCGTGCACGTGATTCTTCTGCGATTCGACGCCTGCCGCGAAGCCGGGGTCAGTTACAGTGCGCACCTGGCTGGCGAAGGGAAACACTGCGATCACGTTGCCCACGATGCCATCCGGGGTCACCACGGCCATCCCGCGCCGCACACCGGACTGCTGGCCGCGATCAATCAGCACAGATCGTGTTCCCACCCCCGGCGTCGCGCCAATCACGCGCGCGCCGATCATTTTCGATGGTGTATGGGCCTGAAACCCGGCGAGAGTTTCAGCCCGCTGCGCCGAAGCCAGCTCATTCTTGAGGAGCTGGTTCTCGAGCTTGAGCCGGTCGACATCGGCATGGAGCTGACGGCTCTGCTCGCGCGCATTGCGAAGCTCGAAGTAGTTGCTGACGAAGCCTGTGGTCCCGTTCCGGAAGCCTTCGATAGCGCTGGCGACCGGCGTCACTGCCGTCACGGCCCAGACCCGCACCATCGGGACGTCGCTATCGTTCCGGATCTGCCACGCCAGAAGAACAAGCTGCGCGAAAATCACGATCAGCAGAACGATGATATTCCGGTATCGATAGATTACGGATTCCATCACACAGCGCCGCTCGGGAACGCTCTACCTTTATCTTCTCCTGGGACTAATCGATCGAGATCTTGCGCAGCAGTTTGAAATCGCTGAGCATCTTGCCCGTGCCCAACACCACCGACGCCAGCGGATCGTCCGCGATTGAAACCGGTAACCCTGTCTCCTCGCGGATGCGTTTGTCGAGGTTCTTGATCAAAGCGCCGCCGCCCGTGAGCACGATTCCGCGATCGCTGATATCCGCGCTCAATTCCGGCGGCGTGCGCTCGAGCGCCACGCGAATGCCGTTGATAATCGTCGCGATGCATTCTGACAGGGCCTCGCGGATTTCCTCATCCCCCACCGTGATCGTCTTCGGCACACCTTCGATCAGATTGCGGCCTTTGATCTCCATGGTGAGCGGCTTGTCGAGAGGAAATGCCGAGCCGATCTCCATCTTGATCGTTTCGGCAGTGCGCTCGCCGATCAGCAGGTTGTATTTGCGCTTGAGGTAAAGCATCACCGCATCGTCGAGAGCGTTGCCGGCCACACGCACCGACCGGGAATAGACGATACCGGAGAGCGAAATGACCGCGATATCGGTCGTGCCGCCGCCGATGTCGACGACCATGTTGCCTGAAGGCTCCGTAATGGGGAGGCCGGCGCCGATCGCCGCCACCATCGCCTGTTCGACGAGATGCACTTCGCTCGCCTTCGCGCGATAGGCCGAATCCATTACCGCGCGTTTTTCAACCTGGGTGATCTCGCTCGGCACGCCGATTACGATCCGCGGGTGCACCAGCATCTTCCGGTTGTGCGCCTTCTGGATGAAGTAATTCAGCATCTTCTCCGTGACCTTGAAGTCGGCGATGACGCCGTCCTTCATCGGCTTGATGGCGACGATGTTTCCCGGAGTGCGGCCCAGCATCTCCTTCGCTTCTTTGCCGACAGCTTCCACCTCGCCGTTGGTTTTGTTCAGAGCAACGATGGATGGTTCGTTGACAACGATGCCTTTACCCTTGGCGTAGACGAGTGTGTTGGCGGTTCCGAGATCGATGGCGAGGTCCGACGAAAACAGACTGAAAAGAGACCGGAGATTCATGTAAGTGATTAAAAATGCAAGGCGATAGCTTGCCGGGATGTAAGAATAATCGTAACATGTCCTGGTACGGCTGGAGCCCGCGCGCAACCAACGGTACGACAGTTGCATCCTGAACCAACATGCGGTGGACACCCGGAGGAGTCAGCGGCGATATTGAGGACCGGCGCAGTGACAGCGGCGGCTTTGGCGGCGGAGGTTTCGGAGGCGGCTTTGGAGGCCTGCACGTCGGAATCGGCGGCGCGATCCTGCTCGGCGTCCTGAGTCTTGTCTTTCATCAGAACCTTTTCAACGGCGTGCCTGGGTCCGGTGGCGATAATTCCAGTCCCCAGGTCGCCCATCGTCAGCCGGATGCGGCACGAGACGAACGGGAGCGTCCGGAGGTTCAGTTCGTATCTTTCGTGCTCGACGACGTGCAGAGGAATTGGGACCGTGCTCTGCCCGCCCAGCAGCAGACCCCCTACCGCCACGCGAAGCTGGTTCTCTATCGCAATTCTTACCCGTCAGCGTGTGGACGCGCCAACAACGCAGTCGGACCGTTTTACTGTCCGGGCGACGAGAAAGTCTATCTCGATCTCGGATTCTTCAACGAACTCAAACAACGTTTCGGGGCGCCGGGAGAATTCGCTCAGGCCTACGTGCTCGCCCATGAAATCGGTCACCACGTGCAGAAGATTCTCGGAATCGAGACGAAAGTGCGCCATCTCCAGCAGCAGGAGCCGCGCGAAGCGAATCCGTTATCCGTCGGGTTGGAGTTGCAGGCGGATTGCCTCGCCGGTGTCTGGGCCAACTCGACCGAGCAGCGGAATTTGATCAATCAGAGCGATATCACCGCCGCGATGCGGGCTGCCGCCGCGGTAGGAGACGATCGCCTGCAGAGGATGGGGCAGGGATACGTGAACCCGGACTCGTTCACTCACGGATCGTCGGCTCAACGTACGCAGTGGTTCCGGCGCGGACTCTCGAGCGGGCGAATCTCCTCCTGCAACACGTTCGAGCGAACACGAGGCTGAGATTTCCGGTTTCTTTTGCGGACTTCGCGCCTTTGCGAGAAATGCTTTTACTTCTTCGGCTGCGCGTCTTCCGAGTACTGCGCCTGCGGAGGATTCAACTTGATCGCGATCGTCTGCTCCGGCATCGTCAGCTCAAAGACGTCCCCAAACGTCTGGTAGTGCTGCGCGATCACCTGAATGGTGATTTCACCAAAAGGTATCTCCGGCACTGTAACCGTACCCTGCTGGCTGGTCTTGGTCTCCCAACTGGTGATCATTTTTTTCATCTTCACGGGATTCAGCCCGTGACGAAACCGGATGATCACGCTGGCGCGGTCTATCGGCTTCCCCGTATCGACGGAATTCACCTGCACAGTCAGACGCGTGCCGGCGCCGAACAGAGGCGCGGAGAGCGTCAGCAGGGCCGCCAGAATAAGCGTACGCATGGCTCCATTATGCGACATCGGGCAGAAGGAATCGTGCCGGCCGGCCTGCCGCTTCCGCGACTGCTTCGGCGGCGAGATAGCCGCTGCGGACAGCGCCCTCCATCGTTGCCGGCCAGCCCGAGCGTGTCCAGTCGCCGGCGAGGAAAAAGTTCGAGTACTTTGTTCGTGCGGACGGACGCAGTGCTTCCAGGCCGGGCTTCGCGGAAAAGGTGGCTCGCACTTCTTTGATTACCTGCGCCTTCTCGAGTCGGGCTTCTTTCACGATCGGGAAGAACTCCGCGAGCTCTTTCACCGCGAGGTCGATGATCTCATTGCGTGGTTTGTCGAGAATGCTGCGAGAGGCGCTGACGACGACTTGTATGTAGCGCCCTTCGCTCTTGTTGAACATCCACTGGATCGTGCGGTCGAGCAGCGTGGCGTGGGGCAGGGAAGTCACCGGCCGGTCGAACCACAAATGGATGCCCGTGATCGGAGAATGCGCGAAAGCGCTCCAGTCGATTGGGAGATCCGGCATCAGCGCTTGAAGGCGTTCGAAGGGGAGCGCGGACACGTAGAAGTCCGCAGTCTTTAGCCCTGTAGCCGTGGTGATGGCTTGCACACGCGGGCCATCCATCTCAATCGCTGTTACACCGGACCTGTGCGCAATCCCAACCGCGCCCACCCGTGCCAGGGAACGCTCGTCGTAGAGTTCGCGTAGAGGAACGTCCGGGATACCCATTTCGTAGGAATCCGCGCGCGCGATCATACCGAGCCAGAAGACCTGAAAGCCATGTGCGGCCGCCATGACGTCAAGCTCCTCATTCACAGCGCTGACGAGGACCTGCCGCCAGTACCGCTCGATCGCCGCTTCCGTCTGCCGCTTTTCCCGCAGCCAGGCGAGCATGCTGATGTTGTCGAGATCCTGGCGCGTGCGTTCGCGCGGAATCGCGTTCACTGCGCGCGCGATCGAGACTTTATCTGAGAAGCTCAAAAATTTCAGGCCGAGGAACGACCCGAAAAAGTGCGCGGGGGCAGGGAGCACACCGCGCCTGAGCGTCGATAAGCGCCCACCAGGCTCGATGAAATGAAACTCACGGTGGAAACGGATCTTGTCCGCGACGCCCAAACGCCGGTAAAGATCCAGCAGATTGACACAGCAGCGGAGCAGGACGTGCTGACAGTTATCGATCATCTCCGCGTCCTCACCGCCGGCCGGCCATGACGTGGCGCGGCCGCCGAGGAAGTTGCGTGCTTCGTAAATGTCGACTTCGAATCCCGCGCTGCCGAGGGCGGCGGCGGAGGCGAGTCCCGCGAGTCCGCCTCCGATTACTGCGACGCGCGGCATGAGGAGTGGACTGACTTCGGAATCAACCGTCAATTTTATCCAACCAATGCCGATAGGATGTGTTGGTGGCTCTCCCGTCGCGCATTGTTGCCGGATTGACGGTTTGCGTTTTCCTCACGCCGGGCCATGCTCAGTGGCTGAACTACAAGAGCCCCGGCATCCCGCGCACGTCGGATGGCAAACCGAACTTCTCCGCGCCCCCGCCGCGCTCCGTTGACGGCAAGCCGGACCTGACTGGCGTGTGGCAACAGGAGTTGTCATCACAGGATCCGCCCAAAGTGCAGCCGTGGGCGGAGGCGTTGTCGAAAAGACGCATGGAAGAACTGCGCCGCGACAGCCCGGAGGCTCTTTGCCTCCCCGGTCCGATCACAAACATGGGACTCGGCCGGATCGTGCAGACGCCACGGCTGCTGCTCATGCTGTACGGCGGCACATACTACCGCGAGATCTTCCTCGACGGACGCGAACTTCCGAAGAACCCGAACCCGGTCTGGATGGGCTATTCGGTGGGCCACTGGGACGGCGACACCCTCGTTATCGACACAACAGGCTTCAACGATCGGACCTGGCTAACGGGCACTGGGGTCCCGGGTTCACCCAGCCTGCACATAATCGAGCGCATCCACCGCCCCAGCTTCGGACACATCGAAGTCCGGTCGATCTATACCGATCCGAGTGTGCTCGAAGCGCCGCGGGAGATCACGACGAAGTATGCGCTGGAAGATGTGCAGCCGCTCGAATACGTCTGCAACGAGAACGAACGCGACCACGGGCACCTGATCGGCAAGGCATCGGACTTGCAGAGCCTCGAACTCGATCCGAAGGTGCTGGGCGAGTATGCCGGTTCGTACGAGGCGAAAGATCGCGTCTATGTGTTCGTGGTATCGGACGGGCGGTTGAGACTCTCGATTGGGCCGAGTACCTACCTGTTGACGACTCTCTCCGAGACCGCCTTCGCAGATAACAACGGAGTGCGATACGATTTCTTCCGCGACACCGGCGGGGCTGTGTCTTACGTTCTCGCGCAACCGTTCGGGGGCGATATCAAGGCAATGCGGCGCAAATAGCCGTCTATCGCAGTGCGGCCATCAGTTCGCCGGTTTGCCGCAGGATATTCAACCGCGCGCGCTCGGCGTTGAACTGCGCATCGTAAAACGCAATCCACTTCTCGTTCTCGGTGAAGCGCGCCTCTTCCACCTGCCGGAGCGAAGCGCGACCTTCACTCATTTGCGCCAATACAACCGAAAGCTGCGACCGCGCGAGATCGAGATCCGCCTGGGCGAGCTCTTTCGCCGCATCGGACTTGTGGATCTCCAGATAGCTCTGGTGAATGTCCAGGGCGATACGATTCCGCGCCGCTTCCGCTTCGGCACGAAGATGCAGCTTGTCCTGCTCGGCCTGCTCGATCTGCGCCTTCACGGCGCTGCCGACAAACACGGGCACCTGAATCGATGCGCCGATTTGTCCGTTGTTGCGCTGGAAGTGGGCGAAGTATTCCTCATAGTGGCTGTACTTTGTCAGCAGCGCGTATTGCGCGACGAGGTCCACGCTCGGTAGCCGCTGGGCCCTGTCGCCCTTGATTTCGAGGTCCTTCGCGGTGAGGTTGGAGGCGAGCCGTTTGAGCTCCTTGCTGGAATTCACGGCGGTTTGAACGGCCGCCTCTTCGCTCGCGGGAATCTTCTCCGGCGCGCGGTCTTCCTCGACCGGGGTAATCGCGTCCTGTGCTCCATAGCCGAGCGTCACCGCGAGGCTGCGGGATGCGTATTCCCGATCGCCCTGCAGCGTGATCAGCCGCTGTTTGGCGCGCAGAACATTCACATTCGCTTCCTGCGCCGTTACCGGAAGCTCCCGGCCTTCTTCGACACGCGCCTGAACTGTCTGCAGCACTTTCTCCAGACTCTCGACCTGCTTCTGCGCCGTATCCGCCAGCCGAGTAGCCCGATCAGTGTCGATATAAAGCGATGCCACCCGATACACGATCTCGTCGCTCTTCTCGCCGGTTGCAAACCCGGCGCCGCGGGCGGTTTCTTTCGCCTGCTCGATGGCGTAACTCTGTGGCCGGTTGAAGATGTACGCACTGCCCTTGGCCTGGAACGCCGCGGGCGCCGAGCCCTCAATGCTCAGCGGAAAGCCATTGCTGTAGGCGAGACCGCTGCCCACCCCCAGACGCGGGCTGAACGGGCCCTTCGCCACCCGCACCCCCAGCGCCGCCTTCGCCTCGTCGAGCCGCGCCATCATCACTTCCGGGTTCTGGGCGACGGCGCGCGCGACCGCCTGCTTCAGCGTCAGCGGGTGTGTTTCAGCCGGGATTAAAGGAGCTGCCGCAACCGCAGCAGCCAATATGAGGACAATTCTGCACATGCACTATTCGTAGCGCAGTGCTTCCGTTGGGTTCAACCGCGAGGCGCGACTAGCCGGCAGCATCCCGAAGATCAGGCCCACGAGGCTCGAGACTGTAAACGCGATGCCGATCGATAGCGTCGAAATCGGAATCCGGATGTTGTCGACGAAATACTGTACGCTCAGCGGCAGCGCGACACCCGCAAGGATTCCGAACGAGCCCCCCGCAACGCTGATGAGAATCGCCTCAGTCAGGAACTGCAGCAGAATCTCCCGCCGCGACGCCCCCACAGCCATCCGGACGCCGATCTCGCGGGTGCGCTCGGTCACGGTGACCAGCATGATGTTCATGATGCCGATGCCGGAGATCACCAGCGCAATCGCGGATACCAGCACGAGGACGAGGCTCAGAATCTTCGCGATGCTCTTTGCCGCGTCGAGAATCGCTTTGAGGTTCTCAACTTTGTAGGACGCGCCGACACGGTGACGGCTCTCCAGAATCTCCTTGACCTGGGTAGTTACCGCTTCCACCTGATCGGGCGCGCGGACCTGTACGTACAGGGGATCGATCCGCTCCACACGGGTGAAATATTGCTGCACGGTGATTGGAATGACGAGTGTTTCCGCATTCAGCTCCGATTGCCCGAAGCTCTCGACCTTCTCTTTGAACGTGCCGATCACCGTGAATTGAAGACCGTGGATCTTGATCGTCTGACCTGGCGCGGCGTCCACGGCGCCGTACAGGCGCTTCGCCAGCTTCTCGGTCATCAGTGCAACCTTCTGCCGCAGGTCGACGTCGCTCGGGTCGAGGAATCTGCCCGAGAGCACGACCAGATTGCGCACCGGTTTGTAGAATTCATCCGAGCCGATCACCAGCAGGCGTTCTTCTTTCCCGTTGATGAACGTCGAATCGTAGTTGCTCTCGATGCCGGTCGAGGCGACGATGCGATCGCCCAACTGCTGCCGGATGGCTTGCACGTCGGCGACCTTCACGAAGTCAGCATTCACTTCGGCGGATGAGGATTGTGTGCCCACCTCATACGACGCGAAGATCATGTTCGACCCGACGCCTTCGATTTGTTCGAGGATGTAATTCTGGCTGGTCAGCGAAATGGTGACGACGAGGATGACAGACGCGGTCCCGATGACCATCCCGAGGCCCGTGAGGAACGAGCGAACGGGATTCTGCCGCAGCGCCTGCAGGCTGAAGCTCAGCGCTTCGCCGATGTGCATCGTCTAGCCGCCCTCGGCCTTCTTGAGCAGATTCTGGGCTTCCCAGCGCGGCGGATCGCTCGGCTTCAGATTCCCCGCGCCGATGTACTTCTTCAACAACTCCCTCGCCTCGGGTAGGTTGCGCTGGGCCTGGACGTATGCAGTCGCCCGGTCGAACAGAATCCGGGCGGAATCGGGCTCGACGGCCGTCGCTTGAGCAAACGCCTTCTCGCTCTCGTCGTAGCGCCCTCGCCGCGACAGGAACTTCGCCATGTCGACGATGACGCCCGCCTTGCGTGGCGCAGCCTCGATGGCGCGGCGGAAATGCGATTCCGCGCTGGCGTACTGCTTCTTCTTCTCATCGAGGCGCGCCTGCGCGAGATAGCCGCCGACGGGGTCGTATTTCTCAAAGTGCGGCAGCAGCCCGGCGGCCTTGTCCGCGCCGCCGCCAATCAGCCCAGGCGCGTCCAGATAGAAATCGAACAGATCGCCGAGAGCCTCCTGATTCGCCGGATCCAGCCGAAGCGCCTTCTCAAAGGCTTCCCGCGTCTTCGTCGCGTAGCCGATGGCGGTCAGGGGGAACGAAGTCTCCGCGCGGCGTCCCCATGCGCGGCCGAGCCAGGTCTGGATCATCGAATCGTTCGGCGCGAGGGCTGCGGCCTGCTCCAGCGAGTCGGTTGACTTCTTGAACTCACCCAGCATGAAGTAACACTGGCCGAGGAGTTCCAGGCCCTGCGGACTGGCGGGCGCCTTGTTCAGCAGCCTTACCGCTGCCTGGTATTCGGCTCGCTCGTAAAGCTGTTCAGCGCTCGGCGGAGACGCGGCGCACAGCAATCCGCCTAAGACCGGAATCAGAACCGCGGAACGCATGAGATCCCCTGCCATTTCACCTGTATAACTCGATGAAAAGCAAGCGCGCATGGTTTCAATTATTGGGCTTACGGGTATTCCAGCTGAACAAACGGAAGACTTCCGCCATGGCGATCCAAAGATTCAGAATGCCGACGCCACTGATGGCGCCGCGCACATAAGAGTTGTCCCAGAAAGAGTGCCATGCGGGTTGCACAGTTCCCGTGACCACCCAGGCGAAGTAATTGGCGGTCCAGCCGTCGGTCCAGGGGTAAATTAGCAAAAACAGACCCAATTCGAAGCAGAAGATGATGAAGAGGATCGAGCTCAGGCGCTGGAACCAGCCGGCGCCAGGCGGAACGACCGGCGTTGTCCCCGCGGGCGCCTCTGGCGGCCCTGTGGCGACATCAGGTCCCGTGTCGCCGAGGCTGGAGTCGTGCGCAGGCAACGAACTCACGCGGTGGCAAACATCTCCATCTGGCGGTCTTGGGGAAGCGGCGAGAACAGAGCATAGCGCCGCACGGGCTCGAAGCTGAAGCGGTGGAGCGGTGTTGGTCCGTGTGCCTTGATGGCGGCCATGTGTTCGGGCGACTGATATCCTTTGTGATTCTTCAGCCCGTATTCAGGATAAAACCTGTCCCATTCGCGCATCATCTGGTCACGATAGACCTTGGCGATGATTGAGGCCGCGGCTATTGCGTGACAGCGCTCGTCGCCTTGCACGAGCGGCTGCTGGGGAAGGGAAATGTCGAGGGGGACCGCATCGACGAGCAGAAAATCCGCCGCGGGCTTCAGTTGCTGGACGGCCGTTTTCATCGCCAGCCGCGATGCCTGGTAGATATTGATGCGATCGATGGTAGCCGCATCGACCGCGGCCACCGCCCAGGCCAGAGCACGCTGGCGGATGCGATCCGCCAGCACCGCGCGCCTTTCCGGTTCGATCTGCTTGCTGTCGTTGAGCCCGCGAATAGCCACACCCGGCGCGAGGATGACTGCGCCGGCGACAACCGCGCCAAAGAGCGACCCACGCCCGACCTCATCCGCCCCTGCAATGTATTGGAAGCCGCGCGCCCGCAGTTCCTGCTCGAGGACCCCCTGGCACTTCCAGGTCCCCTTGCGGCTTTTTGACGGAGCTTTTGCGGCGCGGGCCATGACTCGCCCTGCCTGTGGACTAGGTGCGTTCCTTCAGCCGTGCGGCTTTGCCTTTGAGGCCGCGGAGGTAGTAGAGCTTCGCGCGGCGGACTTTGCCCGTGCGAACCAGATCGATGTGATCGATAATCGGTGCGCTCAGCGGGAAAATACGCTCCACGCCCTGCCCGAAGCTGACCTTGCGGACCGTCACGGTCTCGCCCATACCGGTATTCTTGCGCGCCAAAACGGTGCCTTCGAAAACCTGGATGCGCTCTTTTTCGCCCTCTTTGATCTTGACGTGCACTTTGATCGTGTCGCCGGGGCGGAACGCCGTGAGATTGGTACGGCGCTTCTTTTCGATGAACTTGGATAACAACGCGTTCTGCATTTCGGAAACCTTCAGGTGGGTTAAGTCTTTATGGTACTACAGGTAGCGATGGAATTGAAACGACGGAGGGCGCTTACTGCGCGCGACGCCGCTGCACGGGTGTAGTCAGCAGTTGCACCATGCGGTCGATCAGATCCTGCGCGATGTCGATGTGAAGTGAAATCGACCGGCCCTGCTGGTCGACCGTGATGCCATCCCAAACCCGGAGCAGCTCCGGCTGATTCTCCGGCACGCTCAACCGGCCGAGCCCCACGATGCCGCGCACGCCGTCGCGGAGGCTGATGGCGTCTTTCTCCGTCGCCGCGGAGCCGCGGACATCGGCGCGGAATCCGGTACTGAAGTCGGCCTGAAACCAGGTGTCCTGCAGGCCCTGGAAGATCTTCGAAAAATCGAATCCGGAACTCGCCGGGAGGTGCTCGGAGAGGAAATTGCCCACGCCGGTCGAGATCCCCCAAAGCTCGGTCTGTGGATTGATTCCGCCGAGCCGCGAAAGTAACGGTTGTGCCGCAGTGTGCGTGCCGGAGGTCCATTCGTCCAAAGCTGCTTCGAGCGACTTGATGTCCCCGGCGGCGGCGAGCGTGGAATCGAGAATACAAAACCCGCCGTCACCCTTGCCCACGATTTCGTATTTCCCGTACCGGAACTTCCGAACGTCTTTCAGCGTCACCGGGTTCACATGGAAATTCCCACGCGCCAGGAGCACGCTGCCCGACTGCGTCGAAGCCAGCAGGAGATCGCGCACATCGGTGCGCGGGTCGAAGCCGGTTTCCTTCGCGAACTGATCGAGCTGCGCCAGGCTCTGCGTGCCGACCATCTTCCGGTACATCGCCGTCTGCTTCAGCAAATCCATGCGCGCGCCCATCAGACTGGTCGCACCCGGCGGGACCATCTTCTGGAGAACGTTGTCGATTCGCGGCTGTGCCGACAGTGTCGTCGCGACAGCAAAGAGGATTAATGCACGCATAATCAAAAGCTTCTCCGTTGAAACCGCCATAACCCGAGCCCGAGCACCACCGCGCCGAACAGCGCCGTGCTCCAGACCGGCATCCAGCTCTCAATGGGCTGATTCAGAATCAGCCTCCTGATGATCAGGCTGACATCCGCTGTCTTCGGGAGCGCGTAATACAACACCCTCACTACCACGCGCGACCATTCCGAGCTCAACAGCCGCTCGATCGTGGATTTCTGCGCCAGAATCGGCGTGATGATCATGATCGCGAAAGTGACCATGATGGCTACCGCCGAGCTGTCCCACAATACACCGACGAGAACCAGCACGGCCAGCAGCACGGCGAAAATGAAGATCGTGCAGAGGCTTGAGACGAGGAATCCCATGCCCCACATCTTCGTTTTGATGCCGAAGATCATCCACGAGCCGGCCACAAGATAGAGAATATTCGCAGCCACCACAAGCACGTTGCCTGCGTACCGGCCCAGCAGCAGATGCGGGCGCGATACCGGCTTCGAGAGCAGCAGCTCGATGCGGCCGGGCTCGAAGACCGCGGCTACCAGACCCGCGGATGCAAACACGGACAATGCCATGCCGGCAAAATAGAGGACCATTGCGATGACGCTCTGGGTCTGATTCACCAGTCCCTGGACGTCGGTGCTGGGCGTGCTGCGTCCGAAAATCGTGACCGTCGCGATAGCTCCCTGCACGACGTCGATCCGCATGATGAAGGTCAGGAACAGCAGCAGCAGCGTGCAGCAGGCGAAGAATCCCCAGAAGATGCGCCGCGCGAAGGCTTCGCGGAAGGTGTCGCGGATCAAAGCGATCGTCGTATTCACTGGTGTGCGCCGCCTTCCACCGTTTTCATGAACACTTCTTCGAGCGTGCTGCGGGTTCGTCCCAGAGATTCGATTTCGCAGCCGTTCGAGCGCATCAAATCGACCGCCTGGTTGGCATCCCCACGTGTCGCAAACAGTAGTCGCAGCGTGCCGTTGTCGGACGTAACGCCGCGCGCGCGGCCGCGAAGCTCAGTCGCCAGCCCTTCGGGAACTTCCGAAGCTTCCACGTGATAGCCGCTGCCCTGGGTCAGATCTTCCACCGACCCTGTCAACGCCAGTTTGCCTTTCTGGATGATCGCCACCTCGCGGCAGAAGAGCTCCACTTCAGCCAGCAAATGCGAGTTGAGGAAAATCGTGACTCCCTGCTGCTCGAGCGCATGCAGTACGTCGCGGATGTGCTTGCGACCCACCGGGTCCACACCATCGCTCGGCTCATCCAGCACGAGCAACTTCGGGGAGTGAATCAGCGCCTGCGCCAGACCGACGCGCTGCAGCATGCCTTTGGAATACTTGCCGAGCCGCAGATCGTGCGCGCGCTCGTCGAGGCCGACCATGTTCAACAATTCCGGTATTCGCTTACGCCGCGCATTCGTCGGCATGCCGGAGAGCGCACCATAAAAATCCAGCATGTCAAAGCCGGTCATGTAGGTCGGGAAGCGGTGGTTTTCCGGCAAATATCCGATTGGTCGGCGTGCTTCGGCGTGCCGGGTGTCCCGGCCGAACGCCATCGCGCGACCCGCCGTCTGGTGCGTGCACGAAAGCAACATTTTGACGAAGGTGGTTTTGCCCGCGCCGTTCGGCCCGAGGAGTCCAAAAGTAGACCCGGCTGGTACTTTCAGGGAAATATTGTCGACCGCGAGCAACTCGCGTTTGGAAAACGTGGTCCGGAAGACCTTGGTCAGGCCTTCGGTTTCAATTGCGTAGGCAGCCACTCTTAGCAGGATAACGAAAAGAGAGCGGCTTTCGTTCAGGGAACACTCACGGCTGTCAGGCAACGGAAAAAAGGGCAGACGGCGAGACCGTCTGCCCTACCTTGTGGTGAAGGGATTAGTTGGTGAAGCTGCTGACGGCTTCCTTCTCGTCATGGAACGTCGGGATCAGTGTGCTGAGCCCAGTCATGTCGAGAAGTTTCTTGATCTCGGGCGCCGGATTCACCATCTTCAGCGCTCCCCGGTTCTTGACGAGGTGCGAGTAGCAGCTCATCAACTGACCGAGCCCGGCGCTGTCGATCCGCGTGACCCGACTTAAGTCGATAATGACGCGGGAATCGCTTTGCTCGAAGACTTCCTTGCGCAACTCATCGAGCTCCTGGGCCGAATGAGTCAATTCCGCGTTCGCTCTGAAACGCAACACTGACACGCCGCCACTCTGGTTCCAGGCCAGATTCGAGGCCTTCAGATCGGCAGCCATGCGCTCACTGAGCCGCAATTCGTCGAAGCACTCGTCGCAGCCGAGATAATGGCCTTCAAATTCCTCGACGGCGTGGGCGTCCAGCGACCGCGACAGGTACTTCGCGATCACCTGCTCTCGTTCTATCGGTTCCTTTTTACAGACCATGTTTCCGTCCACCCACTCAGTGCTCGGACGTGCTGTTTCGTTTCAATTCCGGTCCATACACCCTGCGAAAGCGCTCTTTGGCCCGAAATAGCACTACGCGGAACTGGGCGTCGCTCATGCCCCATTCCTTACAAATCTCTTCTTTGTCTTTGCCTTCGAGGTAAAGGGAGCGCAAAATCACGCGGTCGCGTTCAGCCAGCTCCTTCAGGCTGTTGTCGATGGCGTCGCGCATTTCGAAGACTTCCGCGTCGGGCCGAACGCCTGCATCCGGTATTGGAATATCGGGGTCAATCGTAGGCTCGCGCTTGATGCGCCGGCGGTATTCGAGGATTACATTCCTGCATACACCGTTCAGGAAGGCCCCGAATTCCTCGGTATTACGGATCTGCTGACGCTGCTCCGCGCGAAGGAAACGGGTGATGCTTTCCTGGACCAGATCGTCCACGTCGGCGCAGTTGTGTCCCACGTGGTACAGCACCTTGTAGCGGAGCTTGAGACGAAGGCGATCGAGGGAAGGTTCGTTGAGATCCATGGAAGTACGGGGAGCAGTGGTCGCGGCGGACGCGTCGCTGGTCCTCGAATCCGCTGCCTTTTCAGGCTTGGATTCCGGGTCGTTCAAGACGTTGGTTCGCGGAGCCGCCACAGTTCTTTACTTATCCTGCTCTATCCCGTTGCCCAAACCTGATCAGGCGCCTACCCCCGTGGCCTTACGGCTCTGGAAGCATTCCCGGCAAAAAACCGGCCGCCCCTGAGTTGGCCGGAATGGCACCGTTGTTTCCCGGCCGCATTGTGAGCAAATCGCCGAAGTCTCTACCCGGCCCGGCGGCCCGCCCCGATCTGAAGGACTGTTCTGCCGCTTCACCTTGCACGTTTTACAGCGCTTGGGCTCGTTCTTGAAATCCTTCTCGTGGTAAAACTGCTGCTCACCTGCGGTAAACACGAACTCCGAACCGCAGTCCATGCACTTCAACACCCGATCCTGAAATTCCGGCATGGCACCATCCTGGGAGGCGTGAAGCGGAGCGCTTGCCATTCGCTCCGCCTGTTGTGAACCCGCCACGCGAAACTGGAGCGCCACGGAGCGCTCCAGCCGATCGAGTACTATTCGATATCGCGGCGGCTCTTTTTCCGGTTGCGTTTGCGTGCCAACGCCTGCTTGACCCGCAATTTCTCCCCCGGCTTCAAATAAAAGGAATGGCGCTTGACCTCTTTGATGATGTCTTCCTGCTGCACCTTGCGTTTGAAGCGCCTGAGGGCGTTTTCCAGGGTTTCGCCATCCTGGAGTCTTACTTCAGCCAAACTTACGACACCTCCAAACCGATCATAGAATTGCATCCTGACTGTATGATCCGGAACATTGAACCCGGACTACCCTGGTCAGGGTACTGATATCATATGGACCTGAGCTGAAAAGTCAAGCCCATCAATCTTTTGGGACGCCCCGCTCAAGTGCTCAAAAACTCCCCGCATGGTCAACGTTCTCGCGATATTGCTAGCCGGAGGAGCGGGTGAACGGCTCCATCCCCTTACGCGCGATACCGCGAAACCAGGAGTTCCGTTCGGTGGCGTCTACCGGATCATCGACTTCACGCTATCCAACTGCCTGAATTCCGATGTCCGCAGAATTTTCATCCTAACACAATACAAGTCACTGGAACTAAACAGACATATCCGTGATGGGTGGCACATTTTCTCGACCGCCCTGGGCGAGTTTGTCGAGATCCTGCCCCCGATGAAGCGAGTCAGCGACGAATGGTACCGAGGTACTGCCGATGCCGTCCACCAAAATCTCCAGAGCATCGTCACCGAAAAGCCGTCGCAGGTTTTGATCCTCTCGGCCGACCACATTTACAAGATGAATTACGGCGACATGCTTTCCTGGCATCTCGCCAACAGCGCCGAAGTCACGATCGCCACCATTCAGGTGGATCCCTCCGAGGCGCGACACTTCGGCATCGCCGACATCGACGGGGCCTATCGCATCCACGGCTTTGAGGAAAAGCCCCGGCACGGCCAGCCGGCCCGCTCCCCCTTCGACGCCACCAAGGTGAGTGCGTCGATGGGCATCTACATCTTCGATACGCAGGTCCTGATCGAAGAGCTTTTGGCGGATGCCACCCGGCCCGATTCATCCCACGATTTCGGGAAAGACATTCTGCCGAGCTGCCTGGCCCGCCGCCGCGTCGTCGCGTGGGACTTCCTCGACATGAACCGCAAGGCCGCGCTCTACTGGCGCGATGTCGGCACCCTGGACGCCTATTACGAGGCCAACATGGATCTCGTGGCGGTATCCCCCGAGTTCAATCTCTACGATGAGTGCTGGCCGGTTCGCACCCGCGCTTTACATGCGCCGCCCGCAAAATTCGTCTTTGCGCAGGAAGGCCGACGTATGGGTGTGGCGACCGATTCCATCGTTTCTCCCGGCTGCATCGTTTCCGGCGGGCGTGTGAATCGCTGTGTGCTCGCGCCGGGCGTGCGGGTCAACAGCTATTGTGAGATCGACGAGTCGATCCTCTTGCCGCGAGCGAATATCGGCCGCTACAGCCGGATCCAACGCGCCATCATCGGCGAGGGCGTCACGCTTCCCGAAAACAGCCGCGTCGGATTCAACGCCGAGCAGGACCGCGCGCTGGGGCGCGTCGTGACGGAGTCGGGCATCACGGTGGTGCCGTCGCCCGTATCATAGACTCTTATGCCCAGCCTGCAGCCGGAGATCGAACGGCTCTTCGATACCCCTCCGGCCCCATATACGCCCGACCACTTCTCGCTCTTTGCGACCTTCAAGCAAGGCATCAACACCGGGACAATACGGGCTGCCGAGCCAGACGCGTCTGTGCAAGCCAGCGGCTGGCGCGTTAACACGTGGGTGAAGAAGGGAATCCTCGTCGGATTCCGGATGGGAGGCATCGTCGATATGTCGCTCGACGCCGTCCGCCAACCCTTCTTCGACAAGTCGACGTATCCCGTGCGGCAGATGACTGCGGCCGATGGCGTGCGCATCGTGCCGGGCGGCTCGAGCATTCGCGACGCCAGCTTCATCGGTAAGGGTGTGATCTGCATGCCGCCGATGTACATCAACGTCGGCGCATACGTCGGCGACGGCACCATGGTCGATTCGCATGCGCTGGTCGGAAGCTGCGCGCAGATCGGACGCAACGTTCACATCTCCGCGGCTTCTCAGATCGGAGGAGTGATTGAACCAGTCGGCGCGCTGCCGGTGATCGTCGAGGACGGCGTCCTCGTCGGCGGCAACTGCGGCATCTATGAAGGGACCGTCGTGAAGACGCAGGCCGTGCTGGGCACCGGAACAATTCTCAATCGCTCGACGCCCGTTTACGATCTGGTTTTGGGGAAGATCTACCGCGCCACGGACGACCAGCCGCTGGTCATCCCCGAAGGCGCTGTTGTCGTCGCGGGCTCGCGTGCCGTCACGATCGGACCGGGCAAGGACTGGGGTATCTCGATCTATACGCCGGTGATTGTGAAGTACCGCGACGACAAGACCGGAGCGCGCATCCAGTTGGAAGATTTATTGAGGTAGGACGACCGCTACGACCAGATCTCTTTGAGCGCGCGCTCAAAATTGCCGCCGAGCACCAACCCAATCTGCTCGTCGGTATATCCGCGCCGAATCAACCCATCCGCTAAACCGTGCACGCGCTCGACACCCTGCAAGCCGGCGATGTCGTAAAGCATCGGCGCCGCGCCATGCTTGTCGCGCCCATCGAGATCCGTATCGCTGCCAAGCCCGACGTGCTCGATCCCGGCGATTTTGACGACATGATCGAAATGGTCGAGCAGATCCTCCATGGTGACGGGATCCGTCGCTCTGACGAACCGCCGCACACCCGTCAAGCCGATCACTCCACCCTTTTTCGCGGCAGCCACGATTGCCGCATCGGTCTTACACCGCGCGACTCCCGGCGCCAGAGCTTTGCAATTGGAATGCGTGATCAGCACCGGCTTCGTCGAAGCCTCGATCGCGTCGAGGGTGGTCTTCTCGCCGCAGTGGGACACGTCGATCGCCATCCCCAGCTTGTTCATCCGGGCTACCACAGCTTGACCGAACTCCGTCAGCCCGTGATCCGCCGCCTTGCATCCGGAGCCCAGCCGGTTTCCGGAGTTATACGTCAACTGCGTCAGGCGCTGCCCCATCTTGTAAAACGCGTCGAGGTCATCGAGGTCGCGAAGATGATTGGCATCCTGCATCCCCAGAATGATCGCGATTTTTCCAGCCGGCTTCGCAGCGGCCAAATCCGCCGGACCATCCACGCGCACAAACCACTCCGGATGATTCGTGATCAGCCGGTTCCACCGGATAAACCAGTTGCGCGTGATGTCATGCGCCTGCGCGCTCTCAAAAGCGACGGCAGGATGAAACACATCGATCCCCGACGCTTTCACCTTGTCGAAGTCTTTTTGAGTGAAGTTTTCCGGAGCGGCCTGCCACTTTTCAAGGCGCGCCCAGTCGAGCGTCAGGAGACCAAGCATGTCGATCACGTTCGACTGCGCCACCAGATCCATGGCGCGTTTCGAGCATCCGGCTGCGTAAAGGCGGTCGGCGATCGGAGCCGCTGCGCATGCAGCTACCCACGATGCCCCGCGTCCGAGAAAGGTTCTTCGGCGCAAGGGGGGTCCTTCAAAAAAGGGAATTGGATTTAGGTTACTACACCTTTAGTACGTACGCAAAGGCCGGATGGATACATACATGTGCGCGAATCGACAGTTGCTCGTAAATCATCCATCATGTTGTAGATACCGCTTTCATGCCCGACCTCCGCATTAGTGTTCTCGACCAGTCGCCCATCCCGGAGGGGCTAACGCCAGGCGACGCTCTCCGCAACTCCATCGACCTCGCCCGCCTTTGCGACCAACTCGGCTACAACCGTTATTGGGTTGCTGAGCATCACGGCACCCGCGGACTCGCCTGCAATAGTCCGGAAGCCCTGATCGGGCCGATCGCGTCCGCCACGGAACGCATACGGGTGGGCAGCGGCGGGATCATGTTGCCACACTACAGCCCCTTTAAGGTCGCTGAAACCTTCGGCATGTTGGCCGGACTCTACCCCGACCGCATTGACCTCGGCATCGGACGCGCCGCCGGTACCAGCCCGAAAGTCGCCTTCACCCTCCAGCGCGACCGCCGTCAGGCCGCCCCGGACGACTTCCGTGAGCAACTCGACGAGCTTCTGGCATACTTCGCCAATAAGACCCCCTATCGCTTCCACAGCCCTGATGTATGGCTGCTGGGGTCGTCGCACGACAGCGCTATCTGGGCGGCCGAACTGGGACTTCCTTACGTGTTCGCCGACTTCATCAATCCGAATGGCGCCCAGATCGCGCGCTATTACCGGCAGACATACATGCCTTCGGAGCTACACGTCGCGCCCCGCACCGGTGTTGCCGCATGGGCTATTTGCGCGGATTCCGCGGAGGAAGCGAGCGAACTCGCCCTCAGCTTCCGCATGATGATGACGATGCTCTTTCGGGGACGCTCCATCCCGGTCCCGACCGTCGAAACAGCGCGCCGTTTCCTCGAAGAAGAGCGCCTTCTGCCGGACCAGGTCCCTGCCGGCCGCCGCATCCTCGCCGGCACGCCGGATTTCGTGCGAGACAACGTCGAAAAGCTGGCTCGCGATTACGAGGCCGAGGAAGTCCTGATCGTCAACATCCTGCACGATCATCAGGCGCGCCGTCGGTCTTATGAGCTGATCGCCAAAGTGTTTGGCCTCGGCGCGCAGTGATATCGTGTGGACAGGCGTTCGAGCCGCCACCCGTCCGCGGAAAGGACCGAGTCCACTCGCGAGCAGTACAACTTACAACCGAACTTTCTTTCGGCCTGAAACAGCGGACACCAGGCAAACGAAAGGACGTTCGTCGATGAAGTCTCTTCCTCCGCAACCGAGCCTGACCCAACTTCGGCATCAGGCAAAAGATTTCCAGCGCGCCAGCAGCAGCGGTATCACGCTGGCCAGCGCGCAACACGCGATCGCCCGTGAATACGGATTCGTCAGCTGGGCCGGGCTCAAACATCACGTCGAACTGGTCACCGGGGTCGAGGCCCGCGTCACCCGTCTGCAAAAGGAATTCGCCGCCGGCGATGCCGCGGTAAAACTGCGCATCCTCAAGCCCGCGCACAACCGAACGCGCTTCGAAAATTACGATCCGAACGCGCCGGCGCTCTCCTACGCAGATGCCCGCCTCCTTGTCGCTAATGAAGAGGGGTATGCATTCTGGTCCAAGTATGAAAGCTTCCTCCATCTCGATCCTGCCGTGCAGTCAATACTCGGCGCGGTGCGCTCCGGCGATCTGAAGAAGCTCCAGGAAGTGCTGCAAGCCGACCCCGCGGCCGCCAATCCCAAATGGGTTTCGGGCTTTGCGCCAGCCCGAAGACCTCTTCCAAACGATTCCGTCCCCCTCTTCTGTGTCTCCGAAGCTGTCTTCCGCAAAACAAATCGCACCGGCAACGACTACGAACTCGCGCGGGTCCTGATCGCCGCGGGCGCTGATCCGGACATCGAACGGGGTCTTCCCCTCATCAGCGCTGTCAGCTTCGGCGCGACTGGTGTCGTCACAGCTCTTTTGGATGGCGGCGCGCACGTCGATGGCGTGGATCGCGACGGTGTCCCCATGGCCTACGCGATGCACTTCGGCTTCAGCGCCATCGCCGAACTCCTCGCTGACCGCGGCGCCCAACTCGACCTTCGCTTCTCTGCAGGCCTCGGCCGCCTCGATATGGCCCGAAGCTGGTTCAGCGCGGACGGATCACTCAAGCCCGGCGCGGGCGCTTTATCCGACCCATACGGATACGAGGCGAAGGAGCGCGGCGAATCACCGTTCCGCTGTGAACGGACGCGGCCCAACATCCTCAGCCAGGCGTTGTGTTTCGCGTGCATCCACGGGAAGCTCGAGGTTGCGGCATTTCTTCTCTCCGCCGGAGCCGATATCAACGCGATCGTTCCAGGTCTGGATTCGGCGGCGACGGTGCTTCACCATACCGCGGCGATCAAAGATGGCGCGGACACGATTCGGTTTCTCCTCGCTCGAGGAGTGGACCCGAATATCCGCGACGAGCACCATCACGCCACCCCGGCCGACTGGGCCCGTTACTTCAAACACGACGATCTGTCGAAGCTGCTGTAATACATTAGCCAAATGGGCACCACTGTAGAGGCGACGCCCGCAAACCCGGCCGTCCGAAGCGAGAAAACCGTCTACTCGATCCTGCTCGCCATCAGCTTCTCGCACCTGCTCAACGACATGATCCAGTCGTTGTTGCCGGCGATATACCCGATCCTCAAGAGCAATTTCCACCTCGATTTCGCAAAGATCGGCCTCATTACGCTGACAACGCAACTCACCGCATCGCTCCTGCAGCCGCTGATCGGACTTTTCACCGACCGCAAGCCGAAACCCTATTCACTCCCCTTCGGAATGGGCTTCACGCTCGTGGGGCTGGCGCTGCTGTCGATGGCATCGAACTACGCTTTCGTCCTCACGGCCGCCGGGCTCATCGGTATGGGCTCGGCGGTATTCCATCCCGAATCCTCGCGCGTGGCGCGCATGGCTTCCGGGGGGCAGCACGGACTCGCCCAGTCGGTGTTCCAGGTCGGAGGCAATCTTGGCTCGTCGCTCGGACCGCTCCTCGCCGCCTTCATCGTCATCCCCCGGGGGCAGAGCAGCATCATATGGTTCACCCTCGCCGCGCTGCTCGCGATCGTCCTGCTGGCCAACGTCGGCGCCTGGTATAAACGCCGCGGATCTCTGACACGAGTGAGGAAAGCCATCAAGCACCCGGAACTTTCGTCCCGCCGCGTGGCGGTCTCAATCGGTGTTCTGATCGCGCTGATGTTCTCGAAGTTCTTCTACCTGTCGAGCCTGTCGAGCTATTACACGTTCTTCCTGATCAGCAAATTCCACGTGTCTGTGCAGAGTGCCGAGATCCATCTGTTCACCTTTCTCGGCGCGGTCGCGGCGGGCACCATCGCCGGCGGACCCATCGGCGACCGCCTCGGCCGCAAGTACGTCATCTGGTGCTCGATCCTGGGCGTGCTGCCGTTCTCGCTGGTGTTGCCTTACGCCAGTCTTTTCTGGACGGGCGTGCTCAGCGTGATCATCGGTCTCATCCTCGCCTCGGCCTTTTCGGCAATCGTGGTCTACGCGCAGGAGCTTGTGCCGGGACGTGTGGGCGCAATCTCCGGCCTTTTCTTCGGCCTGGCTTTCGGACTCGGGGGCATCGGCGCCGCGGCCCTCGGACGCCTCGCCGACCACAGCGGCATCTACTTCGTTTACCAGCTCTGTGCTTTCCTGCCGGCGATCGGGCTGCTCACCGGCTTCCTGCCCAACCTCGACCGCGGCCGCGCATGACATTACGTATCACCGCCAGCCGGCACACGCCCTTCTACACACCGCTCGTCTGCACGATGGCGGCGGGCTTTCTCGACAAGCGCGGGATCGAATATACCTATGGAGTCCTGCCGGCCGGCGAAACGTCGGCCAGCATGATCGCCGCAGGGAAGACGGATATCATGCAGACCGCGCCGTCGACCAACTGGGCGCGGATGGAGCGAGGCGAGACAGGCTTCCCGCTCAACTTCGCGCTGATTAATCGCCGCGACGGATTCTTTCTGGCGCCATGTGACGCTGGCGGTCTTGCCGCCGGCGGTTTTGATTTCAAAGCTCTCGAAGGCAAGCGCATCCGCGCCGACTTTGGCTCGCAGCCGCTGACCATGTTGCGTTATGCGCTCAAGTACAAAGGAGTCGAGCTCGACAAAGTGGAGTTCGTGAAGTCAGGCGACGCGGATTATACTCACCTGCAGTCGCCGCACCAGCCGGGAGTTTCGCTTGGAGCCGCTACGCCGCCGAATGCGTTCAGCAGCCTCTGCGCGTCGCGTGAATTCCTCGCGACAGAAGTTTGCAGTCAATTCGCTGGCGCCTTCGCCGATGCGAAAGACTGGGTTCGCCGCACCCCTGCCGCGGAAATCGCCGCGATCGAAGCGGGGCACTTTCCGGAATACTCGCAGTCCGTGCTGGCCGGAATTATCGACCAATACAAAGCCATGGGCGCGTGGGACGGAGGCCCCGAAATCCCCCGCGACCTCTACGAACAATCCCTCAACGTGTTTGAATCGACCGGCGCGATCAAAATCCGTCCGCGTTACGACGACGTCTGCGTCGAGCTCTGAGATCGCAGCTTCCTGACGAACCCCTCGCCTCGTTGCGCCAGACGCTGCTCAAGCCGGGCCGTGCAATCGCATCCCTCGCAAGCCAACGGCTCGGACCCAGCCAGATCGCGGCACTTGCCCCGATCGTGCGCGTCCTGAATCCTGACCAGCTCGAAGTGTTTTTCCCAGTACGGGCGCTCTTCCTGCAAAGGTGTCGGGCAGAAGCAGACTTCGACCCAACGCGCCAACCCGTCCGCATCCACGCGTGCATCCCGCATGTTCCGCAGATACTCGCCGCCGGCCACCGACCCACGCCCGAGGGTACCTTCGTCAATCGCCCGAAGCAACGCCGTCTCGCAGCCGCGCTTCACCCGCGCTTTGACCAGGTACCGCATCCGATTTCACTGTATCGCCGTTGTGGTATAACTCGGGTTATACTTCAACCATGAAGACGGCCATATCGCTGCCGGACGAGCTGTTCCGCCGCGCGGAGGTGGCCGCCCGGCGCCTGGGCATTTCCCGGAGTCAGTTTTATGCAACTGCCATCGACGAATTTCTTCGACGTGGCGGGGCGGATACGGTGACCGAAAAGCTGAATGAAATCTATTCGCGAAACCACACGGGACTTGATCCGGAGCTCCATACGGCGCAGATCCGCTCGCTCACCAAAGAGTCACGGTGAGTCATGGATGAAGTTCGGCGCGGCGAAATCTGGTGGGCGGAGCTCTCGGAGCCACGCGGATCGGAGTCCGGCTATCGCCGCCCGGTTTTGGTTCTGCAGGCCGACTCTTTTAACAAAAGCCGAATCAACACGGTGATCGTTGCCTCGATTACGAGCGGTGTCGATCTGGCAGAAGCGCCTGGCAACGTCCTGATCAAAGCGAATATCGCTGGCTTACGGCGCGACTCTGTCGTGAACGTTTCGCAGCTTCTGACTCTGGACCGGGGCTTTTTTGTTGAATACGCCGGAAAGCTGCCGCCGCGCCTGCGGACGCGTGTCGATGAGGGTCTGCGACTCGCGCTGGAGCTGGCGTGAGCGATGGATTACTCCTCAACGAACTTCCGCAGCCGCTCCAGCGCCACATCCCACTGCTTCGAGATGACCTCGAGATAGCGCCCCGCCTCTTCAATCCGCTGCCCCCGCAGTTCCCACAAGCTCTCACGCCCGCGGTGAGAGCAGGTCACCAGTCCGGCCCTTTGCATCACTCCGAGATGTTTCGTGATCGCCTGTCGTGTCACGCCCGATCCGGCCGTGAGCCGCGTGATCGACATCGCGCCGCGGTCCGAGAGATGTGAGACCAGACGCAGCCGAGTCTCATCGCCGAGGGCCGCAAACAGCTCGGCTTGCTTACGGCTTCCGCGCAAGGTACTTCCCGATCATTGGGACCATCATGCTCCAGCCGTGATCGTTGGAACTGAACGCCTGAGCTCGCCGCTCCAGCGGAATCCCTTCAAACCCGGACTCGGTCAGCGTCAGCCTCACTCCATCCGGCGTCTGCTCCATCGCGAACTCGACCAGCGTGGTGGGCTCGGCGGAGTAGTCCTTTGTCTCGTCTATGGCATTCGGATGCCATCGGAACGAGAACACCTTCTCCGGCTCCATGCGCTCGATATGGAACTCGACTCTCATTCCCTCGTGCTGCTGTTGTGCCTGCCGCACCTGATCGTCGACCTCGGTTCCCACAACGATCCCGGTTATCGATGCGCCCGGCTGAAACACGCCGTCCAGCCGCAAACCGAACCACCGGCCGAACTCTCCGGCATCCGATAGTGCATGCCACACCCGTGCAGCAGGCGCCTTTAAGAGGATCTCCTTCCGAATGACGTCTGAGCTCATATGCAACCTTTCAGTTGCATATTATCGCATGCTACGGCTCCGACCACGGTTGGATAGATGACAATCCGGGGCAACCCTCAGGAATCATGGCGGTGAGCCGCGACGGTAAGCTACCGCAAAAAGGTCGGATGCGCTTAAACGCACGTTATAGCCAGAAAACCCGCGCCAATATATAACTAATGGCCGTGTGCAGGAGCACACAGAGTATTTAATAGTACTTTAGTTTTTCTCCGCCCGCGGCTATCCTGAGTTCAGGAGTTGATATGCCAGCACGGAAGGATTCTCTATCGGTTTTGATCGTCGATGAGGAGCCGGAAATACTCGCGTTTTTCGCCAGGATTCTCGATTCCAACGGAATGCGCGCGCTGCTTGCTCGTACTCCGGACGAAGCGATTGGCATTGCCAAACGAGGCTATGTGCCGATCGATCTGGTAGTTACCGATGTTTTGCTGAGGACCGAAGACACGCGTCCCGGCGAGGAAAGCAACGGCTCCGAGCTGATCGATCGTTTGCGCGAGTTTCGCCCCGACGTGCGCGCCCTCTACATGTCAGCCAGCGCTGACGACGAAGTCATCCGGGTGGAATTGATGGACCGTAGCTTTGACGCTCGATCGAAGACGGATGATCCGGGGCTGGTGGCCTCCATCCGCGCCGCTGCAACCGCGCCGCTGGTTCATCGCGTCGGTGGCATGCCCCGGTCGTAGTACCCGGGTCAGGTCGCGATTTTGTCAAATCGGATACTCTGGTAGTTTCTGGGCGCGATTCACGACATATTTCCATTAACCCAGGCAGGCTGGCGCGTCGGTGCGTGCCTCCTCGTTGGCCTGTGCGTGTCCAATGCCCCTGTTCGCGCGGACGTCTCCGTGACTCGATGGAGCGATGTAGTAGCGGACGGGCAGCGCGCGCTCGCGGGTCGCGACTACGGCAAGGCCGAGCAACTTCTGCTGCTGGCGCTGCATGAGGCCGAGCGCTTCGCCGGTGATGACTGGCGCGTCGGTGTCACGCTGCAAACGATCGGGCAAGTCTACCGCGGTGAGAAGAAATTTCCGGAAGCCGAGAAGGCCTTCCTGCGTGCGCGGGATATCATCCTCAAAGTGAATGGCGAGGAGAGCATGGAGTTGGCCCATCTCAACCTCGACATGGCGGCGCTTTTTCTGGACGCGGGGCGTCCGGGTGAGGCATCCGCGGCCGCTCGCAAAACCGTCGCTGTCTACGAGGGGCAACTCGGTGGAAACGATACGCAGACTGGCGATGCATTGTGCATGCTGGGCGATGCCCTGCGGGCGGCGAAGACGCTGGCGGAAGCGGAGACGCCACTCAAACGATGTCTCGACATTCGGCAGCGCGATGGGGGAGTGGATACGCCACAGTTCGCCGAGGCCCTACACAGTCTTGCCATGACGTATGCCGGCGAGGCAAAGTACGGGCTTGCCGATCCGCGCTTTACGCTGGCTGAGAAGATTCGCGAGAAGACGTTGGGCCTGATGAGCCCTGTGTTGGCGCAGACGTTTGAAGAACACGCATCCGTGCTGAAAGCGATGGGCCGGGGTCGAGAGGCGGAGCGGTTGCTCGTGCTGGCGGGCGCGATCCGGCGCAACGAGAAAATGGGGAAACATTGAAGGGGCGCCGGGTTCCAGTTCTGTTGTTCTGGGGAGTATTATTTGCGGGATTCGCGGCCGCGCAGGCGAGTGACAGCGCGTGGCAGCAGGCCGTGGTGGCCGGCATGGAAGCGGCCGGCGCGCAAAACTACGCCAAAGCGGAGCAGGAGCTCCAGAAGGCTCTTGGCGCCGCGCAGGCGTTTGGTGGATTCGATTCACGGCTCGGCTCGACGTTGAATACCCTCGGTCTGGTTTACCGGGCGGAGAAGAAGTACCGCGAGTCGGAAGCCTCATACAAGCGGGCGCTCATTATCATGCAGACGATTTACGGCGACAGTACCGATACCGCCAATGTGAACTTCAATATCGCCGGCGTGATCCTCGACCAGGGCAGGGCGCTCGACGCGCTACCCCCCATCGCCAGGGCGCTCGCAATTTACGAGAAGCTCTTCGGGCAGAACAGCGTTAAAGCAGCGGCGGCGCTATGCCTGCAGGGAGATGCGTTGCGCGCGCTGAAGCGTTACCAGGATGCGGAAGGCGCGCTGCACCGTTGCGGGGATATTCGGGAGTCGGTCAACGGACTCTACAACGCTGAAACGGCCGATGCGGTGTTCAGCCTCGCGCAGGTGTTCGTAGCCGAAGGGAAGTTTGCGGCGGCGGAACCGCGCTTCCGGATCGCGGAAAGAATTCGGGAGAAGACCGCGGGCATCACGAGCCCGCTGCTCGCCGAGACGATGGCTGAGCATGCCGCGACTCTCAAATCGCTCGGGCGGCAGCAGGAGGCCGACAAACTGCTGGCCATGTCGGCCGCGATACGAAAGAGCGACGCCAAAGGCCCGGTGGCGGCTACTGCGGGGAAGTGAATCGGCGGATTTCGTCGGCCAGCGCGGGCACCGTGATCACGAAGTTTCCTCCGTAGATCGTGTTCTGCCCATTGAAGTCGAAAGTGACGCAGCCGGCTTCTTCCGCGATGATTTTGAGCGGCGCGAGATCCCAGGGCTTCGCTTGTGCTTCGAGCCACACGTCGGCGTTTCCCGCGGCGACGAGCATGGCATCGAGGCAACCACCCATGCTGCGAACAGTCCAGAATTCGGAGAGCCAGTCGAGCAGGTGAGGCGCGAATGGGTAACGGTGCATGTAGCCGAGCCCATTGCAGCAGATGAGAGCCTCGGTCTTTGTCGAAATTGTCGAGGCGTGGATGCGTCGTCCATCATGAAAGGCACCTTCGCCCCTGGCCGCCGAGAACATTTCGCCGGTCGCCGGGAAGTAGGCGAAGCCGGCGACGACCTGGCCCTGCTCCTCGAGACCGAGGAGGACGCTCCAGGCGCGCGTGCCGCGGATGAAGTCGCGGGTGCCGTCGATGGGGTCGATGATCCAGCGGCGGCCGTTGGTGGATTCGCGGTTGGCGCCTTCTTCACCGAGGAGTCCGTCGCTGGGGAACGCCTGCTGAAGCGCTTCCACGATGAGTTTTTCGCATGCGCGGTCGGCGATGGTGACCGGGGATTCGTCGGATTTGGATTCGATGCCGATGTTGCCTTCGCGGATTTTGAGGGCGAGTGCGCCGGCGCGACGGGCGATGTCGGCTCCGGTCGAGAGCTCATTCTGATACGGCATGCTTTTTCAGACTACACTCTGCGTTTTCGAGCCCAAGCGCCACGCTAAAATATTGGCGATGGAAAACTTCTTTCCAGCACATTGGGATCCTAAGCTTAGAATTCCACGTGGACAAGTTGTCG
>JADMIO010930438.1_pt1 | contig 59125 bp, 52 predicted proteins | sample 8958161 | NCBI WGS metagenome assembly JADMIO01 (sample SAMN16585339, study PRJNA669376) | soil metagenome | isolation source: Crop rotation soil | place: USA: Cullars Rotation, Alabama | collected 2011 | reverse complement strand
CCGCGACTTCAAGTCACGTGAATTCCAAGCTTCGGATCCCACTGTGCTGGAAAGCGAACAGAACGCCGATAATCGCGCCGAGAACGGAGATGCCGCCGAGCACAAACGGATAAATGAGAGCGGCTGAATTTCCTTTCAGCGTCAGCGCGCCGACGAGGATCGCACCAATCAGACTCACCGCATAGGTTTCAAACACGTCCGCGGCCATGCCGGCGCAGTCGCCTACGTTGTCCCCGACGTTGTCTGCGATCGTTGCCGGATTACGCGGATCATCTTCCTCGAGATTCTTTTCGATCTTCCCAACGAGATCGGCTCCGACGTCCGCTGCCTTGGTATAAATCCCGCCGCCAAGCCGAGCGAACACGCTGATCAAACTGGCGCCAAGCGCCAGGCCAACGAGACTCTTAATTGCGTCATCGGGTCCGATAATCTTGCTCGCAACGGAGTAGAAAATTCCGACCGCGAGAAGTGCCAGTCCAACCACGAGGAGACCCGTAACCGCACCGCCGTTGAAGGCGACGCGCAACGCAGCAGTCATGGACGTGGTCGCGGCTTGCGTGACCCGCGCATTCGCCAGCACCGCAATGCGCATTCCGATGTAACCCGCGGCCAGCGAACAGAAGGCGCCGATCAGGAAGCCCACTGCCGTGGCCTTATCCTTGAAGATGAACAGAAGGACAAACAGGATCATTGCGATGACGCTGATGGTCGCAACCTGGCGGTTTAGATACGCCTTCGCGCCCTCTTGAACCGCGCCGGAAATCTCACGCATCCGCTCATTTCCGGGGGAAGCCTTGAGAATTTTCGCGATTAGCAGAAAAGCGAACACGAGTCCAACGACCGCGCACACCATCGACAGTGAAACACCCGAATCTAATATGGTTAGGGCTAGCAAATTCATCATAGGTCGCGCGCTGAAGCGCACGACTGTATGGAGAAATGTCGGTCTGGCAAAGGCTATTTGGCTCGGAGTTTGGGTTCTGATTTGCGTCCAGCCCGATTCATCGACAGGCTCGGCATAACCGAAGGGCCTGTTGCCGGCCATCCTGAGCTAGTCGGCAGCTCGTTGCGAGCGACGAGCTATTTCGGTAAACAGCTCCGCAGTCTAGCGCCAGGGAGCGTGAGGATCGGGCAAACCGAGACGAGTCTCGACGTTTGAGGATCCATTTAGCGTTTGCGCGTTCTCCGATAAATCGCACCCTGAAGAGGTGAAGGCGCAATTTCCCACCGAGCAAAACGATGCCGGCGAGTTTCAGCGCCAGGAGGACGCATTTCGCGAGTGGGTGTCGAACGACGGTTCGACTGCGCATTCGGCCGCGGCTAATCGCTATCATTTGTATGTCTCACTCGCCTGCCCGTGGGCCAGCCGCACCGTTATCATTCGAAAATTGAAAGGGTTGGAGGGGGCGATCGGAATGACCGTTGTCGATCCTTATCGCGATGACAAAGGCTGGGCGTTTCGCGATCCCGAACGAAGCCGGCCGGGAGCGCTCGATCATTTGGATGACTACGAGTCAACCGATCCGGTGAACCATTTTCGCTATTTGAGCGAAGCCTATCGCGCGACCGATCCGAACTTCGACGAACGCGTCACCGTTCCAGTTCTGTGGGACACACATACCAAACGAATCGTGAACAACTGCGAAGACGATATCTGCGTGATGTTTAACAGCGCGTTCGACGAGTTCGCGAAACATAAAGATGTCGATCTTTTCCCGAAAGACATCGCCGCCGAACACGCGAAGCTCTCCGACTTCATTTACGAGAACGTAAACAATGGAGTCTACCGGGCGGGGTTTGCCAGCCGGCAGCGGCCTTACGAACGCGCCTGTCGCAGGCTGTTCGATGTTTTGGATGAGCTCGAGCAGCGACTGTCGAAGACGCGTTATCTTTTTGGAAATCGGATCGTCGAGGCCGACTGGCGGTTCTTTTGCACGTTGATCCGGTTCGATCCAGTTTATCACGGGCACTTCAAATGCAACGTCCGGCGGATTATCGATTACCCGAACCTGCAGGGATACTTGTTAGACCTTTATCAGCAGCCCGGCATCCACGAAACGGTGAACATCGATCACATCAAGCGGCATTATTATATGACGCACACTGAGATTAATCCGACCGGCATTGTTCCGGTCGGTCCTGAATTGAATCTTTCAGCGGCGCACGGGCGCGTGAACCTGGCGTAGAATCCTTGTTCACGACCCATTTCCCCGATCCCTCGACACGCTCGGAAGGACGACAAAGGGAATTTGGCCGCTGGCGCCATTCTGAGCTTGTCGGCAGCCCGTCGCGTAGCGACCAACAATTTCGGGGGGCGTTCTCGGCGGTCTACCACCAGAGAGCGAACGCGCCAGTCCATCGAAGTTTGCGCCTGGCGCGTCCACCAAATGTCTCAAAAACACCTAACTACAGGAAATCGTCCCCGGCGGGAATCGAACCCACATTTAAGGTTTAGGAAACCCTCGTTCTATCCGTTGAACTACGGGGACAAATTGCGATTTTTCTTGGTTGTGTCACCCGTTTGTGTCACCCTTGCCCTGGGATGGCTAAGAGGCGCGGTAGTCATAACGGGGATAAGCGTTTCAAGAAAGTCGGACCGAATCTATATCGAGACGGGTCCGGTCGCTATTATGCGTTCGTCAAAAAGAGCGGCAAACAGTTTCGCCGGAGTCTCAAGACAACTGATGCGCCGTTAGCGAAGCGGCGGTTGCGTGAATTTCAAAACCAAGCGGGACGCCTAACTACGGATGGAACGAACAGTTCGATCCGATTCAACGAACTCGCAGAACGATGGCTCGCAGCCAAACGACCGGACCTAAAGGCCAGCTCAGCGGGGCGACGTGCGACTGCTCTTAAAGCGCTCGGTCCGTACTTCAACGGTCGGTTGGTTCGAGCGATCGGGGCACGTGAGGTGGAAGCATGGAAGATCAATCGTGGACCTTCTATTTCTCCGCGCACGTGGAATATCGAAGTCGAAACGTTGAAACAAATATTCGCGTACGCGAAAGAGACGTTGCGAATCGTGCTGGATAATCCGGTTGAAGGCTTGAAGCGAAAGAAAGAGCCGAAAGCGGGCATCGTTATTCCTTCAAAAGAACAGTTCCGCGCGTTGGTTAACGAATTGCGTTCTGGCCATCGTTCGACCGGTGAAGCCGCGGACCTGGTCGAGTTCCTCGCCTATTCGGGGTGTCGGGTAGCCGAAGCGCGAGCAGTTCGATGGCGCGATATCAACGAGCAGCTCGGGACCGTCTTGATTACCGGCGGCGAAACCGGAACAAAGAATCACGAAGCGCGAACAATTCCGCTTTTTGCGCCACTTGGCCGGCTGCTTCGATCAATGCGAAACGAGAAAGCGCCCGAGACGACTGCTGCGGCGTTATTCCAGATTGAAAATGCTCGGCTGCAAATCATTCGAGCATGCGAGCGGATCGGTCTGCCCCGCTTCGGCCATCACACCATGCGGCACTTTTTTTGTTCGAATGCAATCGAGGCGGGATGTGATTTCAAGGTAATTGCTGGTTGGTTAGGTCATAAGGACGGTGGTGTCCTTGTCGCCATGACTTATGGGCACTTGCGGAGCGAGCACAGTGCGGCAATGGCTAAGCGGATTACTTTTGATGCTCTTGTCGACGGTAATGAGAAAGACGGTACGGTCGTACCGATGTCGGCATGAGCGATCCGGCTGATTTATTGGAATGGACGCGGGACAAGTGGTACGCGCCGATTCTCGAAAAGGTAGAGGAATTCGAAAATGAAGCTGAAGTCTTCCCGCAGGTCTCAGCAGTGGCCGAACCGGAGTCACCTGAATGGGCATTTCAATGCGCCATAAAAGCGATGCGTCCGTTCGGAAAACTCGCGGGGATACCGTTCGATGGAAAATTCGACGCCAGACAAGTGGGGGCGATTGTCGGTTCGAAGGCATCAATCTGTAAAGCGATGTCAGATAGCCACCGAACCACTCAACGGTGGAACGCTAAGGAGCGGCGAAGGTTCACCGACATTTGGGGCGAAGAATCAGCGAGGCAGGCTTTGAGCACTTGGAAGCGATTTGCGGAAAGGTTACAACCGCAATTCGAATCAGTGCGCAGATTTGCTGTCAACCTGGCAATGAATCAAGACTACTTCGAGGATCTGGAGTTTCACAATGGGTTGCACAATGGCCTAACGTTCATGTCGGAGCTAAGGAAAACAATTCGCAAAGCGGTAACGAAGGCGGAACGCGACGCACAGAAGAGAAATGCCGTGTATTTGTTTGGTATACACGCAGCGGAAACAATCGAGGAAAATCGCGAGAACCTCAGCTGGCCGGAAGTCGCAGAACAGTTCAACCAAACATTCGATTACAAAATCGAAGTGGACGAAGACGCTTTTAAAAAGATTCTCCAGCGCTGTGGCTTAAAGGTGGGCAAGCCTGGGCGAAAACCCACGCTGCCATAATCGGGACACCAGCGCCACGCCGTTGTCCTTAGTGCGCCTGCAAACATGGGCGCATGGAAGAACAACGTAGTTTACTACAAACGACAAAGCTCGCGCTCAATCGCGTCAAAGCTGCGGAAGCATTAAGCGTTAGTCCGGCGACATTGGATCGCCTAGCGAATCGGGGACTGATCGTTCCCTGTCGAGCTACAGGGCGACCCCTCTATTCAATCAAAGAGATCGAAAGGTTTCTAAGCAGCACAACTCTCCTGGTCGACCGATGAACGACCTGGACGCCGATTGGGAGGATCCGGAGAGCTCGGGTTCCGCCGCGTCAGCGGCGGACCCGAGCCTTCCTAGTCTTAAGAAGGATAACTGCATCGTTAATGGCAGATATCGGTCCGTCTTTACTGCTCAGGAAAACATTCGGCTCTACATTGCAAGATGCGGTGAAGATAAGATCGGAGCATTGACCGTAACAGCTAAGGACTGCCTACAAGCGAAAGAGTTTCAAGACAAGTGGCACTCGTTCCTCAACGCTTTGAAGAAGGTTTTTCCTACCGGGATTTGGACCCGTGAGCGTCAGCCGCATAGTGGGAACTGGCACGCTCACGCTGCTGTTGATGTTGGGTGGAACATTCAAATCGGATTTCCCCGAGACCAGGTAGCTCGTAAATTCTACGCGAATGTAGATCCAAGGCTTCGCGCGTTGTGGAAGGAGTTGCGCAAGGCGGCAAATTCGCGTGGATTCGGACGAATCGAGCTGCTGCCGTTGAAGTATCCGGGAGCTGCTTGCGCAAAATACTTCACGAAATACTTAACCAAAGCCGTGGGGTCGCAAAAGATGCCCGGGGAAGAGCGGTGCCGGTTGTTTGGTGTTTGGGGTGGCGTTCGATTTGTTTATCCTGGTTTCACTTTTTTATCGTCACGAATCATCCAAAAGCGGAAACGATTTTTCGCGGAGCTGCTGGAATACGAGACCGAAGCCGAACTAAAACTGTTGTCCCCTCACTGGTGGTTTCATTTTGGGGAGGCGTTGCAAGACGTCATAATGCCCGAGGACTATTACAAAGTTGGTCCTGCCGGGGCACGATACTTCGATCTGCTCGGACTTCGAGAGTGGCAATCGAATTGGGGATATAGTACCCAGCCGGACGAAGAAGCGATGATGCGATCGCAATTCAACCTTCTGTATGACGTCGGCTGGTATCTGTTTCGAGATCGAAGTCAGGCTAGTGAATTCGCTTGGAGGCGCCTAACTAAGCGAGAGCCATACGTCATGTTGTCACCGGAGAAAGAACCGGACGACCAGGGCGATTTGTTTCGGTAGTCGGATGTGGCAATCGAGGGTGAGAACTGTTCCCTCCTAGATTTTTTGGCTACATCCTTTTTGGGCAATGCCAAAAAGGTGTTCTTAACGAGACAAAGATGAGCAACGGCTACCGACAGCGAGCGATGATCGAAGTCGAAGTATCCAAGCTGCTCGCAACCTAACCATGCGCTGATTGGCCGTTAGCTCCAGCCCGTGGTTAGGCAGATTCGGATCAATCGCGAAATTCCTCGTTATCGATGTCCTCGGATTCATCGTCGTCCGACGGCGTTAGTAGAAAGGCGCGGCTTTCCTGGTTGGCATCGTTGACGGCGACTCCTGTAATTTGGCCCTCGGCATTGATGGCGAACGCGTAACTCAGCACAAACCCGTTTTGGGGCTTAACTAATTGATTAAGATCTTGCATGCCATTCTCGGCAGTGAACAGAAAAGCGTGGTGCTCTAGGTCTCCCGCAATTAAGGAGTAGCCGACAACGTCACCGCGGCGATTGATTCCATATGCCGCGCTGAGGGTACCGCCAAGCGTTCCTAAATCGACTAAGTTCTTTCCGTCGTGACCGGTAACGTAAGCATGAAGACCGATTGTGCCAGGACCGCTCTTGCTAGGGATGGCCTGTCCGACAACCTGCCCCGCTTCGTTAACGCCGTATGCTTCGATAGCTCCGCTGCCAAGGTCATGTAATGGTCCGCCCTTCGGTTCACTAATGAAGGCATGATGCTCCTGGTAGGGGCCAGGAATCTCAGCGGAACCGACAACCTGTCCCCGAGAATTGACGGCCTGTCCGTAGCTATTTGTACCGCCAAGGGTACCCAAATCGGAGAGGGAACCACCGTTTTTCCTACTTAGGAATGCGTGAAAACTGTGATTTCCGGATGTATAAGCTTCGCCGGTGACTTGACCGGAAGCGTTAACACCATAACCAAAACTGTAGGTGCCTCCTAAAGTGCCGATGTCCTTTAAATTGCCGTGGGTAAACAGAAATGCGTGGGTAGCAGCATTTTGTAGCGTGTAGGAATACCCAGCGACCTCTCCCTTGTCGTTTACGGCGTACGGATAACTTTGGTCTCCGCCTAACGTACCGAGAACCGCTACATTATTTCCGTCTCGCCCAGTTAAGAAGCCACGCCCTCCAGAATCGCCTGCCACTTGCCCTTTGCGATTAACCGAATGTCCCTCTCCGAACATCCCGTACAAGTTTTGCAACAGCTTGAGCGTGTATGGACTCGCATTGATCGATGGCACGATGCAAATCAACATCGTGCTGACAATTACCGCGGTGAGATTACGCATGATAGCCATATCTAGCAGCCAAATATCGGGCTGTGCCGCATGTTATCAAAGAACCGTTTCTTCAGTCAAGCGGCGTAACGGACACCGCGCCGGTTCGCCTAACGAGACAGAAGTGAGCTACCGCCACCGAGGGCGAGCGGAGCTCGAAGTGAAAGTGTTTTAGTCATGGAGAACGTGAACGTACGACGGGTGGCGGTTAGCTCCACTGATTGGTTAGGTCTTATTGTGTGGCAACACGTGAAACTTTGGCGAACTCGGCTCGGTGACATCTGCCACGACGACAACAGAAGTGTTGTTGTAGGTGATGTGCAACCTGAGCTCTGATGATGAAGTCCACTCAAGCGTCTCAATGCCGGACCGCGTGAGATGCGGCTCTTCGCGATGCGTGGCTGGTACAGCGGCCTCGATGTCGTGAGTGATCGTTTCGTAGTCGAGTTTTTCTGTGGCGGCTTCGCATCCTTCGACGCGAAAGAGCCACAGATAACTGTTCGCGTTGTCCGGTGCATCCAGCAGAATACATCTGCTGGAATCACTGCTCCAAACTGCTTTGATGTACCGATCGGTGGCCTGGTGCGTGAAAAACACTTTTTTGTCAGCAAGGCGGTAAAGCGCGATCCTGCACGAGTCAGACTGCCATGTGCCTTTGCAATCGCACGCCATGAGCCACCGGCCGTCTGGCGACCTCCACGCGCGATGAGCTGGCGGATCAGCCCAGCACGTGATCGCGGATGCGAACATGAACGCGATAAGCAGCGGGCGCAGCATGAGACCTAACGAGAAGTAGATAAGCCACGGGCGGGGTTGGTGGCAAACAGACTGACGACTTTTCGCAATGGGGCCGTTGGCTTCATCGATTTGTTAGATCCATAAACTATTCGCCCCAATCGTCATCGGCGGTATCTGGCTTACGGTCGGGTCCCGCGGAAAAGAGATCGAACCCATCAGGATTCTTGAAGCCCGGGCACCGGTAAATATAAGGCGTTCCCCAATCATCAACCGGAATGTCTCCGAGCATCTTCTGGCGAACCAGCGCTTGGAGACCCTGCTCGCTCGTCGGGTACGAGCCGTTCTCCTTACGATAATTCTCTAACACAGTGCGAAAGGCTTTAGTGTCGGCAAGAACTCGCATGTGCTTGGCCGAATTATTCGCTTCATTATACCGAATAACCGTGAGCGCAGCCAAAGTGCCTATCACCGCAAGCAACAGGCAGACAATGACTACTGCAACGCGCGGGAACATGGATCTAACGAGACAGAACTCAGCGACCGCCGATGGAATCGCACTGTGCCGCGGGTTTCAGTGTTGCAGTTATCATGTGGAAATTTTCTCGGCGGTCGGCGGTTCGCTGGAGCGATTGGTTAGATGCTCGCGTGATCGCGGAGGAAACTTTTCGACCGGATCGGACTGACCCGAAAGCTCAATCGTGATTGCCGCACCTGACACGAGTAGAGTCTCTGACGTGGAGAACAGCAGGGAAAGTTCAATGGGACCATCGAGCGTGCCGGCGGTCGCCGGAAGATGGTTCTGGTGGAGAGTGCCAGCGATACGGATGACACCGTCAGAAACATCGGCAGGCAACTGTGCGTCCGACGCGATCTCGCCATGTGCGATGGTGAAGGTGGCTGGCTGAAACCAGCCCACGCCCGCATCCACGCCGGGCACTCCCGTAGACTCGTGGACGTAAACAGCACTGAACGACAGCACGACCGATGTGCCAACCCGCGAAACTGCAGCCAACTCCGAATCGTGGAATTCAATGGCGCGATTCACACAAGCATCTAACTATGTATTGAGCCGCGCACGATACACGCGCGCGTAGATTGTGTGGTACACTGTACACCTACGGAATAGATTGGCGGGAAGGGCCTTGCGCCGGTAAAAGGGAGTATGCCTCGGCCCAAAGCGCATTACAGCGTGGTCGTTAAGAATCATGTGAGCGGAGAGCAGTTAAAAGTGGAGTTGATCGACTTGCCGTTTACAGATGGTCGGCGTTTTCGGGTGCGGGTCAACGGGGAATGGGCCGCGAAAGTTCCAGTGGCTAGCAAATCGCTGGTTGTGCGTCAGGTGCGTCGCTGGCTGGTCCGGCACTGAAATTTTGTGTCACCCTTTGTGTCACCCGAGTTAGAAAAATCTGCGGATTGGTGATTATTGCTGACTACGCGTAGTTAGTCGTAACGGACTCGTTGCTGGCATTTTGCAGATTGGTGATGACGCCTAACGATTCCTGCAAAAACGCCCGTTTCGCCTTAGGAAACCCTCGTTCTATCCGTTGAACTACGGGGACTAACGCAATTTCGATTTTAGATTTGCGATTGCCGATTGTCGAATCGGAGTCCTTCGGCCGAGGCCATCCCACCGGGGACAGTGTCTCGCGCGAATTGATAATACATGGCAACAAAGGCGCGCGCCGGTTTCCCAGGAAAGGTGGTCGACCTTTTCCGCCAGACGACAAACGAGTGGCTTAACGATAAAGCGCCCCAACACGGCGCCGCACTGGCATATTACGCCGTCTTTTCACTCGCCCCGATGATCCTTCTGCTGCTTGCGATCGTCGGCGTTCTCTTTCGCGACGATCCGGCTGGAGCATGGAGCAGGATCACCGAACAAATGAGCTACTTCCTCGACCGCAGCGCTATCCAGGTCGTGCAGGATATTGCTCAAAAGTCTGCGACCACGCCGGCCCGCAGTACTCTAGCGACGGTACTCGGACTAATCATCGCGCTTTTCGGCGCCACCGGCGTGTTCGGACAGCTTCAGGACGCGCTCAATACGATCTGGGGAGTGAAACCGAAACCGGGCGCGGGGATGTGGGGTTTTGTTCGGTCGCGCTTTCTTTCTTTCGCCATGCTTGCCGGGATCGGATTCCTGCTCCTGGTGTCGCTCGTGATCGAAGGCGTGTTAAAGGCGCTGAGTCATTATCTGCAGACACACATTCCCGGCGGCCTAACGATTGCGGTTTCGCTCTATGTCGTGTTCGATTTTTTCGTCGTCGCCGGGGTGTTCGGAATGATCTTCAAAGTTCTGCCGAATGCAAAGACACGGTGGCGCGACATCTGGATTGGCGCCACCATGACCGCGTTTTTCTTTCTTCTCGGGAAGTGGGTTCTGGGTCTTTATCTCGGCAGCGGCACCGCGGCGTCCGCCTACGGCGCGGCAAGTTCCCTGATCACGCTGCTGTTATGGATTTATTATTCGTCGCAAATCCTGTTGTTTGGTGCCGAGTTCACGCAGGTTTACGCGAACCGCTTCGGCGCGCGCATTGTCCCCGACAAGTATTCGGTGAGTATCGAGCTGAAAGAGGTGGAAAAACCAGCCCGTTGACGCTGCTGGCACCGTGGCTGCTTAATACAGAACTCGCAAGCTAGGACCACAACATAACTGTAACTGACGTCCTCAGCTTCAGCAGCGCGGCCAGAAATGGCCGCGCTTTGTTTGTACTGGTGATGGGATGATCGTACAAACAAAACGGCGGCATCGGTTACCCAATGCCGCCGTCTGTGAGATTAACTAACCTGCTAAATTAGAACTTAAAGCTCAAGCCGCCTTGGAACACATGGAAGGCGTTATCGCTGCTCGTGTGGCCTTCATCGTGGAAGTGGCGTGCACCGCCGTTCGTGTCATCACCGAGGAAGTCGAGCGTGTCATGAATGCTGGTGTCCTCGAGATCGACATAGAGGTAGGTGAAATTCAGGATGATGTGGTGGGTGATGCAGTAGTCGAATCCGGCACCGGCTGTCCACCCGATCGAGGTGTTATCGTCGCTGGCGTGGATTTCAGCTTCGTCGAGTTCATCTTCACCGTTCCGGAACGAGAAGTGATTAATTCTCTGATGGAGGCTCGTTCCGCCGTAGGCCAAACCGCCGGTGGCGAAGAGGAAAAACTTCTGGCCGATTTTCGGTCCCACGCGGAGGCGCGTTGTGCCGTACCAGTCGACGCTCGCGCTCGACTGCACTCGCTCCCGAAGATAGATGTCAGGATCGCCGCTGCCAGGCGCGCCGAGATTATTGAAGAGCGCGGTAGCGAGATGGCTCTGGTCCAGGTCCGCCCAATTGCCGTCGGTTTCAACACCGACGATCCAGTGACCGAATTCCCAGTTGAAACCGAGATGGCCACCGAAGAACCCGCCGCCTTCGTCGGCGCCGTTCACGTGTTCTTCCGCGGGTGTAGGACCACCTTCATCCGGTCCGAGTGAGTTTTCGTCGGCATGGACGTTCATGTCGAAGTTGGAGAGGAGGAAACCTCCCTGAATACCGATGTAGAAACCTCGGAAGCAGGACATCTCGAGAATCGGCTGTTGTACAACTTTGGACATGTCTTTGCTGGTGTCGGCACGGATGGCTTCGGGACCAGCGAAGAGTAACGCGCATGAAGCGCACAAAAAGGTAAGGGCTAAGGCTGTTTTCTTCATAACGCCGTCTTTGTAACCGCTGGCGCAGGGGAGGGCAACAGGAAATTTCAGCATCCTAACGATTTTTCTCGGCAAGTAGCGTGAAAAGGATAACGAATTCGCGCCGAGGTTCCGGCGACAAATCGCGATCAGCCTTGTTTCCAGCCGTTCCCATTGCCCGCGCGAGCAACAGCGTACTCCGGCGTAAGATCAAGATTCTCGCTGACGCCTTCCATGTCGGAGTCCATTAGCGAACCCTCGTGATGTTCCTTGGCGATCAGCATGTAAAGCGAGGGCACAATGAACAGCGTGAAGATCGTTCCGATCGTCATGCCGCCGACCAGCACAAGACCGATGGAGTTTCGCGCTGCGGCGCCGGCGCCCGTCACCAATGTGAGAGGGAAGTGACCGGCCACGGTCGCCACACTTGTCATCATGATGGGACGCAACCGGATTCGCGCGGCCTCTGCGACAGCTTCCAACTTGCTGCGGCCCTGCCGTTGCAATTCGTTGGCAAATTGCACGATCAGGATCCCATTCTTGGAAACGAGACCGACCAAAGTGACGAGTCCAACCTGCGAATAGATGTTGAACGATGTTGTCCATGGATCGGTGAAGAATTTTCCAAACGGCATCTTGAGGAACATGAAAATTCCCGCGCCGAAAAACGCTAGCGGTACTGAGCCTAACAAGATAATAAGTGGGTCGCGGAAACTATTAAACTGAGCCGCAAGAACGAGGAAGATCAGCGCGAGTGCGAGCAGCATCACCATTCCGAATTTGCTGCCCTCAAGCCGCAACTGGCGGGAGCCGCCGGTGTAATCGATTACGTAGCCCGCCGGCAGGATTTTGTGAGCCTCATCCTCGAAGAATTTTAATGCTGTGTCGACCGAACCGGCGGGCACACCACTGATGGTGACCGCATTGAGCTGCTGCATCCGGTTGAGCGAACGCGCTACCGTCTGGTATTTGATCGTAGCCACGGTGCTCAGCGGAATGAGCTTATTGTTAGGCCCGGTCACGTAAATATTTTGCAGCTGCTCGGGATTCAAGCGGTCCACGCGCTTGATCTGCGGAATTACCTTGTAGCTCAGACCTTCCATGTTGAAGCGGTTCACGAAATTTCCGCCGATGCTCGCCGCGAGATCCGCGCCAACTTTCTGCATGTCGAGGCCCATTGCCGATACCTTGTCGTGATCGAAGACGATCTGAGCCTGGGGCTGGTCGATTTTTGTATCGATATCGCCGAATTGGAAAATGTGTTGGGCCATCGCCTTCTGGAAAAGCTGCTGGGCCAGCTCCAGGATGCGCTCCTGGCTTGCCGTTGAAGCGATGACGAAGCTAACCGGGAAATTATCGCTGCCCGGCAGTGCCTCCGGCATGATCGGGAACATCTGGATTCCGGGAATCGCGCCCAGCTTCATCTGGACCTGCGGCAAATAATCTTTCGTGGGAGTCTTGCGTGTTCCCCACGGTTTCAACACCATGCCGCCGAATCCAAAGCTCGGATTGGTGATTTGAAAGGTGAAACGCGTATCCGGGATATCCATGAACACCTTCCCGGCGGCATCGGCATAACGAATCGTGTCGTCGATCGTCGCATTCGCCGGGGCGGTGATGATGCCGAAGATCACGCCCTGATCTTCCTTCGGTGCGAGCTCTTTCGTGGCGACCTTCGGAATCGCCATGTACATGAGAAGCGTGATGAGCGAGATGCCGGCCCAGATCAAATACACTGCCGGCCGCGCATTCAATGTTCGATCGAGATGCTCGCCGTACCAATCGCGGATCCGGTCAAATGTGCGGTTTACCCAGCCTTCGAAACCGTGATCGGAATGCTCGGTGCGCAACAGGTTTGCCGCCATCATCGGTGACAAAACGAGGGCAACGACGCCGGAAATGAATACGGCCCCGGCCAGCGTGAGAGCAAATTCACGGAACAGCGCTCCCGTTAGGCCGCCTTGCATGGCAATCGGCGTGTAAACGGCCGCGAGCGTGATGGTCATCGCGATGATCGGTCCAATCAGTTCGCGCGCCCCGACCAGGGCTGCGTTCATGCGTGACAATCCCTCGCGCATGTGGCGCTCGATGTTCTCGACCACAACAATGGCGTCATCGACCACCAACCCGACTGAAAGCACGATCGCCAGCAGGGTGAGCAGGTTCAGCGTGAAGCCGAGTACCTGCATGAGGAACAATGCGCCGATCAGCGAAATTGGAATCGCTACGATCGGCACGATGACCGAGCGGAAAGATCCGAGAAACAGAAAGATCACGACGACGACGATGAGCAGCGTGTCGATCAACGTCTTAACGACTTCATGGATCGCGTCGTTGATGTAGGCGGTCGCGTCGTAGGCCATCTCGCCCTTCATGCCGGACGGAAGTTCCTTCTGGATCTGTTCCAGTTCGACGCGCACGCGCTTGATCACGTCCACCGAGTTGGCGTTGGGCAAAACCCAGATCCCCATGAACACCGCCTTCTGCCCGGAAAACCGGACCTCGGTGTTGTAATCTTCGGCGCCGAGCACGACATCGGCGATATCGCCGAGCCTAACCAATGTGTTTTTATCCTGTCGCACCACCAGCTGTTTGAATTGGTCGGCGGTGTGCAAATCGGTATTTGCGGTCAGGTTGACCTGCAACAGGGAGCCTTTGGTGCTGCCCACCGCGGCGAGGTAATTGTTTTTAGCAAGCGCGTCACGCACATCGGACGGGCTGATGTTCAACGCGGCCATCCGCTCCGGTTTCATCCAAATGCGCATGGCGAATGTTCGGCCGCCGAGGATGTCGGCCTTCTGGACACCGCCAACCGCCGTGAGTCGCGGTTGCACCAGCCGGACAAGGTAATCGGTGACCTCGTTAGGCTGCAAAATGTTCGAAGTGAAACTGAGATATGCGGAGGCGAATTGCGAGTCGGCGGATTGAATCGCAATGACTGGAATTTCCGATTCGGGCGGCAGATCGCGCCGGATCGCATCGACCTTTGAGCTGATGTCGGAAAGCGCCTTGTTCGCGTCGTAGTTCAGCTTCAATCGAACCGTGATCGTCGAAACGCTCTGCTGGCTCTGCGATGAGATGTAATCGATACCGTCCGCCGCCGCGATCGCGCGCTCGAGCGGCGTTGTGATAAATCCCCTCACGAGTTCGGCGTCCGCGCCGACGTAAACAGTGGTCACCGTGATCGAGGCGATGTCGCTGCGGGGATATTGCCGCACGTTAATCGTCTTCATCGCCTGCAAACCGGCGATGAGAATCACAAAGCTGACCACAATCGCCAGCACCGGCCGGCGGATGAAGAGATCGGTGAACGATTTCATTTGGAGGTAAACTCGAAGCTCGAAACCTGAAACTTGAAACAAATTCGAATTTGGAAATCGAAATAAGCGAAACTACTCGCGACGCGCGATTCGATCATTCGCTTTTGGGAACTTGTTTCGGACTTCGACATTCGCATTTCGAATTTCTAGGAGTCGACGGGCGTTGGATTTATCTGCGGTTTCGGCGCGAGATCGTTGTTAATCGTTACCGCCATTCCGTTGCGCAATTTGAACACACCGGTGCTGACAACGGTTTCGCCACCCTTGAGGCCTTCCTTGACCGCCATGAAGTCGCCCCGGGGTTCACCGAGACGAACAAACTGCTGACGGATCGATTGCGTTTCCTTGCCGGTTTTATCGTCTTTTTTGGTTTCGATTACGAAGACCGAGTCGCCAAATGGGGCGTAAGAAATTGCCGAACCCGGTACAACCAGCGTCTTATGTTTTTCCGGAAGCTCGACTTCGACTTTGGCAAACATACCCGGCTTCAGCACGTGATCCGCATTCGGGAGCGTTGCCTGCAATGGAACGTTACGCGTCACCGCGTCCACCATCGAATTAATTGCGGTTAGTTTTCCGGTGAACACTTTTCCCGGGACCGCGTCGGTGTGGACGCGGACTTCGAGCCCGGGGGAAAGCTTGGAAAGGTCCTGTTGCGGGAGCGCAAAATCGACAAAGAGTGGATCGAGTGCGGTCAGGGCCACTACCTCTTGTCCTTCCTTGATCATCTGCCCGACGTTCACCTGGCGAATGCCGAGTTGTCCGTCGAACGGCGCCGTGACCTGTTTATGCTGGATGAGACCTTCCTTTTGTTTAAAGGCTGCTTCCGCGGCATCGAGGTCCTGCTTGGAAACGACTTTGCGCGTGGCGAGATCGCGCGCCCGAAGGAGATTGTTCCGTGCCAACTCCAAATCAGCTTCCTCCTGCGTGTTAACAAGCTGGACGAGAACGTCGCCTTTCTTGGCTTCACTTCCGCTCTGGAAATTAACCTGGGCTACAGTGCCGCCGAGATCAGTCGAAAGGACTGCGCCCTGGACAGGCGAAATGCTTCCAATCGCCGACAAAACCGGAGCCCAGTCTTCCTCTTTCACCGTAGCGGTGGTGACGGTGGTCGGCGGCGGGGCCATTTTCTTGCCCATCGCCATCATCGCGCTGATCTGCAGTCCCTTAATCACGGCAAGTCCCGCGAGGACAACGATGACGCCGCCAAGGGCGAGCATCACCGGTTTCCACACCCGCTTCGGTTTTTGTTTCAATGTTTCTGGTTTAGCCACGTCATGCATACGCTGGTTGAGTTTCTTTTTTAAACAACAGCCGCCAGAGCCTGCGCGTCACTTCAAGTTGGCGCGTCCGGCGTTCAGAAGCGGTCATTGTGGGTGGTTGGAGCACGTCCCGCATCAACATCCCTCGTGCTACTGCGAAAATTAATTCCGATAACTCGTTAGGCGTCAGCCCATTGGGCAGGTTTGCCGCTTCGGGCGAGCGCGCGATCAGGTCAGTCACGCCGTCCATCGCCGTCTGCAAAACGTCGAGAACGAGGTTCGCCATTTGTGGGTTCCGCGACGCTTCGGCGTAAAGATCGACCACGAACGCCGACACAAGCTGCGGCGCGTCCTCGCAACAATGCGCCGTGAACAAAATCTCGAGCGATTCGAGCAGGCTCGGCGCCTGTTTTGCCCGCTCCAGCACGTCGGTAATCTCGTGCTTATGTCGATCGGCCATGGCCGAAATCACCGCCTCTTTGCTGGCGAAGTATCGATAGATAAGTCCCACGCTAATACCCGCTTCGGCGCTGATGTCGTGCATCGAGGTTTGGTGAAACCCGCGCTTGGCGAAGCAGACCAAAGCCGCGTCGAGGATCTGACTGCGCCGGTCAAGAGCTGCGGATTCAGGTTGGGGGAGCGACATGAGATGGTCAAGGTGAATGAACGTTCATTCATTGTCAAATCCGTTGGCAAGTTCGCAGGCAGGAAGGGAGTAGGGTCCCGATGGATTACGGTGAGGCGGGAACTTTATCGAGCCGCCTTGCTACAGCGATTTCAGCGGATTTGCGGCTCGACGGAATCTCACCCCAACCACCATTTCATCGCCGACGCAACTTCCAGCCAGCCAACGCTGCCAAGCCGCTCAAAGCCAGCGCAAATGAGCCGGGCTCCGGGACGGCATTGACCGTCAGCAAGGGACGACTCGCCGCCTGGTTGAACGTCCGGGAATTGAACAGGTAACTCACGCTGTTATCCGCCGACGCGATACGAAAACTCACCAAGCCGCCGCTCAGCAGGTCGGCGTTGAAGCCGGAAGTCAGGTTCAATGTAAACACGGTTGAACCACTGGTCGCGGTGCCCACCGAAAATGTTCCGATTGCTTCGTCGTTAGGCCCAATGAATGTGTTTTGCAGTGTATTGAACGTGATTCCATCACTCGTCGGCGCGTTCGGTGTACCTGATCCTTCGTTCCAAGAATCGTTCTGCATCCAGAACACCTGAAACTGCCCGGCGCTCTGGGCGTTGAAGAACGGATTGCTCGCCGGGTTATTAGCGGTCAATTGAAGTGTTACGGATTGAATACTCCAGACTCCGGCGCCGTATTGCGCATCGAATGCGGCCATCGCTGCAGAGAGATCGAACCGCATGACCGTTTGGAATTGCCCCTGCGGTCGAGAAGCGGCCGAAACAGCCAGACTACCTCCGCCGCCATAATTATTGTCGCTAAAGGTTCCGGTCGGGCCGGTGGTAACGAATGCGTCGGCGACCGGGTTCATCGTCTGGGTTGCGGCAGTGACATGTTGTCCGGCTACGCCGACGATGACAGCGAGTAAAGTGACAAAGAATATTGGCTGATATTTCATTAAAAGTAAAAGTGACAAAGAAAGTTTCTCCGAAGTTAGAGAATAACGTAGTGTAATAGAGTAATCTCCCGTCGCCTAGTTATTATGTATTTGTTGTTAAAGCGACTTAGTTTTGTCTCGGTCATCGTCCTGACATTGTCACATACTCGCGCAGACTCGATCAGTCTCACGACGAGCGCGGACACCGCCATTTACGGGCAATCGCCGAATGACAATGCGGGAGGTAACCCCAGCTTTGGAGTTGGTGCAAACAATAGTCTCGATCGCAGTCACGGCCTTTTGAAATTCGATCTCAGTCAGGTTCCCGCGAACGCGTCGATCCAGTCGGTTACGCTGAAGTTGACGGTGGTGAAAGTTCCGAACGCCGCTCCCAACTCAGGTTTTGATCTTCACCGGATGCTGGTGGGCTGGACCGAAGGCACCGGTACCGGCGGCGGTGAAGGTGGAAGAATTGCGCTCACCGGTGAAGTGACGTGGAATCATCGAATTCATCCGGCGACAAACTGGAGCGTTGTCGGCGCCGCTGCGCCGGTGGATTTCGTGAGCACCGTCAGCGGTTCGTTGCCAATTCAGGCTTTGCCGTTGGGAACCTACACGATTGCTTCTACTCCCCAGATGATCGCCGACGTGAAACAATGGCTAACGACTCCCGCCACAAATTTTGGCTGGCTTTTAATGACCCAGTCCGAGTCGACGGCTCGCAGTCTCAGATTCTTCGCTTCGCGCGAGGATACGACTGTGGCCAACCATCCGGTGCTCACGATTCAGTATGTGATCCCGACCACTCCACCGATTAAGTCGATCAAACGCGTCGGGACCACGATTCAAATCACCTTTACTGCACTCGGCGGGCAGCCCTATACGGTGGAATACCGGGATTCGCCTAACACCGGTGCATGGACAACCCTGGTGAATGTTCCTGCCGGGTCTGCCGGCGACGTTACCGTAACCGATCCGAATCCGCCGCTCGGCGCCGGTCGTTTCTATCGGGTAACCACCGTCTTCAATTGAGCGGTGAACGTTGAGCGTCGAACGTTCGCTCATGAATCGGCAGCCGCTGCCATTGTTCGACGCCAGCAAGCTGACGCCAGCTTTTCCCTCTTCGCATCGCTATCTAATCGGCGTTTCCGGTGGCCGCGATTCGGTTGCGCTGTTACAGGCGCTGGTAGATCTTGGGTATAAGAAGCTTGTCGTTTGTCATTTGAATCATCAGCTGCGGGGCAAAGCGAGCGATGCCGACGCCCGATTTGTGGGAAGGTTGGTAACCGATTTCCAACGGCAGATCGTAGGGCAGGCACGTCACCTGCCGAAATCCAATGCTAGCGAGCGGAGCGCTTCCCCTCCAAACATCTCCTTCGAATCGGGTTCAACCGATGTCGCGGCGATCGCGAGACGGAAAAGGATTTCCATCGAAACAGCAGCCCGTGAAGCTCGCTATTCATTCTTCGCCAAGATCGCGCGAAAGAAAAAGTGTCGGACAATTTTTCTAGGTCATCACGCGGACGATCTGGTGGAGACGTTCATGATCAATCTGTTTCGCGGCTCAGGCACGACCGGTCTTGGCGCGATGCGCGAAGTCTGGACGCGACGCATTGATACCGTCCGTCTTACGATCGTGCGGCCGTTGCTCGGGACCTGGCGGGAAGACATTGATTCTTTCGTTAGACGACGACGATTGAAATTTCGTGAGGATGCCTCTAATAAGAACCTGGTTCCGATGCGGAATCGCGTTCGGCGGCAGATCGTTCCCTACCTCGAGAAAACTGCAGGCCGCAACATTCGAAAGACAATCTGGCGGGCGGCGACGATCGCGGCAGAAGAAGAAGCGTTGCTTGAGGAAATGAGCTCGAACGGAAAGCAGTCGGCCGCGCTGCAAGTTAACGAACTCCGCGCGCTGCCTGCTGCGCTCCAGCGCCGCGCTATTCTCAAATGGTTGCGAGGCCGTAACGTCTCCGGCGTTTCCTTTGATGTCGTGGAGCGTGTGCGGTCTCTGCTCAATGGTGCATCGCAAGTCGCCAAGGTGAATCTCCCGAAAGGCCGGCACGCCCGACGTCGCGCAAAAAAGATTTTTATCGAAAACTGAACACCTTGCGGCGTGCGAAGCATTAATGGATGCAGCGCACGCCTTATTGGATCGACACAGCCGAGATCAAACGCTTTCCCGCGCTTAACCATGACGTCAAAGTAGATGTCCTGGTGGTGGGAGCGGGTCTGACCGGCATTTCCGCGGCGTATTTGCTGACGAAAGCGGGCCTAACGGTTGCGTTAATCGAACGCGAGCGCGCGGCCATGATCGACACCGGTCACACCACCGCGCACCTGACCTTTGTTACCGACGCTGACATGCAGGACCTGGTTGACGACGTTGGGCGCGACCACGCCCAAGCGACGTGGGATGCGGGCAATGCTGCCATTGACGAAATCGAAGCGATCGTGCAGCGCGAGCAGATCGATTGCGAATTCACTCGCGTGCCAGGTTATCAATATGTCGCGGAAGAAAAGGACACCGAGAGCGAAGCGAAGTATCTGAAGAAAGAGACCGACCTCGCGCGTGAGCTCGGGTTTGACGCGACGTTTTTGGATTCAGTGCCGCTCTTCAATCGTCCGGGTATTCGTTTTCCTAACCAGGCGAAATTTCATCCGCGGAAATATCTATCCCGACTGATCGAACTCATCGGGGAAAACGGCGGGCTCGTTTTTGAGGAGAGCCCGGCCGGAGAATTCGATTCCGAAAAGCGGCGGGTCAAGGTTAACGACAATTGGATTAGCTTCGAGCGCGTCATTTTGGCAACGCACAATCCGTTGCTGGGGCTTGCAAACGCCGCGTCGGCGACGCTGCTTCAAACCAAGCTTTCGCTTTATACCAGCTACGTCTTGGGCGCGACCGTTCCGCTCGGCGCCTTGCCCATCGCATTAATGTGGGACACGAAAGAACCGTATGACTATCTGCGGGTCAATCGCTACGACGCACAAGATTACGCCATTTTCGGAGGCGACGATCACAAGACCGGCCAGGTTGACGAAACCGGCAAACGGTTCGCCAGCCTGATCGCACGCTTCAAGAAATTCGCTCCATCTGCTCGAATCGATCACACCTGGTCTGGACAGGTCATTGAGACTAACGACGGCCTGCCGTTTATCGGCGAGAATACCGATGGCCAGTTCATTTCAACCGGTTACGCGGGGAACGGGATGACGTTTGGAACCGTTGGCGCGATGATGGCCCGCGATTGGGCGACCGGCCGTAAAAATCCATGGAGCAAGTTGTTCGCGGTCGATCGCAAAAGCTTCCTCTCCGCGCCGTGGGATTACTTAAGAGAGAACAAGGATTATCCGTATTACCTGATCAAGGATCGAATCGCGCGGGCTGAAGCCGATTCCGTGCGCGAACTGGATAACGATTGCGGGATGATCGTGAAATCGAAAGACGGAAAGGTTGCCGCCTATCGCGACGCGAAAGGCGAAGTGACCAAAGTTTCTGCGGTTTGCACGCACATGGGTTGCATCGTTCGCTGGAATCCAGCGGAGAAAACCTGGGATTGCCCGTGCCACGGTTCGCGTTTCAAACCGGGCGGTGAACTTATTTCCGGCCCGGCAGAGGCGCCGCTCGATCCGATGTGAGTCGCGTTAGGGGACGCTGCTCGCGTCCGAGGGAGCAAACTACCCTACAGAATCTGTGTAATTAGCGAAATCTGCGGATAAGCTGCTTCCGAAATGAGTTCCGACATCCGCGTCCGCTTCGCTCCGTCTCCCACCGGTTACCTGCACATCGGGGGCGCGCGCACGGCATTATTTAACTGGTTGTTCGCGAAGCATCACGGAGGCAAATTCATTCTCCGCGTTGAAGACACCGACAAGGCCCGCAACACCGAGGAAGCCGCGGCGGCGATCTACGACGGCCTCCGCTGGTTAGGCCTGGATTGGGATGAAGGTCCGCAGGCCGGTGGCGAGTTCGGTCCGTATTTTCAAAGCCAGCGCGATGCGATTTACGAACGCGCTCTCAAGAAACTCCAGGACGCCGGGCACATTTTCGAGGACGACGGCGCATTGCGTTTTCGTTCGCCGCGCGAGCACGTCGTGGTCGAGGATCTGGTCGCGGGTAGGATCGATTTCGATCTGTCGAATGAGGAAACGCATCCAGACATGACCGTTAGGCGGCCGGACGGATCATGGATATTCCATTTCGTGAACGTGGTCGACGACATCGAGATGAAAGTCTCGCATGTCATCCGCGGCGAAGATCATCTCTCCAACACGCCAAAGCATATCGAGCTTTACCAGGCGCTGGGTGCACCGCTGCCGAAGTTCGCGCACATTCCGCTGATCCATAACCAGGATGGCTCCAAGATGAGCAAGCGCGACCAGGGTGCGAGCGTGGAGTATTACATCAAGCGCGGGTTCCTGCCGAAGGCGGTTTGCAATTATCTCTGTTTGTTAGGCTGGTCGCCGAAGAACGATCGCGAAAAGATGCCGATGGATGAAGTGATCAAGATTTTCGATCTCGATCACGTGGTGAAGGGACACGCGACGTTCGATCCGCAAAAACTGCACTGGTTGAATGGCGAATATTCCCGCGAGCTCGGGGACGCCGAATTCCAGGAGCGCGCAGTAAAAGCGTTGTGCGACGCCGGTGTTAAGCTCGAGAATTTCCCTAACGACTACGTCCGCGGAGCGATTGAAACGTGCAAAGGCAAAATCAACGTCTTTGACGAATTGCCGGCCTATGCCGGCTTCTATTTCACGGACGAGATCAACTACAATCCCGAAGGGGTGGCCAAAAACTTCACCGCAGAAAACAAACCTCGCCTGCAGGCGGTACGAGATGCTTTTGCAGCGCTCGCCAAATTTGATGCCGCCGAAATCGAGACGTCGATGAAATCAGTCGCGAAAACTCTCGGCGTAAAAGTGGGCGTGATTGTGCACCCGACTCGATTCGCGGTCACTGGCAGTAATGCCGGCCCGAGCCTATATCACCTGCTCGAAGTGCTCGGCGAAGAAAGAGTACTCGCGCGAATCGATACGGCGCTGCAACAGTTTTCCGGGTAGCGCACGCGTCTCGCGTGCTGGTTCCGGCGTCTCGCCGAACAGTCTTATCGGGAAGTTCGCGATCACGAGACGCAATCGCCAGCACGCCGGACGCGTGCGCTACCGGGAGCGTTTCGCTTCCTTTTGCCACGTATCCTTCAACGTAATCGTCCGATTCCAGACCTGCTTGCCAGCCGTCGAATCCGGATCGAGCGCAAAATACCCAAGACGTTCGAATTGATAACGTTCGTTAGGCTTGGCTGATTTCAGCGCAGCTTCGCATTTCGCGGTCACGACCTCGAGCGAGTTTGGATTCAAGAGTGATTGGAAATCGCCATCGGGGTCCGGCTCCGGAACGCTGAACAATCGATCATACAGTCGCACTTCTGCATCGACCGCATCGGCCGCGTTCACCCAATGAATCGTCCCCTTGACTTTGCGATTCGCCGTCGCGCCGCCTGATTTACTTTCCAGATCAACGGAGCAACGCAGTTCGGTGACGTTGCCGCTCGAGTCTTTGATTACTTCCTCACACTTGATGATGTAGGCGTACTTGAGACGCACTTCGCCGCCGGGACGCAGCCGGAAATACTTTGGCGGCGGCGTCTCCATGAAATCGTCGCGATCGATGAATAGTTCACGACTGAAAGTAACTTTGCGTTTGCCCGCGGTTTCGTCCTCCGGGTTGTTAACCGCATTGAGCTCTTCAATCTGGCCTTCCGGATAATTCGTTAGGATAACTTTGATCGGACGCAAAACCGCAAGTCTTCGCGTCGCGGTCTTGTTGAATTCGTTGCGCACCGTGTGCTCCAGCACCGCCATATCGGTCATGCTCGGATATTTGGTGATGCCGATGTTGTAAGCGAAATCACGGAGCGCGCTTGCCGTGATGCCGCGCCGGCGCAGGCCGGAAATCGTCAGCATTCGCGGATCGTCCCAGCCGTTCACGCGCTTCTCGTTCACGAGCTGGATCAGTTTGCGCTTGCTCATCACCGTGTAGGTGAGATTGAGGCGGGCGAACTCGTACTGGTGCGGCCGCGGTTCCGGCAATTCGAGCGCTTCGAGGATCCAATCGTACAGCGGCCGATGGACTTCAAATTCCAGGGTGCAAACCGAATGGGTGATTCCTTCGATGTAATCGCTGAGGGTGTGCGCCCAGTCGTACATCGGGTAAATGCACCACGCGTTGCCCCGGTGATGATGCTCCGCATGGCGAATTCGATACAGCACCGGATCGCGCAGCCAGATGTTAGGCGCCTGCATGTCGATCTTCGCCCGCAATGTGTGGCTGTTGTCGGGAAATTCGCCGGCTTTCATTCGGCCTAACAAACTGAGGTTCTCTTCCACCGAGCGATTGCGATGCGGACTCTCTTTTCCGATTCGCCGGAATTCGTCAGTCTCTTCCGGCGTCATGTCGTCGACATACGCCTTGCCTTTTGTCGTCAACGCGACGGCGTAATCGTACAGTTTCTCGAAATAATCGGACGCGTACAGTGGCGCGCCGCCGAGGTGTTTGTCGGCCCAGTTGTCGATAAGCCAGTTCACATCGGCCAGGATCGATTCGACGTATTCGGTTTCCTCTTTGGTGGGATTCGTGTCGTCCATGCGGATGTTGCAAATGCCGCCGAACTCGCGCGCGATTCCGAAATTGAGGCAGATCGATTTGGCGTGGCCAATGTGCAGATAACCGTTCGGCTCCGGCGGGAACCGGGTAACGATTTTCTTGCGCCTTCCGGAGCGCAAATCTTCCGCAACCGCATCGCGGATGAAGTCGCTGGGAGTTGGATTATCGGCAGGCGCTGTCATGATCTCGTGCGAAAGTAGCAGACAAATCGGTGAAGGAAATCTATACGCTCGCTGACCTCAAGATCTGGAAGAAATCGGCGAAACATTCGATCCGGCTCGGCGTCTTTGGAGATCCGGTCGCCCATTCCTTATCCCCGCAAATGCAAAACGCCGCGCTCCAGGCGTGCAAGATCGACATGCAGTATGCCCGGTTTCAGATCGGACCGAACGAATTGAAGGAGGCGCTCGATCTGATCGCACAAAACGATTTCATTGGCGTGAACCTTACAGTGCCGCACAAAGTTGCCGCGCTCGATCTCATCGACGACGCCGATGATAACGCCAAACGAATCGGCGCCGTGAACACCGTCCAAATCGAAAACGGAAAACTGCGCGGCTTCAACACGGACGGTAAAGGATTCGCGCGTGCCATCCGGGAAGAATTCAGTGTCGATTTACGCGATATGAGGGTGCTATTGTTAGGCGCGGGCGGCGCGGCGCGAGCGATCGCCTTGCAGTGTGCGCGTGAACATTGCGAACGGCTTGTTATTGCGAACAGGACATTCGGAAAGGCGAAACAACTCGTCGATGAACTCCGCGGGTTTTTTTCCGGGCCGCGAGTGCTGGGCCCGGTGCCGCGTTTGCAGGCGGTTCCATGGGAAGAAGAGGCATTCCGGTTCCAGGTAGCAAATGTCGATCTCGTTGTGAACGCGACGCCGATCGGCCTAACAAACGGCGACGCATCGCCCGTGTCGGCGCGGCTGCTCGAGCCGCACCTGATGATTCATGACACGGTCTACGCAAGCGATCGGCGAACGCCCTTTGTTAGGGCGGCCCTCGAAGCGGGAGCGCGCTGCGCGAGCGGATTGTCGATGCTGCTGCACCAGGGCGCGCTCGCCTTCGAGATCTGGTTCCAGCGCGAAGCGCCGATCGACGCGATGCGACATGCTTTAGGTGAATCGTGACCTCATAGAGCGCGGGTCTTGGGGAATCAGGGTCGGGAGTTCGTCCGGGCACGATGTCAAACAACTGCGGCTTTGCCGCCTGATTTAATAACGCGCTCGGAGGTCGCGTCCCACCTACGCGTTTTCCTCGGCCATTTCCTGGCCGCGTTTTGTCGCGGCTTTAACGGCGGCGATCAAACTCTCTGCCGTTTTCATCTGTTCCATGACCGCAAGTCCGGCGGCAGTCGTGCCGTTCGGCGTAACGACCATCCTGATCAGCTCCTCTGGCGACATCTTCGATTCTCCGGCGAGTTGCGCTGCGCCGAGAAATGTCTGGGTGGCTAGTGTCAATGCGACATCGGGGGGAAGGCCTAACTTTTCGCCGCCTTTGGCAGTGGCTTCGATCATCGCATAAACGAATGCCGGCCCGCTGCCGGACAGGGCGGTCACAATGTCGATTTGTTCTTCCGTCACCTCGGCAACTACGCCGATCGATTCGAAAAGTTTTGTGACAAGGTCAACGTCCACGGCCGTGGTGCGAGCTCCTCGCGTGATACCCGTCGTGGCGCGACAAATCGCTGAAGGCGTATTTGTTAGGGCGCGCATGAAGCGGGCATTCGCCGCTGATTCCATGGTCTTCAACCGAACTCCGGCAGCGAGGGAGATCACCAGCTTGTTTTCGAGCTGTCGTGAGAGTTCGCGCAATGCGGTCAGAACGACACCCGGTTTGACCCCAATAAAAATCGTCTGCGCCGTATCTGCGACCTCTGCGTTCTCCGCAGTGACATTGACGCCGGTGTCGGCCTTCAATTTATTTCGTGTCTCGTCGAACGGCTCACTGGCGACGATTTCGCCTGGGGCGCAAAACTTTGCCCGAAGCAGTCCGCGAATGACGGAGCCGGCGAGCTTGCCGGCGCCGATAAAGCCAAGTTGGTAACTACTCACGCGCTGTCATCCTGAACGAAGTCAAGGACCTCGCACAAGCTGATTGCGCGCCGTCTTTGTAGTCGCGGCACTCTGTTGCCGTATCACACCGCCGCCGACAGAATGGGGCGGCTAGAGAGCTGTTTGAGATTCCTCCGGGCGGCGCGATAATTAGCGATGGTAGCAATCGCAGGCGTTGACCTCGCTGAAGAACTGCTCGAGCTGAAGCGCGAGCGGAACGCCGTTATTCTTGCGCATAACTACCAGGTTCCCGAGCTTCAGGACGTCGCCGATTACGTGGGCGATTCGTTAGGCCTAAGTTACCAGGCGGCGAAAACAGACGCCAATGTCATCCTGTTCTGCGGCGTCCATTTCATGGCGGAGACAGCGAAGATCATCAATCCTGCCAAGCGTGTCATCCTGCCGGATCTCGATGCTGGATGTTCGCTTTCCGAGTCATGTCCTCCGGACAAACTGGACGCCTTCCTGAAAAAGAACGCTGACAAAAACTACTACGTCATCGCCTATATTAATTGCAGCGCGGGCGTAAAAGCGTTGTCCGACGTTATTTGCACCAGTGGAAACGCCGACAAGATCGTTAGGGCGGCGCCGGCTGACCGAAATATCCTGTTCGTCCCGGATCAGAACCTCGGCGCGTGGGTGATGGAACGGACCGGACGGAAGATGGATTTGTGGCAGGGCAATTGTTATGTGCACGTCGAGTTCACCGCGCGAAGCATCGGCAAGATCCGTGAGGAATATCCGGACGCGCCGGTCGTCGCGCATCCCGAATGCACGTACGCCGTTCGGATGCTGGCGGATGAAGTCTGCTCAACCGAAAAGATGGTGACGTATTGCAAACAATCGCCGGCGCGCGAGATCATCGTCGTGACCGAAGCGGGGATGTTGCACCGATTGAAGAAAGAAATTCCGGACAAGACCTTCATTCCGGGTCCCACGGACAACTGTTTCTGCGGCGAATGCCGGTTCATGAAAATGAACACGCTGGAGAAGGCGCATCGCGCGCTGCTGGAAATGGCACCGGAGATCACGTTGCCCGAATCGATTCGCAAACGCGCCGAGGCCCCGATCTTGCGAATGCTCGAGCTGAGCAGGTAACGTCATCCTGAGCTCGTATAAGGATCTCAAATTCTTGGTTCGCGGAGCCTGACTGTGCGAAAACGGTGTGGAGATGTTTCTACTTCGCTCAACACGACAGATGGCCGAAGGCTCGGGATGACAATAGGTTTTCGCTTGTCACAGGTCACCGGTCACTTATCACTTCTCGTTCATGGAACGACCGTCCGTCTGGCTGATGCTCGCTATCGTGCTGGCCAGCCTGTTGTTCCTGCGGGAACCGCGGCTTCAAGCGTATGACGAAATCTTTTTGCGCTGGCTCCTGACCAATTCGCAACCGCATGTGGCGGTCGTGCCGCTCACCGTGGTCGACATCGGCCGCGAAGATAAGCCGGACGAAAAAGCTGCCGCTGCCGGCAAACCAACAGCAAAGTCGCCGCTCGAATATTCGCTGTTTCTTCAGGCAGCCATGGAATTCAAGCCGACCGTCATCGCGTTCGAGCCGGTGTTGCAGTGGGGCGAAAAAGTCCAGGATCAGGAGCAGATTTTTATCGACCAGGCAATGCGCGTTCCGAAGTTGCTGGCCGGAGTCGAACTGACCGCGACTCCCGATCTCGACGCGCCGGTGATTGAAATCCCTGGATTCACGCAGGTATCTGGTCGCCGCGGAGATCTGCCGGTCTTTTCCGGAATCAATCGGCAGCCGGATGAAGACATTCGCATTATTTCGACGCCGGGATTCGTTAACCTGCCCGCCGAGGTTTCGTCGACCACCGAAGTGCCGATGCTTTTCCAGTATCGCGGCGAGGTGATTCCGTCGTTCGCGTTGCAGGCGGCGCTGCTCTGGATGCGGGTCACGCCGGCGGAGGTCAAGATCGACATCGGTTCGGCAATCAATTTGCCTAACGGGAAGAAGATTCCGATCCGGTCCGATGGAACTGCGTCGATCAACCCGAATTCGGCCAAACGGGCGCGTCACATGACGCTCAACGAACTGCTGCTGGCTGCGCAGCAACATGAAAAGAAGGATGCGAGTGCAGCGACATTCGACACGATTCGCGACGACATCGTGCTGGCGCGAACTGGAAACGGGTCGCAGCAATCTCCGGGGATGATCGCGGCGGCGATCGCTACGATCCAAACCGATTCGTTTGTGCGCAGAATCAGCTGGTATTTCGATTGCGCGTTCATCCTCGCCCTGGTGATCGCCAGCGGATTTGTTAGGCGTTTTTCGCGAATCGACATTGTGCTGATCGCGCTGGCCATTACCGCAGCTTACTGCCTCGCCGGGCTCGCTCTGATTTCGCGAAAATTCATCTGGCTGCCCGGAGTGTTGCCGCTCAGCGCGATCTGGCTGGTGGCAGTGTTCTGCATCTTCGCGCCGCGCAGCCGAAACGATCCCGACCTGCCGACAGTCGTGCCACCGCCGCCGTCGCTTTGATGAGTGATCTCGAGAAACGCGTCGAGAAATTGCACGCGAACAGCCTTGTCGATCTTCACTTCGACCTGCCGATGGATCTTTATGAGAAACGCAGCCAGCCGGGCGCGTTAACATCGCATTATCTGCCGGAGTTCGAAGCCGGCGACATCGGCGTAATCGGAGCGGCGATTTACGTCGAAGATCGTTACCTGCCGGAAATGGCGTTGCGGGTCGGCCTCGGACAGGTCGCGCGAGTGTATGCCGAGATCGAAACCGGCAACCGTTTCGCCGTTTGCAAATCGTTCGCAGACATCGAGCGGGCGCGAAAGCAGAACAAGATCGCGTTGATCATCACGATGGAAGGCGTCGAGCCGTTAGGCGACGACTTGAACCTGCTGCGCGTCTTTTATGAACTTGGAGTGCGTGCAGTCGGCCTGACCCATGCGCGCCGGAATGCCGCCGGCAGTGGCGGCATCTTCAAGCCGAGCGGTTCGTCCAGCGACGGGCTGACGCCATTCGGACGCGACGTCGTCCGCGAATGTGAGCGCGTGGGAATCATGATCGATCTCGCGCACATCAATCCGCGCGGGTTTGACGAGATCGTCGAGTTAACGACGAAGCCGTTGATCGTTTCGCATACTAACGCCCGCAAATTTTATGACATCGAGCGGAACATCAGCGACGAGCAAATCAAGGCGGTGGGCGAGCGCGGCGGAGTCATCGGTGTGAACGCGATCCTCGTTAGTGCCACGAAGGAAACAAGCACGCTCGATCACTATGTTGATCATATCGAGCATGTTGCCGGGTTGATCGGCTTCGATGGCGTGGCCATCGGTTTCGATTTTTGCGAATACCTGTTCGACCAGTTGCCCGAAGCGACGAGACACGAGCTCGAGTCGAAATTGACCATGCCGCACTTTCTGCAAGACCTAACGAACCATTCACACGCGAGGAACTTGACGCGGAAATTGATCGAGCGCGGCTTCACCGACGAACAAATTGAGAAAATCCTTTTTAGGAACTGGATGCGAATCTTGAAAGAACTGCTTTAAATCTTCCTCTCCCGCTTCCTCTCAGTCTTAATCTGGGCAAATAAGAGGCAGCGGTAAAGGTAGAGGAAGAGCCGATGAAATTCATCAATCTCACTCGTCGGACTGAGATCGGGGCGAATTCTTATTACCTCGAAATTGGCGATCACAAGCTGGTGCTCGATTGCGGGATGCATCCGAAATTCGAAGGCGAGGAAGCGCTGCCAAATTTCAGGCCGATCGCCGATCGTCAGATCGAAGCGATAATCATTTCGCACGCGCACCAGGATCACATCGGAACATTGCCGGTGCTGATGCGACGCCAGCCGAATGCGCGCGTGTTCATGCCGGAAGCGACAGCGGACATAGGCGACGCATTGCTGCACAACTCAGTCAACGTGATGACACGGCAGCGCGAAGAGCTCGGGGTGACGTTATACCCGCTGTTCACTCATCGCGAAACGGAGCGGGCCACCGATCTCTGGCAATCCTGCCCGATGCGTCAGCGGATCAGCTTTGGCGGTGAGCGCGTATCGCCTAACGAAGTCGGAGAATCGACTTTCGAATTCTACGATGCAGGACACGTCCTCGGCTCATCGGGCGTGATGTTGCGCGGCGAAGACCGAAGCGTGTTCTACACCGGCGACGTGAACTTTTCCGATCAAACGATCATGCAAGCCGCTGCTTTTCCCGAAGAGTCCGACGCCGGCCGCAAGATCGACATCCTGATCATTGAATGCACGCGGGGCGACTCGGCGACGCCGCCAGAGTGGACGCGCGAGGCCGAGGAACGACGCCTGGCGGATGCGATCAAAGAGACATTCGACCGGGATGGATGTGTGCTCATCCCGGTTTTTGCGCTTGGGAAGACGCAGGAGGTCCTGGCGATGTTGTTCGAGTTCCGGCGTAACGGTTTGTTAGGCGATTTCCCAATTTATATCGGCGGCCTCAGTGCTAAGATGACAAACATCTATGATGTGCGCTCGGCAATGAGCCGCCGGCAGCATCCGCGAATGCAACTGATGACGGAGCTGTCGCCATTCGTGCTCAACGGACAAACCATTCATGAAGCGCCTGCACGAGCCGGACGCGTCTACGCACTTTCCAGTGGGATGATGACACCGAAAACCCTTTCGAACACATTTGCGCGCCGCGTGGTCGAGAATCCGCAACACTCGATCTTCTTTGTTGGTTATGCCGATCCGCTTTCGCCGGCCGGAATACTGCGACAAGCGAAAACGGGCGACGAGATCGTGCTCGATTCCGACGAACCGCCGCAGCGCATTCAATGTGACATGAGACAGTTCCAGTTCAGCGCTCATGCCCAGCGCGAATCATTAGTTGATTACGCGAAGAAGGTCGCGCCTAGGAAAATCCTACTGGTTCACGGCGATCCGCCGGCGGTGGAATGGGTCAGGGCCAAGCTGCATGTCGATCTTCCGGACGCGGAGGTCATTGTTCCGCCGCCTGGGGTCGAGATCGAGTTGTGAGAAGAAAATGGTGAATGTGAAAACCGAGGTGTGGGCGAATGACGCCTCACTTTTCACTTCTCAACTCTCAGGTTTATGAAAGTCGTTTCCTGGAACATCAATTCGCTTCGCAAGCGACAGGATCGGCTGTTCGAATGGCTCGAGCGGACCAAACCGGATGTCGTTTGCTTGCAGGAAACGAAATGCACCGACGAACAATTTCCGGCTCTTGCCCTGCAGGCGGCAGGTTATCGAGCCGCGTATCACGGCGAAAAATCGTATAACGGCGTCGCGATCCTGGCGAAGAGCCAGCTGCACGATGTGCGTGCCTCGTTATGCGACGAAGTCGATGATCCGCAGGCGCGAGTAATTTCGGCAACGATCGAATCCGTGCGCATTTATTCGATATACGCGCCCAATGGGCAGGCGGTCGGCTCACCGGCCTATCAATACAAATTGGAATGGTATCGGCGTTTGCGCGATTGCCTAACTAGAGAACCAACATCGGAAGTCATCGTGTGCGGCGATTTTAATGTCGCGCCGGAAGACATTGATACCCATGACCCCGCGTTGTGGCAGGGGGCGATCATGTGCTCGGATGCGGAACGCCGCGCGTTTCATGAGCTGCGTGATGTCGGTCTGGTCGACACGTTGCGGCTTCATCATTGCGAAGGCGGCTTGTTCACGTGGTGGGACTATCGAATGCTCGCCTTTCCGAAGAATCGCGGTTTGCGAATCGATGCGGTGCTCGCGAGCGAATCGTTAGCGGCAAAGTGCAGCGCGGCCGGGGTCGATCGGGACATGCGAAAAGGAAAGGAACCGTCCGATCACGCGCCGATCTGGGCGGAATTTCGGACCACAGCATGAGAGGGGATGAGGGAGAAGTGAGAGGTCTACCCGACAACTTCCCACTTCTCACCTTTCAATTCTCGCGTTCTACTGATGCGTTGTTCAATGCGCATCCGCGTTATCAATCCCCCGGCAAAACCAACACTGATCTGGGATGGCGATTGTCATTTCTGCCGGCGATGGATCGAGCGTTGGCGAACAGTCACCGGCGACAAGGTTGACTACGTTGCATCCCAGGAGGTCGGCGAACGATTCCCGGAAATTTCACGTGATGAATTTCAACGCTCGATTGTTTATATCGATGCGAACGGCGACGCGTCGTTTGCGGCCGAAGCGGCTTGCCGTTCGTTAGGCTGCGGCCCTTCAAGGAAATGGCTGGCCTGGAGTTACGATCACGTGCCGGGATTCGCGGCGATCGCGGAAGCCGGATATAAGATCATCGCGCGAAATCGCCGGCTCGCGTCGGCATTGACCCAACTGTTGTGGGGTGACGACGTCCGGCCGCCGACATATGCCCGGGCGGCGAAATGGTTCCTGCGTGTGCTGGGGATTGTTTACCTGATCGCATTTATTTCCCTGTGGGTTCAGATCGACGGTCTGGTCGGCTCGAACGGCATCCTGCCGATCGCCGATTGGCTGGCGACTGCGCATGAACAGGTCGGCAGCCGCGCGATCTGGCTGTTGCCCACACTTTGCTGGCTTAACCCGGGCGATGCCTTTCTTCATCTCTTGTGCGGAGGCGGTGTCGTTCTGTCGATCCTGCTGATGCTGCGAATCGCGCCGGCTATTTCGTTAGGCGGATTATTTATTTTTTATTTGTCTCTGATGATTGGGGGCCAGACGTTTCTTAGTTTCCAATGGGACATACTCCTTTTGGAGACCGGCTTCCTGTCGATCTTCGTGGCGCCATGGAAACTCTGGCCAGGAACGGAACATAACCCGTCGCGCACGTCCGTGTTCCTGCTCAAGATGCTGTTGTTTAAGCTGATGCTCATGTCGGGCGTGGTGAAATTAACGAGCGGCGACGACTCATGGTTCAACCTGACGGCGCTCGATTATCACTATTGGTCGCAACCATTGCCGACGGTGTTCGCATGGTGGGCCGACAAGAACGCGGAATGGCTCAAACAACTTTCGGTGGCAATTTGCCTCTTCATTGAAATCGTCGTGCCCCTTTTCATTTGGGCGCCGCGTCGTCCCAGACTTGTCGCGGCGGGATTTTTGATTTTCCTGCAGGTGGCGATCGCGATTACCGGTAACTACTGCTTCTTTAATTCATTAACGGCCGCGCTTTGTCTGCTACTGATTGATGACTCTGCGTGGCGCCGACAGCGCGGCGTGCTCCACGAAGGAACACGCGCCGTCGTGTCCCATTCTTTTGCGCATCGGTTATCAATCGGCGCTGCGCTCGTCGTTCTCATTGTGACGTTCCCAATCAATGCATGGCTGGTCTACAGCGCCTTCGAGCCGGAAGCAGACATGCCGGCGGCAATTCGTTTCGGTTACGAACGGCTCGATCGTTTCCGGATCGTGAGCGGTTACGGACTTTTCCGCGTGATGACCAAGGACCGGCGCGAGATCATTCTCGAGGCAAGCGCGGATGGAATCGAGTGGGTGCCGTACGAGTTTAAATGGAAGCCGGGTGACGTGAATCGCGCGCCCGGGTGGTGCGCGCCGCATCAACCGCGGCTCGATTGGCAGATGTGGTTCGCGGCACTGAGCTCCGCGCGGCAAAACGACTGGTTTGTGAGGCTTGCGTTCCGGCTACTCGAGAACAAGCCGGAGGTGGTGAAATTGCTCGCCCACAATCCCTTTCCCAATGAGCCGCCGCATTACATCCGGGCGACTTTTTATCGTTACCGGTTCGCGACAGCTGAAGAGCATCGGCAGACCGGCGCGTGGTGGACCCGCAGCGAGCTGGGCGAATATCTTCCGACGATCTCACTTCAATCGCTTCAACAATAAGGAACCCGGCTAACAAGTTGAGCGGCGACGGGATAGCGGTTATCGTCACGCCATGCCGAAAGAGGAGCAGATTGTGACCGAAGGCACCGTGACGGAGGTTTTGCCCGGCACGATGTTCCGGGTCGATCTGGGTGGTCGCAATGTGCTCGCGCATATTTCCGGCAAAATGCGCAAACATTTCATTCGGATCGTTCCCGGCGACAAGGTGTCGGTCGAGCTTTCTCCCTACGATCTTACCAAGGCGCGGATTATCTTTCGCGAGCAGTAAGGGGCCCGCAGCCGATTCAGTATAGGGGTTGCTGAAAGAGCAATCCACGCGGATACTGAAGGTCCAATTTAACCGGAGAACGAATATGGCAGAGGAAAATAACAAGACGCGCACGTCCGGCGCACAGGACAAGTTTGAGAGCAGCAAAACCCACGCACGCCAGGCCGCGGACGATCTGCGGACCGCCGCGGGCCATATGGCTAACGAGTATCGGGGCAAGGCCGAGGCGGCCTGGGACGATGCTCGCGATCGCGTCCGCACATTCCAGGATGACGCGGAGCAGTACGTCCGGGAAAATCCGACGAAGGCGGTCGTCACCGCGCTGGGCATCGGATTCGTCCTGGGAATGATCTTCCGGCGTTAGTCGGCGGATGATTGGGGAAACGTCACGCGCCGGTTTTCCGGCGGAACGTGGCGGAGTGTTCGCTCACGTGCTGGCGGTGGCGAATGCCCTCGCCCGGTTCGTCGAGACGCGGCTCGAGCTATTCACCAAGGAGTCGAAGGCGGCGCTGGTCCAGCTTCTCATGCTGGCGGGAGCCATCGTCGCCGCCCTCCTGATGTTTGCGCTGGGCTATATGTTTCTCCTGGCCGCGGTAATCGCAGTGATTGCCAGCGCCACGAATATTTCGTGGGTTTGGATCACGATGATGGTTGCCGGCGTGCATTTTGTTCTGGCTCTGGTTTGCCTGCTCGTTGGCAAAGCGATGGCGACGAAACGGCCGTTTCCGGAAACGGCTGCGGAATTAAAAAAGGATCGAGAATGGCTAAAGAACCTGGACGGAACAACTCGTCCGACGAGATAAAAATTAAGATCGCTCGTTCGCGCGATCGTTTGGCCCGCGATTTCCGCGGTCTGCGGACCGATTTGGATTTTCCGAGAAGAATCCGGCGTTCGTTCCAGGAGCATACTGTGATCTGGATTGGCGCCGCGGCGGTAGTCGGGACGCTGATTGTCCTGGCGCCGATGCGGAAGAAAACGGTTTATATCGACGCGACGACCGGCAAGAAGACAAAAGGTCAATCGAAGCTGCTTGAGACGGGGTTCTTGTTAGGCGCGCTGAAGATTGCCGCGACGGTGCTCAAACCGACAATCGAAAGATTCGTCGCAAAGAAAATTGGCACTTACGTCGGAAATCGATCGAGCCGGAAATGGTGATTTTAGCCGGCGTGGATAACGCCGGTCGTGTGTGGCACTCCCGGGTCGCCGACTTCGGCTGCAGTGATGATTTTAAGTTTACGTTCGCAACAACGCGCATAATGATCTTGCGCGTTCATGACCGAAAAATCGAAAGCCGCTGCGCATCCGCTGAGCCACGTTGACGAATACCTGGCGCTCGGCCAGCAGTCTGGCGCTTCGGATATTCACCTCGGGGTGAACGCGTCGCCGCTTTGGCGATTGCATGGAACACTGCAGCCGATCTGGCCGGATGCTCCCCGTTTTACATCCGAGCAGACGGTTGCGCTGGCCGAAGGATTTCTGTCCGATCTGCACAAAACGCAGCTTAACGAGCGAGGTGATTCGGATTTTGCCTATGCGACAGACTTCGGCCGGTTTCGGACCAGCGTTGTACGCCAGCGACTCGGTGTAGACATCGTGTTTCGCATCATCAATACGAACGTGCGCACGATGGACGACCTGGGATTGCCCGACCATCTCAAGCTGCTTACGCGTTACCAGAACGGTTTAATACTCGTTACCGGTTCGGTAGGCAGCGGAAAATCCACCACACTTGCCGCGCTGGTGGACCAGATCAATGCCGAGCGAAAAGAACACATCATTACGTTGGAAGATCCGATCGAGTACGTCTTTCAACCGAAAGGCTGCCATATCACGCAGCGCGAAGTGCACACGCATACGCAATCATTCGGTGCAGCGTTGCGCGCCGCGTTGCGCGAAGACCCGGATGTGATCATGGTCGGCGAAATGCGCGACCTGGAAACGATTTCACTCGCGATCACCGCATCTGAAACGGGCCACCTTGTCCTCGGAACACTGCACACCGGAAATGCGTCGCGGACACTCGATCGCTTGCTCGATGTTTTCCCGGAGGATCAACAGGAACAAATTCGGATTATGGTGAGTGAATCGTTGCGCGGCGTGATCAGCCAGCAATTGATCCCGCGGGCCGACGGACAGGGACGGGTGCTGGCGTTGGAGACCCTGACGAATACGCCTGCCGTGGCCAACGTTATCCGCGAAGCGCGCACCTACATGCTGCCGGGCATCATCCAGACCGGAAAGAAGCAGGGAATGCAGTTGATGGACGATGCATTGCTTGAGCTGTTCAATGCGCGGCTCATATCTGAAGAGGAAGCGTACGCACGCGCGGAACAGAAGTCGGAAATGCGAGCACAACTGGGGAAATGACGAAGCTCGAAGCTCGAATGTCGAACGAATGACGAAGCACGAACAGCAGACTCAAGTTGGTTTCCTATCTTTCGGATTTCGGACTTGCTTCATCATTCGTCATTCAACGGCCGTGCGGCTCGGACCTTTCGTCATTTAGCCATGGCTTACCTGGATCAATTTCTGAATGTAATCGTCGAGGAAGGCGGTTCCGATTTGCACATCGGCGAAGGTCAACCGCCGAAGATGCGCAGGCACGGTGACGTCATGGCAATCCGGCCCACGGCAGTCACGCGCGATGAAGCGGCTTCAATGCTAAGCGAAGTGTGCGGACCGCATAACTGGGAGCTGTTCGAGAGTCGCGGCGACCTCGATTTTGCCTACGAAATGGACGCGGCTTCGCGCTTCCGCTGCAATTACCTGAAGCAGGCTAACGGATACGGAGCGGTTTTCCGATTGATTCCGACGAAGATCGCAACGCTCGAGCAGTTGGGAATTCCGCCAGTCGTGAGGGAGTTCGCGCATTTGCGCGGCGGCCTCGTATTGGTGACCGGCCCGACCGGTTCCGGAAAGTCGACGACGCTGGCGGCGTTGATCGATTACATCAACGAAAATTTCTCGCGGCACATTGTGACGATCGAGGAACCGATCGAATTTGTTCACAGCAACAAACGAAGCATCATCACTCAACGTGAGGTGCCTAACGATTCGGTCTCGTTTCCAGTCGCGCTGAAGGCGGCGTTGCGCGAAGACGCGGATATCGTGCTCGTTGGTGAGATGCGCGATCTCGAGACGATCTCGCTCGCGCTTACCGCCGCTGAAACCGGCTTGCTCGTTTTCGGAACGTTGCATACGAACAACGCGCGCAAGACAGTTGATCGAATGGTCGACGTCTTTCCAGCAACGCGCCAGGCGCAAGCGCGCGCAATGCTCGCGAATTCGCTACGCGGGGTTCTTGCCCAACTGCTGTTGAAAAAAGCGGACGGCTCAGGGCGCGTGGCGGTTAACGAGATTCTTATCGCTAACGCTGCCGTCTCGGCAATCATTCGCGAAGGCTCAACCCAGAAACTGCAGGACGTGATCGTTTCCGGGAAAGGACAGGGGATGCAGTTCATGGACGACGCGATCTGGGCCCTGCTTCAGCCAGGAACGGTTACACCGCATGAGGCCTTTATGAAGGCGATCGACAAGAATCGTTTTAAGCCTTACCTGCCGGCGGAGGAAGCTCACCTCGGCGACGCCGCCGGCGCGGTGCCGGACGACGAACAGCGCAAGCCGGGGAATTTCGTCAAGAGGGTAGCCGCAAAACCGGCGCGTCGTTAGACCGCGATGAGACGCGCCCTTGTTCTTTGTCTCACGCTTGGGCTGCTGCTCAGCACAACGCACCGTTCGCCGGCTCCCATAACCGAGGACTCGGCGACACCTGCGCCGACGCCGAAACCGCGGGTAAAGAGGAATACGGAACCGAAGCCAACGCCGCGCCCAGCAAGTAAACCTAAACCAACGCCGGTTTCGTTCGCCGGCGTGTGGCAGACAAATTTTAACAATGAGTTGCGAGTGAGTCAGGCTGGTGACCACGTAACCGGAATTTACGATGGCACTCGCGGTCTGCTCGACGGCACTGTGAGCGGCGATACCGTCGTGGGCACCTACACCTGGCGGGGTATGAGCGGAATATTTCGTTTTTTGCTGGCCACGGACGGAAAGAGCTTCAGCGGGACATTTAACGGTTCCAACGGCATGGGAGGGGCGTGGACGGGAATACGAAGGTCGCACTGAGCCGGAACCAAATGGGCGACAAACATTTGTGATCTGACCCCGGCGTGTGCATTGACAGTAAAAATGCCGGATGGTAACTTCACACGAAATTCGCGGAGGTTTTATAACCAGCTCGTAACGTAGTAGTTTTTTCGACTCACGTGCACTCGCAACTCAATAGTCAGGTCCTTGTCTTGAACCGGTTGTGGCAGGCTGTGAATATCTGCAGCGCGCGTCGCGCCTTTTCGTTAGTCTACGCCGGTCATGCCCATGTCGTCTCAGCAGACGACACGAACAATTTCCTCACTCATGATTTTAACAGCTGGCGCGCATTTTCGACGAACGCCCCCGATCATGAACTGGTCACGACGATCTCGTGGAAGATCCGGGTGCCACGCGTGATTGTCCTCTTGTTCTTCGATCGCCTGCCGAAGAAGGAAGTAAAGTTTACCCGGCATAATGTTTTTGAGCGCGACAAAAACACCTGTCAGTACTGCGGCGTGATTTTCGACCGCAACGATTTGAATCTCGATCACGTGATTCCGCGAGATCGCGGTGGCAACACCACCTGGGAAAATGTCGTCTGTTCGTGCATTCCGTGTAACACTCGCAAAGGCAACCGGCTTCCGCGCGAAGCGCACATGACGTTGATCCGAAAGCCCAAGCGGCCCAAGTGGCGGCCGTTCTTGCACGTGACGTTTTCAGCGCCGCAACACGAAAGCTGGCGGCACTTCGTCGATCTTGCCTACTGGAACGTCGAGCTCAGCGACTAGCTTCGTGCTCGACGACCTCTCCCCGCGTTGACTTGATCGCGTTGAGGATTGGCTGCGGATAAACTCCGAGCACAAGGATCGCCGTAATCAGCGCCGTCATGGCGATTCGCAATAACCAACCTACCGAAATCTTGTCGGTCTGCGGCGCCGGGTTCCAATACATCGCGCGGATCACCTTCAGATAATAATAGAAGCCGCAGCCGACGGTGATTACGCCGACGATGACGAGCAGAGTCTGGTGTTGCGCAACAGCGGAGGCGAAAATGAAAAACTTGCCGAAAAAGCCCGCGGTGAATGGAACGCCCGCTAACGAGATCATTGAAATCAACATCGCAAAGGCAAGGAACGGCGACCTCGTGGCCAGCCCGTCGAAATCGGAAATGCGCTCGCCGGTTTGTTGGGCCACCACGATCAACACCGCGAAGCTCAGGAGCGTCATCAGGAGATATGCGACCAGGTAAAACGCCACCGCAGTTCCATCGAGGCACACGACACCGATCAGCAGGTACCCCGCGTGCGCGATACTCGAGTAACCGAGGAGACGTTTCAGGTTTCCCTGGGGCAGTGCGGCGAGGTTGCCGTAAATTAAGGTAAGGGCCGCAACCAGGACCAGCAACCGGCTTATGTTAGGCAACATCAGGAAAGGACGCAGTACGCGCAGCAACACGACGAACCCGGCCGCTTTCGATCCGATCGAGAGGAATGCCGTGATCGGGGTTGGCGCGCCTTGGTAAACGTCCGGAACCCAAATCTGAAACGGCACGGCGGCAATCTTGAATCCGAGGCCGACGAGGATCAGCATCGCGCCAAACGTCGCCGCGTTGCGTTCCAGCGCCGGATTGCCGAACGCTTCGGTGATTCCTTGAAGGCTCGTTAGGCCAGTGACTCCGAAGATCCAGGTAATGCCATAGACCAGGAAACCGGTGGAAAGCGCGCTGAGCACCAGATACTTCACGCCGGCTTCCAGTGTCTGCGGATTTCTCTTGGAAAAACTCACCAGCACGTAGAACGAGATCGTGACCAGTTCGAGCGAAACGAAGATCGACACAAAATCGATCGCCGAGGCCATGTACATCAGGCCGGCGCAGGTGAACACCGGAAGCGCAAAGAATTCGCCGAGTCCGGAGCGTATGACCGGCGCGTAGTCGATCATGATGATCAAGACGCCGATGGTCGTTACCAGCGCGAAGCGCTTGAAAAAGATCGCCAGCGTGTCTGCGGTGTAAAAGCTCCAGAACCCGGTGTTCGCAACCGTATCCGGCATCGGCGCCAGCCGCCACGTGCAGATCAGCACCGCGACAAGGCCGCCAATTGCGCCAAAAGCGATGTCGCGTTTGTCCAGCTTCGGAAAAAACATTTCCAGGATGACCAACAACATCCCCAGGATCAGAACTGCAATCTCGAGTGTTGGCGCGGCGATCATCGCGATTGAGCTGAAGGAAAGTAGGTGCGAAACGTTGGACTAACGACGCGAACGAGGGACTGCGGGAAAAATCCAAACCAGAGCAGGGCAGCAATCAGCAACGCGATCGGCACGCGAAGACTCGATCGCAGATCCAAACCTGCTTCCGTTGATTTGGTAGGCGTTCCCATGAAGGTCCGCCGGTAGGCGCGCAACATGTAAACCGACGACATTACTACCCCCCACAGTGCGAGCATCGTTGCTACCTGGTAGGTCTGGAAACCGTGCGTTACCCAGCGATGCTTGAACGCGCCAAAGAAAACCATGATTTCGGCCGCGAAATTCGCGAAACCTGGCAAACCGATCGCGGCGAAAGCGCCGAACCCGAATGCGAGACCGGCAAATGGCATCGTCTTCGCCAATCCGCCCAGGTCTTCGAACCACAACGTATTGGTTCGCTTGCGAACTTCGCCCGTGATTGCAAAGAGAAGAGCGATTGAGAGGCCATGGCCAAACATCAGAATCGCCGCGCCCATTGTTCCGAGAATGTTTGCGCTGGCGATCCCGAGGAAGATGTAGCCCATGTGCATCACGCTCGAGTAACCAAGCATCCAATCGAGCCGGCGCTGCGCGATCGTCACGAGCCCGATGTAGATGATGTTGCCTAACAAAAGGCCGAGCAACAGCCCCGACCAGTGTTGCATTCCGGCGGGTAGCAACGGAACAGCCAGACGAAGTAATCCGTATAGGCCAAATTTCTTAAGCACCCCGGCGTGAAGCATTGCCGCCGGAGCCGGCGCCGATGCGTACGCTTCCGGCGCCCAACTATGAAATGGAAACAGCGAAATCAGAATTCCAAAACCTACGAGCAAGAGAAGGAAAATATTTTTCTGCGCATCCGGCGGGATAAGCGCGGCGCGCGCCTTCAGTTCGGCGATGTCGAGCGTTTGCGCACCCTGCGGCAGGCTTTGATAGAGCAAAATCAACCCGAGCAGCAGGATGAAGCTGCCAACCGCCAGATAGATTGTAATCTTCCACGCCGCCGCAATTCGATTGCCGCTGCCCCAGATTCCGATGAGCAGAAACGTCGGGATCAGCGCCAGCTCGTGGAACGCGTAGAAGAAAAACAGATCGAGCGAAGCGAACGCGCCGATGGTTCCGGCCGAGATCAGCAACAGGCAGGCGTAAAACGCGTTTTCGTGGTGTTCGATGTCCCCTGTGAACCAAACGGCGGCGACGGTGACAATTGTCGCGAGCAAAACCATCATCAGGCTGAGACCGTCCAGCCCAACCGCGAATCGCATATGCCAGTCGGGCAGAATCGGCCACTCTGAAATGAATTGAAAACTGCGTCTCGATTCATCGAATTGCGATAAAGCGAGCAGCGATGTCAACAGCGTAACGACCGACGCGGTCAACGCGGTCTTGCGGGCCGGCATCCCGAACACGATCAGCAGGCTGGCGACAAGCGGCGTGAATACAAGAACGAGTGTCATTATCGAAAAACGGTGAAGTAGATCAGCGCGACGATTCCCAATCCGAACAGAAACGCGTAGGCCTGCAGGTTTCCGACTTGAATCAACCGCAGCAACGCGCCGATTCCCCACGTTCCGCCACTCGCGCCGCGGACCGCGCCGGCATCAATAATCCAGCGATCAATGAACGCAGCGAGGCGCGCTGCGAACTCCTGCGTCGCGCTAATGATCCAGGCGTAGAGCTCGTCGAAATAAAATTTTTGGCGGAGAAGCGCGATATCGAATTTCTCTTCTTCGCGGTTTCGGTATATCGCAATGGCCAGACCGGTGCCGCCGGCGAGAGCGAGGAGCGCGAGAACCGGAACCAGAATCACGGTTTCCTTCTCGTGTGGTACTACCAGGAAATGCCCCGCGAAGAATCCGAAACCGCCGATGAAAGCAAGCACCGCGAGAATGAGGAGCGGGATCGTCATAACGAAAGGCGATTCATCGCTGTTGCGCGCGATATCGGTTCGCGGCTTGCCGAGGAACACGACAACGAAGAGTCGCATCACATAGAATGCAGTGAGAAACGCGGTGAAAAGCGCGACGATGAAAATCGGAGTGTTGCGCGCATACGCCAGCGCGAGAATGGCGTCTTTGCTGAAAAATCCGCTGAACGGCGGTAGACCGATCAACGCGAAAACGCCGACGGCAAATGTCAGGAACGTGATCGGCAGCTTCTTCGACAGCCCGCCCATTTTCCAAATGTTCTGCTCGTGGTGCAACATCACGATGACTGATCCGGCTCCGAGGAAGAGAAGCGCTTTGAAGAACGCGTGTGTGAACAAATGAAACATCGCCGCTTCTTTCGACGTTAGGCCGATCGCCATCACCATATAGCCGAGTTGCGACAGCGTGGAGTAGGCGAGGATGCGTTTGATGTCGTCCTGTTGCGTGGCAATCAGCGCCGCCATTATCGCGGTGATCGCCCCGATCCAGGCGATGACGAGCAGCGCGGATTGCGAGGCCTGGATGATGAATTCGACTCGCGCCAGCATGTAAACTCCGGCCGCGACCATCGTCGCGGCATGGATCAACGCCGAAACCGGCGTCGGGCCTTCCATCGCGTCCGGCAACCAGACGTGCAGCGGGAATTGCGCGGATTTGCCGACTGCGCCGCAGAAAATCAAAAGCGCCGCCGCGGTCAGGAAGCCGGGGTTGCTGGTTAAGATCGACATCTTGGGAAGAATTTCGTCGAACACGACCGAGCCCGTTGCCGCCCAGACCATCAGAATGCCGAGCATAAATCCGAAATCGCCAACGCGATTTGTCAGAAACGCCTTCTTGGCGGCATCAGCGGCAGAGTCGCGAGTGAACCAATGCCCGATTAGCAGATACGAGGTGAAACCCACAAGCTCCCAGAAGACGAACATCATCACGAAATTGCCGGCGAGAACGATCCCGAGCATCGCAAACATGAAGAGCGAGAGCGCGGCGAAGTACCTGGCTTTGCCTTCGTCGTCGCGCATGTAGCCTAACGAATAAATGTGAATCAGCGAACCGACTCCGGTCACGATCAGCAGCATTGTCCTGCTGAGCTGGTCGACAACGAGGCCGAAGGAGATTTTGAAAACCGCCGGAATATCGATCCAGGTGAAATCCGGCGCGGACACGCGGTCCTGACCAAACAAAACACAGCTGCAAATGAAACTCGCCAGGACTGCAGCGACAGAAATGACAGCGCTTAACGTTTTGGATCGGCGGGCAAAAAGATTGATGATCGCTGCCGATACCAACGGCAGCAGCAGAATGAACCAGGGCAATGTTGTGACGGACGTCGGGCTCAAAATTTCAGCGTGTTGATGTCTTCGACGTGGATGGTTCGCCGCGCCCGATACAGCGCGACAATGATGGCGAGACCGACCGCGACTTCCGCGGCCGCGACAGTGATGATGAAAAACACAAACACCTGAGCGTTGTAGTTAGGCAAACCGCCCGGTGTCACGTGATACCGCGAAAAAGCCACGAGCGACAGGTTGGCGGCGTTCAGCATAAGCTCGAGCGACATGAATATGACGATGATGTTGCGCCGAAGCATGACTCCCGCGAAGCCAATCGTGAAAAGCATTCCACTAACGATTAAATAGTGACCCAGCGTGATCATGGGTTTCGCGATTCGCGATTGCTTAGGATGACGACTCCAATGGTCGCGACCAACACGAGCACGCCGATGATTTGAAAAGGCAGATTATAATTCGTGAACAACAACGCGCCGATGTAATGGACGTCGTCGAACGTCGATCTGGTGAGTTCCGGAAGCGGATTACCGGAAAATTTCAGCGAGTTAACGACGATATAAATCTGAAGGAACAGAACGATCGCTACAGCGACGCCGCCGGCCGTGGCGACCCGGTTAATCTTGCGCAGATTTTCCGCCCGAAGATCGAGCAACATGATGATGAACAGGAAAAGCACCATCACTGCGCCTGCATAAACGAGAATCTGGATGATCCCGATGAAAAAAGCGCCGAGCAGGACGAACAACGCAGCGAGTCCAAGAAACGAGACCACCAGGCTGAGCGCGCTTGCGACCGGATTGCGGTTAACGACTACCGCACCGGCGAAAACGAGCATCAGCAGGGAGAAGCACCAGAAAAGAAATGAAAACATTTGTTTAAGCCACGGATGAACACAGATGAATCAAATCCAAACGAAAATCTGAATAATCTGCGCACATCTGTGTCAATCTGTGCCGTTATTTTTTCTCGTTCCATTTAAGGACCACTCCGTCGATCACGCCGCCGATCTCGAGCAATTTGTCCTTGTGATGCACCATCTCCTCGCGGGTGAACCCGGTGATTGCGTAATCTTTTCGCAGGAAGATTGCCTGTTCCGGGCAAACCTCTTCGCACATGCCGCAGTAAATGCAGCGCACCATGTCGATGTCGAACTCGTTAGGATATTTTTCGACCTTGGCGAAGCGGTCAGTCGGAGGAAGTTCGCCCGGCACGATTTTGATCGCACGCGGCGGACAAATGAATTCGCAAAGCTGGCAAGCGACGCATCGAACGCGGCCCGCGGTGTCTTTCACCAAAGCGGGCGCGCCACGATAATAGCTCGGCAATTCGGCGTCCCGCTTCTGCTCCGGGTATTCCATGTTCACTTTGGTGCGGCCAAGCAACATGTTCTTGAAATGTTTGAACGTGATAGCCAGTCCAGCCACGATCGCGGGCAGGAACATTCGCTCGCGCCAGTTTAGGTTAGGTCGTGGAACGGTTAAGGCCATTGTTCTAGACAGGATTTACAAGATTAACTGGATTACAGAAAAACTACAGGCCATGCGGTTTTCGGGTTCAGCCGCGATCCTGAAAATCCTGTCTCCTTCATTGCGGGAAGTAAGCGAGGATTCCGGCGACGATAAAAATGTTCACCAGCGCGATTTCGAAAAAGAACAGCCAGCCAAGTCGCATAAGCTGGTCGTAACGGAAGCGCGGCAAAGTCCAGCGCACCCAAATGAAAAACAGCAGCAGCGCGGAAACCTTGGCGAAGAAAACCGCGATGTTGATTAGGCCAAAGACCCAGCCGTGCGAGCCATCCGGAATCCACGGGAAATGCCAGCCGCCCAGAAACAGCGTCACGATCACCGCTGAGCCGGTGATCATCGCCGCATATTCGCCGAGGAAAAACAGCGCGAACTTCATCGACGAATATTCGGTGTGATATCCGCCGGCGAGCTCCTGCTCCGCCTCAGGCAGATCGAAAGGCAATCGGTTCGTTTCGGCGAACATCGCCACGGTGAAGACAAAGAATGAAATGAACATCGGAATGGCGAGCAGCCACTTCGTCGGGTTCATCCAGTCGCCGACGAACGGCGCGATGAACCATCCGTGCTCGATCTGGTAGCGCACCACCTCGGTGAGTCGCAGCTGGCCGACGACGAGGAAGATCGGGATGACGGCGAGACCTAACGACAACTCGTAAGAGATCATTTGCGAGCTCGACCGGACCCCACCGAGGAACGGGTACTTCGAATTCGAAGCCCATCCAGCGAGCACAATTCCATAAACACCTAACGAAGAGATCGCGAAGACAAACAGGATGCCGATGTTCACGTCGGCGATGACCATCGGCACGCTAAACAATGTGCTGCCGAACGGGACGACTGCGATCGTGATGATCGCGGGCATCATCGCGAGGCAAGGCGCCAGCCAGTAGTAGAAAGTGTTCACGTTGCGCGGCGTGAAATCCTCTTTCATCAGCAGCTTCACCGTGTCGGCAATCGGTTGCAACAAGCCGGCCGGCCCGACTCGGTTAGGCCCCGGACGATCCTGGATGAACGCGCTGACGCGGCGCTCGGCATAAACGCTGTAGGTAACAATCGTCAGAATGACGACCAGCATTCCGATCATCTTGATCAGCGATGTGATGATGAGCCAGGAATACGTGTCCATCGTTTCCTAACGACCTGGCGGGCGGAGGGTCTCGGCTTGTTCGATCTCATTTGAGAGCGGCTCATTGGGCGGAGGAGGCGAATCGTTGCGATTCATGACTTCGACGCCCAGATCGCCAATCCTGGTCAGGCTAAGCCCGGCGAATAGCGGAACGGCTTCGCTCATCTGCCGAAAAACGTCGTCAATCGAGTAGACTCCGTTGCTGCCGGTAAGCGCTTGGTGCAGGTCGCGCAAGATCTCCCAGTCGTCACGGGCATTTCCCGGTGTGCGCACCGCGCGGTTCAACCGTTGCAGCCGTCCATCACCATTTATCATCGACCCCCGCTTTTCGGCAAAGGCGGCTGAAGGCAACACCGCGGTCGCGAGATCCGTTGCTTCGTCCGACAAGATCGACATCAGGATGAATGCCGGGAGGTTTTTGAGCTGTTCGACGGATATGCCGCAATCGAGCGGGCTCTCCCCGAGGACGACCAGCGCCTGAATCTGGCCTGATTTAACCGCATCCGAAATTGCGCTCAATTTCGCGCCCGGATCATCCGTTAGGCCAAGAAGGCGCGCGCCATTGGTATTAGGGTTGCGATCTTCGCTGAGCAGGATGTCGTCGCCCGGTCCGCGCCGGGGAACGATGTCGATGAATTGGACCCCTAACGATTTGGCGATTCGCGAAGTGAGCCACATTTCCTCGTTCGTCATGCGACCCGAGGCAATGATAGCGATGCTCCAGCCGTTGAAATGCCGCAATTGCAGTACTGTGTTTGTGATTGCAGTCTGCCAGTCGGTCGCGGCCAATTGGTTATTCTGGAAGACCCGCGGCTCGAGTAGCCGGCGTTCCGACGATACATAATCAAAATTCAGGCGCCCGTAGTCGCACATCCAGCTGGAGTTGACCGCGTCGTTTTCGCGCGGTGTTTGCCGATAAATCACGTCTTCACGCGCACCGATCAGCGTGTTGCAGCCGGTCGCGCAGCTCGTGCAGATGCTCTTGGTCTCCTTAAGGAACCAGACCCGCATCTTGAACCGAAAATCGGTGTTCGTTAGGGCGCCAACCGGACAAATGTCGACGGTGTTGAGCGAATAATTATTTTCTAATCGTTTGCCGGGATGCGCGGTTAGGACGGTGTGGCTTCCGCGATCGACGAAGCCCAAGACATCGTCGTGGGCGATTTCCTGGCAAAACCGAATGCAACGCGAACAGAGGATACAACGTTCATCGTCGAGCGTAACCCGCGGCCCAAGCTGAACGGCTTTCGGCTTCTTCACCTTGTTCTCGAGGAAACGAGAGGATTGGTTGCCGTATTCAACGCTGAATTCCTGAAGACGGCATTCGCCCGCCTGATCGCAGATTGGGCAATCCAGCGGATGATTGATAAGCAAAAATTCCATCACGCCTTTGCGACACTCCTGGGCGAGCGGCGAATTGGTGCGAACGCCCATGCCCTCGGCGATGTCCTGTGCGCAGGAAATTTGGGGGCGCGGCATCCAGTTGATGATGGGCTTGCCGTCCGCGCCGAGCTCCGGTTTGCGATCCGGCCCCATCTTGGGCATGCCCATTTCGATCAAACACATCCGGCAGTTGCCGGGCGAGCTGAGTTTCTTGTGATAACAATACCGCGGCACATAACTGCCGGCCTGCTCGCAAGCCTCGATCACGCGAGTACCCTTCGGGAACTGATGCCACACGCCGTCGATCTGGACGTTGAGCATCGGTGGTGGCGGTGTGGGTTCGTTAGGCATCGTGGCGGCTCACAACGGTCTTTGTGCTTGGCCTGAGCGGAGAAGCAAAGGTCCACGTCCAACACTCAACGCCCAACGCTCAACGTCGAATGCAGAATTCTGAATTGAGCGTTGAACGTTGAACGTTGGACGTTGGGCGTTTGCTCTCATTCTCAGATCGTCCCCGGAGTCCCCGCCTTCTCCCAGCCGGGATCGTGAGCCATTGGCGTAACTGGAATTTCCTGTTCCTTGATCAATTCTCCGGGTGTGAGTTCGGGCGGCAACGGCGGCGGCAGCGGTTTGCGTGAGTAACCGGCAAATTCTTCCGGGAATTTGTCGACGAAACTCTGGGTTGGCCACGCACACGCTTCGCCGAATGCACAGATGGTGCGGCCAGCGATGTTATCACCGATGGTTTTCAGTGTGCGCGGATCTTCGGTGACGCCGCCGCCTAACAACATGCGGTCGGTAATTTTCTTCATCCAGAGCGAGCCTTCACGGCAGGGAGTGCATTGGCCGCACGATTCGTGAGCGTAAAATTCGTTGATGTTGTTGAGGGTCCAAACCATGTCGCGCGAATCATCGAGCACAATGACGCCGCCGGATCCAGCCATCGAGCCGGCCGCGGCTAACGAATCGAAATCCATCGGGATCTCGTCGAGGGACAATTCGCGCTCCTGGCCCTGGCGATCCTTGATTTTGAAACGTTCATCGGCGCGCAGCACTTTCGCGGAGCTTCCACCCGGGATCACCGCCTTGAGGTAACGGCCAGGTCGCATTCCGCCGGCCATGTCGTAGATGAGCTGACCCATTGTTACCGCGCCGACTTCGATCTCGTAGTAACCGGGGCGTTGCACGTCGCCGCTCACGCAGACAATGCGCGTTCCGGTATTGTTAGGCCGGCCCATGCTCGCGTAAGCAGCGCCGCCCATCCCGATTATATGTTTCACGTGGCAAAGCGTCTCGACGTTGTTGACGATTGTCGGGCACATGTAGAGACCGAGTACTGCGGGGAAATATGGCGGTTTGATTCTTGGATACGCCCGCTTCCCTTCGAGCGATTCGATCAGTCCCGTTTCCTCCCCGCAAATATAGGCGCCGGCTCCGCGGTGAACGAAAATGTCGACGTTGAATCCGCTCCCGAGAATGTTCATCCCGAGAAAATTCTTTTCGCGCGCTTCTTCGATGGCGTTTTCGAGGATTGTCGCCCCCTCGGGAAATTCGCCGCGTATATAAATATAGGCGGTGTGAGCGTTGACCGCATAAGCCGAGATCAGGATTCCCTCGATCAACTGGTGCGGATCCTGGTGAATAATGTAGCGGTCTTTAAATGTGCCCGGCTCCGATTCGTCGGCGTTGCAGATCAAATAAATCGGTTTCTTTTCGTCCGGCTTGATGAAGCTCCATTTTACACCGCACGGAAAACCAGCGCCGCCGCGTCCGCGCAATCCCGACGTCTTGACTTCGTTGACAATGTCCGCGCGCGACATCGTTAGGGCTTTTTTCAGTTGCTCGTAGCCGCCGTCCTGGATGTAAGTGTCGATGTCGATCTTCCAATCGCTGCGGCCGATGTTTTTGAAAATCAGGCGGTGCTCAAGCGGATGCGGCATCGACTGCGGCGGCATCACCGAAACGTGATTGCTGATGAGAGCGGCGGCGTTTTCCGGTGCGATGTTTTCGTGTAACTCATCCCCAATCATGCAGACCGGCGCGGTGCCGCAGCTGGCCAGACACTCGACGAATTCGATCGAATATTTTCCGTCAGCGCTGACGCGGATCGGATTGTGCATGCCGTTCTCGTCGTGCTGCTCTTGCAAATCGATGCCGCACGCGGCGGCAAGTTGGTCGCGCAGCTGATAACTGCGGTTCATCGCGCAACTTAGCGTTCGGCAAACGCGAATGTGCGTACGTCCGGCCGGTTGTTGCCGGTACATCGGATAAAACGTGACCAGTTCGAGAATGTTGATCGGTTGCAGACCGAGCTTGGACGCGATCCAGTTTAGGCCTTCCTCGCTGATGAATCCGAAATGTTCCTGCCAGAGATGGAGCAGCGGCATCGCTGCGCTGCGTTGTCGATCCTGCGGGTAACGCGCGATCGCCTGCTGCATTTTCCGCTCCAACTCGGCGGGTACGCGTGTGCTCGTCGAGTCCACAATTGCGAATAATTAATCGGAAAACGTGCTCTCTTTGGATTGCACTTTATCGTCTTTGAAAACGATCGTGACCTGTTCAGATCCCTGCCGGTAAGTGTAGGTCGTCTTCTTCATTACCAGAAAATCTTTCGTGTCGATCTCCGTCGGCGGTCCAAGAATCGATTCAACCTGCTTCTTGGACATGTTTTCCGCGATTTGATCGACGTTGGCTTTCGTGATGCGTTTGCCGGCGCAACCAAGCAGAAGCATTGGCGCGAGAGCCAATGCAATGACGAATGACAAATGGCGAATGACGAATGAATGACGAAGCACGAAGCCCGAAGCCCCCGATACGCGTTTATTAAGTGCCTGGTCGTCCATCATGTTTGCTTCTTCGCCCGCTAATTCGTCATTCGTCATTCTTTTCATCTGTCGCATTCGCCCATGACAAAGTCCAGACTGCCAAGCACCGCCGGGACGTCGCTTATCATGCATCCGGGAAGGAGCTCGGGAAGGATGCTGAGGTTCACGAAAGAGGGCGCGCGGATCTTCAACCGGTAGGGAACGCCGCCGCCTTTGCTATTTATATAGAAGCCGAGTTCGCCCTTCGGATTTTCGGCCGCGAAATAGACTTCGCCGGGTGGCGCCTTCAAGCCTTCCGTCACGACGATGAAGTGGTGGATCAACTCCTCCATCTTCGTCATCACGCGCGACTTGGGAGGGGTCATGTTCTTCCAGTCGACGAGGTTAATCGGACCATCCGGGATTTTGTCCATGACCTGCCAGAGAATCTGCGCGCTTTCCCGCATCTCCTGGATTCGAACGAGGTACCGATCGTAACAATCGCCCGCGCTGCCAATGATCACGTCGAAATCATATTGCTGGTAATCGAGATACGGATGTTTGCGGCGCAAATCGTGATCGATACCGCTGCCGCGCAAATTCGGACCCGACAACGCGTAGGCGATGGCGCGTTCCTTCGGAATCACGCCAATGTCCTTGGTCCGATCGACAAAAATCCGGTTTCGCGTCAGCAACTTGTCTATCTCGTCCAACGCTGGGCCGAACTGCTGAAGAAACTCCTTCATTACCGACATGAAATTGTCGGGGAGATCGCGCACCTGCCCTCCGACTCGCGTGTACGACGTGGTGAACCGCGCGCCGCTGATCAGCTCCCACATGTCGTAAATTTTTTCGCGTTGCGTAAATGAGTAGAGGAACACCGTCATCGCGCCAAGATCGAGGCACATCGCGCCGAGCCCCATCAAATGCGATGAAATCCGGGAAAGCTCGCAGCAGATCACACGAATTGCTTTGCCGCGTGGCGGAATGTCCCAGCCCATTAATTTTTCGACCGCGAGCGCGTAGGCAACGTTGTTCGAAAGCGGCGCCAGGTAGTCGAGGCGGTCGGTGTACGGCACGAACTGGTTGTACTGCATGTTCTCGGCGATTTTCTCGTCGCCGCGATGCAGAAACCCGATGTCGGGCGTCGCTTTAGTGATGATTTCGCCGTCGAGCTCGAGCACAAGGCGTAAAACGCCATGGGTCGCCGGGTGCGATGGGCCCATGTTGAGGACCATTCGCTCGCCCATTTCGGCGTCGTCGTGATGGAGAGCGGCATCCGCCGCAACTACACGCGTCACCGGGTCGGGCGATTCAATTTCGCGGACCGTGAAAGCCATAAAAGGATGTAGCTTTTAGAGTCGCGAGTGGGCGCGGGCGCGCAAGCGCAATTTGGGATCCCGGCTCGGACTTTCAAAGCCTCGCCGAGACTATCTTTGAATTCGCGATTGCGAGACGCAAATCGCCAGCACGCGAGACGCGTGCACTACCCGGAACCAGAAGATCTTATTCTGAACCGTATTCCATCAGTCTGCCGTTCTTAAACTTGGCGTAATGGCTGCCGGTTTCCCATTGCAGGACCTCCATGTCGCCCTGCATCTTGTCGCCGGTCGGCCGTTTTTGGACGATCTTCATGACCTGTTCTTTCGTCATTCCTTTCTGGAGTTGGGAGAATCGATTGTCCATCTGGCAGCTGAGGAACGAGAGGCAGATCATGAATACGGCGAATGTGCGGTGCATACCTACAGACTAGTGAACGCGATGGCGGTTAGGCAACAGGAAATCTGACGGGGGTAGCTTCGCTGTTCCCGCCGAAGATTTCCGCTCGCGCCGGAAACTGAAGCGCGCTAGCTAAATAGTCATGGCCAAGAAAGTTGCGTTGTTATTCGCCGGGCAGGGGGCGCAAAGCGTCGGGATGGGCCGCGATTTGGGCGATCAATTTCCGGTTGCGGCGAAGTTGTTTCTGCAGGCCGATGAAATTCTCGGCCGACAATTGTCGCAGACCATGTTGAACGGCCCGGAGACCGAGCTGACCCGGACCTCGAACTGTCAGCCTGCGCTTTTTGTTCACGGGATTGCCTGCTTGTCCGTGCTACGCGAATTAGCCGGTGATTTTCAAGTGGGCGGTGCGGCAGGCCTTTCGTTAGGCGAGCTGACCGCGCATGCCGCGGCCGGGACCTTCGACTTCGCCAGTGGACTCAAGCTTGTCCAACGCCGCGGCGAATTGATGGACGAAGCGTGTGCGGCCACGGCCGGCGGAATGGCGGCGATGATCGGTGCGGATGAAAACGCGGTCCGGCAGCTGGCTGCGGCAGAAGACGTCGACGTGGCGAACATCAACGCACCGGGACAGATCGTGATTTCCGGTGAGCTTGCCAAAGTTGAACTCGCCGTTGGCGTGGCCAAGGAATACGGAATTCGGCGCGCGACTTTGCTCAATGTGGCCGGCGCATACCATTCGCGGCTCATGGAGATCGCCTATCAAAAATTTGGCGACGCACTCATTGAAGTGCAGATGCAGGTGCCGAATTTTTCGGTGGTCAGCAATGTGACCGGTGACGAAGTCAAAACGTTGCCGGATATCCGACGCACATTGCAGGAACAGATTACGAGCACGGTCCGTTGGGTCGATTGCATCGAAAAGCTTGTCAGCCTCGGTTGCGATTTGTTTGTCGAGCTAGGGCCAGGCGGGGTCCTCGCGGGTTTGGTGAAACGCACGCGCAAGGATGCGAACATTGTTTCGGTCAACGACGCCGAATCCGCGAGGGCCGCTGCGGATCTCATTCGAACATAAAATGTGATTAGGCGTAGCGCATCAAGGAGCGACGGCTTTCCAGCCGCCGGTTTATGTTAGTCGGCGCTCTGGAGAGCGCCGCTCCTTGGAGCCGAATTTTGTCCACTCCGCCAGTCGCGGATAACGAAGTTTGCGACGGCCATAGACCGCCGCTACAATTTTCGCGCCATGACTTTATCTGAAAAAGTGGATGTTGATCTCAAAGACGCGATGCGCGCCAAGGAAGCGACGCGTCTTAGCGTCTTGCGAATGTTGAAGTCGGCATTGAAAAACGCGGCGATCGAAAAAGGCGGCGCTGACGTTAAGCTCGATGACGCGGATGCGACGCAGGTGATCCGCAAACAAGTGAAACAACGCCAGGATTCGATCGAGAGTTTTGAAAAGGGCGGACGCGCCGAGCTCGCAGCGAAAGAAAAAGAAGAGCTAACGATTCTGCAATCGTATCTTCCGCAGGCGATGAGCCCGGCGGAATTGTCGCAGACCGTTCGCGAAACAATCGCCGAAGTGGGCGCAACATCGAAAGCGCAAATGGGTGTTGTCATGAAAGCCGTGCAAGCAAAAGTGGCCGGACGCGCCGATGGCAAGACGCTGAGCGCGGAAGTGGCGAAGCAGCTCGGATGAAGCAAACATCGAACACCGAACGTCGAAAATCGAACGTCGAATTCGGAAATACTGCGTTCGGTGTTCGGTGTTGGGCGTTCGACGTTCGATATTTTCTGCTTGCATCATGCTAACCGCAATCCTCGTCGCTGCGGGAAGTAGCCGTCGGATGGGTTTCGACAAATTGTTCGCGCCGGTACTCGGCAAACCCGCGGTCGCCTACACGATTGCCGCGTTCGAGGACACGCGATCGGTTACCGAGATCATCATCGTCACGCGCGCGGATCGGCTCGAGGAATTTCAGAAGCTTGTTAGCGAGCACGTTTGGACAAAAGTGGCCGCTATCGTGCCCGGAGGCGAGCAGCGGCAGGACTCGGTGCGCGCAGGTCTGCAAAAGTTAGGTGATAAAGCCGAATACGTCGCGATCCATGATGCTGCCCGGCCCCTGGTTACGCCGGAGCTCATCGAGCGTGTGTTCCAGCAATGTCAGATCGACGGCGCGGCGACCGCAGCTGAAGCGGTGGCGGACACTCTCAAACGCGCTGATGCCGATCTTTTTGTCAGCGAGTCGGTGGATCGCGATCACCTTTACGCGATGCAAACGCCGCAAATCTTCGAGCGCGACATGATCGAGAACGCCTGTCGCACCATCGCGGACGACAAGATTTCGGTAACTGATGAAGTTTCTGCGGCCGAGCATCTCGGTTTCCAGGTCGCGCTGGTCCCAAGTGAAGACCTTAATTTCAAGATCACTTACGAGCGGGACTTGAAATTGGCCGAGCTGATTTTACAGCAGCGCGCCGCCGCATCCGCATCGATGTGAGCAGGAACTCCGACTCGCCGGGAGAATCGAGCGCCCTCGCGTCAATCGGCTCGGCGTCGTTAGGGAACCTGGTCTCGATCTGGCAATCTCAGGCAACCGATGAAAGGGTCAGGACTCCAGAAATCTGTCGCGCTGTCGGCGAGCGAATCCTTGCGCAAGGCGAGCCATTGCTGGCCTACGATGTGATCAGCGACGGCCTAACAAATTGGCCGAAGGACCTGCGGCTGCGTCAACTGCAGGGACTCGCCCTGGCCCGTAGTGGCGCGTCCGAGCGGGCGAACGCGATCCTCGAGCAACTGCGAAGCGAAGGGCACCGCGCCGAAGAGACCCTGGGGATGCTCGGGCGCACCTATAAAGATCTCGCCGCCGCCGCAAGATCGACATCGGAACGGACACAATTCCTGAAACGCGCGGCCGAGATTTACGGCGAAGCCTATCAACAAAGCGGCGGGTATTGGACGGGCATCAATGCAGCGACGATGAGGCTGCTGATCGGCGAAGAAGAGCGTGCCTGTGCGCTCGCCGCAAAGGTGCGCCAGCAATGTCTCAGGGAAGTTGCCGATCCCAGCGGCGATTCTTATTGGGAATTCGCGGCGTTAGGGGAAGCCGCGCTGATTTGTCGCGACTGGAACGAGGCTTCCGGCTGGTATCAAAAGGCCGCGACTGAAGGCAAAACGCGGTTGGGCGATCTCAACTCGAGCCGGCGCAATGCGCGGCTGATCCTGCGCTACTGGAAAAAGGAACCCCATTGGATCGATAAAATCCTGAACGTTCCGGGCGTTGTCGTATTTGTCGGCCACATGATCGATCGGCCGAATCGAGCCGACGTCCGTTTTCCGCCTAGCCAGGAAAGTTTCGTTGCCCAACGAATGCGTGAGGAGCTCGAAAAATCAAAGCCCGGTTTCGGATTCGCATCGGCGGCGTGCGGATCGGATATTTTGTTCCTGGAAGCGATGTTGGAACGCGGCGCCGAGATTTCGGTCGTTCTACCCTACAACAAGGAGCAGTTCATCGAGGACAGCGTCGCCATCGGCTCTTCCGCGAAGAAATGGAAGGAACGTTTCGACAACGTGCTGGCAAAGGCCGCGCGAGTGCTGATCGCGTCCAGTCAACGCCTGGAGATTGGCGGCGTCTCCTACGAGTTCTGCAACGAATTATTGTTAGGCCTGGCCAGTATTCGTTGCCGGCAGTTGGACAGTACGCTGGTGCCGATGGTCGTTTGGAATCGCAAACCCGGCGACGGACCGGGGGGCGCCGCCAGCGCGGTGAAGTCGTGGAGTTCGTTAGGCCTGAAACCGGTCATTGTCGATCCAATGCCGAAGGTTTCTTCTACAGCGGCGGTGTCTGACCGGCGAAAACGAATTGCCAGCAAAACGACTGGCGGCCAGAAGCCACTGTTACAGACTTTTCGGTCGCGCATTGTCGCCATGCTATTCGCCGATGCGGTCGGCTTCAGCAAACTAACCGAGCCGGAAGTTCCGCGGTTCGTCGAACATTTTCTCGGCGGGATCGCTCGGCTAACGAAAAAGTTCGGCAAATCGGTGATCGCCAGCAACACCTGGGGAGATGGATTGTATTTTGTGTTCGCCGACGTAGAGCGGGCAGGGGAGTTCGCGCTGCAATTGGCTGAGATCACCACGCGAACGAATTGGGGCGCAAAAGGATTGCCGGCCGATTTAAATCTGCGCATCGCTCTTCACGCCGGACCGGTTTACGAATTCCAGGATCCCGTTACCCGGCAGCGAACCTTCAGCGGGACTCATGTCAGCCGCGCTGCGCGGATCGAGCCAATCACGCCTCCGGGTCAGGTTTATGGAAGTGAAGCGTTCGCGGCACTTGCCGCAGCCGACCGACCGAAAGGTTTCAGCTGCGATTACGTCGGTCAGACGCCCATGGCCAAAGGCTACGGGACATTTCCCGTTTACCACGTGCGCCGCCGGGCTGGCAAAGCTGCTCGATCTTAGTTACCCGATTCGTCGACAAGCTCGGAATGACCGGCGGGGTCACCACGGCAATCAGGTGATTCCGGGCTTGTCGAAGGATCGGGCGTCATGGGGTTCCCGAACCGCGCCTAAACTTGCGCGCTTGTCATACCCGGATCGTTTTGTTACGACAGCGGTCGGGTGACACCGCGTCCGCTCATATTTATCTCAGCGGTTAGCAAGGAGTTGCGCAGCGCACGACAACTTGTGGCGAACACGCTGACGTTTCTTGGCTACCAGCCGATCTGGCAGGATATTTTCGGAACCGAGAGCGGCGATCTGCGCGACATGTTGCGCAAGCAGATCGACCAATGCAAAGGCGTCGTGCAGGTGATCGGGAAATGTTACGGTGCCGAACCGTCGACGCCGGACGAAAAATTCGGTCGTGTCAGTTACACCCAGTACGAAGCGCTGTATGCGCGAGATCGCAGCAAGAAAGTCTGGTATCTTTTCATCGACGATAATTTCCCGCGCGATCCCTGTGAGGACGAGCCGAAGGAATTGCAGGAATTGCAAGACGCCTATCGCCGCAAGCTTCAGTCAGACACGCATCTGTTCCATTCGTTAGTCAGTCACGAGGCGCTTGAGGCCGGCGTGCTGAAGCTGCGCGACGACCTGACGACGCTGCGGCGCGGGGTGAAGCGGTGGGCGCTGGCTGTCACCGGGCTTTTGGTTTTGGTTCTGGGCGCAACCTTCTGGATAATCCAGGGTCAGCGGCGCCAGGGGAGCGCGATTCAAAAACAAGGCGAGCAGGTCGCGACCGTTGTCGAGCGCTACCAAAAGATGCAGGTGGCTCTCGAGCGATTGGCCGAAGCCGAGGCCCAGGCGAAGGAACCCGGCGCCAAGATATCGCCGGAAGAACAGCGCCAGCGCGCATACGCAGTATTAGAAAAGCAACTCGGACTGGCGAGTGGTTCGTTAGCCAAAGAACTGCCGGGGTTCGCTCTTGAATTGTATCATCGCAGCGACACTTCACCGTTGCTAAAAGCGCGCGCGGCCTACGCACTCGGGAAATTCGATGAAGCGCAAAAGCTCAGCCTCGAAGGCGCGGCCCAAGATCGACAAGCGTATGAAAATGCCATGCAGGTGCAGGAAGAACGGCGGAAACGCGCAGTTGAGAGTTACAAACTGGCAGGACAATCGGCGCTGAAACTGGTGAAGTACGACGATGCGCTGGAACATTTTCGCGAAGCGGAAAAGATGACTGACCGCGAGCATCACGGCGAGGAGTGGGCGGGAGTCGAACACTCGTTAGCCGATTTGCGATTTGCCAAAGGCGAATATGCCGAGGCGGAAAAGATATTTCGCAACGTGATCGAAGTGCGGAGTCGTGTTCTCGGACCGGAGAACCGCGACACGCTCGATAGCCGATACCACCTGGTTTACGCGCTCATCGAGCAAGCCAAACACGCGGAAGCAGAATCCGAAGCGCGGCAGGTTTTGAAGCTGCGCGAAAAGGCGTTGGGCGCCGAAGATTCGGATACGCTCGTTAGCCGATACGGCCTCGCCAACGCGCTCGTTCACGAAGGAAAGTATGCCGAAGCCGAGCCGCTCTACCGCGATATCGCGAAACTCATGGAGAAATCCCTCGGCCCGGAACACCCGCGGACGCTGGCCGCGCGCGACGGTTTAGCCAACGCCCTCAGTTACGAGGGAAAAAACTCCGAGGCGGTCCCGATCTACCGGGACGTGATCCAGCTCGACGCCAAGGTGTACGGGGCCGAACACCCGATCACGCTCAACGATCGAATGAACCTGGCGACTGCCTTGCATACCGACGGCAAATATCCCGAGGCGGAGATTGAATACCGTAATGTAATCCGGTTGGACGAAAAGATCGTCGGCCCGGAGCATCCTGATACCCTAACGACACGAAGCAACCTCACCGAAATGCTGGACGATGCCGGCCGATTCGCCGACGCCGAAGCAGAGACTCGCGCGATCATTGCATTGGAAGAGAAGATTCTCGGCGCGCAACATCGCGTGACGTTGAACAGCCGCGGAAACCTGGCGGTGGCGCTGATCGGGCTGAAGAAATTTGAAGAGGCGGCGGGTCAATGCGCCGCCGTGCTCGAAGCGATGGAAGGCGCGCTGGGCATCGATCACCCCGATACGATGAGTTATGCGAACAAGTTCGTTGCCGGCTTGGCGCCTTTCCAGCACATTGGGATCCTAAGCTTAGAATTCCACGTGGACAAGTTGTC
>JADMIO011583382.1_pt1 | contig 59128 bp, 46 predicted proteins | sample 8958161 | NCBI WGS metagenome assembly JADMIO01 (sample SAMN16585339, study PRJNA669376) | soil metagenome | isolation source: Crop rotation soil | place: USA: Cullars Rotation, Alabama | collected 2011 | reverse complement strand
TTCCGATCTGCCCATGCCTGCACCTTTGCCGGAGACTTAAACAACTCGGGAAGCTTCACCAGCGCCGGCACTGTCACGTTTGCGGGGACCGGGGTGCAGCTGCTTGCGCTCAACTCGGGCTTCGCCAGCACGGGCACGGTGAATTTCAACGGCAGCATCGCGCCGGCGTTTACGGACAGCTCCTCGCCGGCTTTGAACAATGTCAACGTGGCCAACACCAGCGCGGTCGCGCCGGCTGTCAACTGGACTGTGGGCGGCGACTTCTCCGTAAGCGCCGGCGCCACGTTTGTGGGCGGCTCCGCCACCCACGCGTTTTATGGGAACTTCAATAACCTCGGCGCTGTCATCAGCAGCGGCTTGCTCAACTTCAGCCCGGCCGCCGCGGCCACGCTCAACCTGCGCGGCACGGCGTTTGCCAGCACCGGCACAGTGATCTTTGGCGGCACCAATGCCCTTACGCTCACGGGTGGCATACCAAGCTTGAACTCCGTCACTATTGCCAATACCAGCGCGTCCGGCGTCACGCCGAATGGAAACTGGACCGTGGGCGGCGCCTTCAGCATAACCACTGGCGCGCTCTTTTACGGCGGCGCCGGCCTCGCCCACACCCTCTCCGGCGACATCCAGGTCAACGGCATTTTGAGCGGCGGTTCCTCCTCCTTCCTGCTCAACGGCGCCACCGCGCTTACCGGCCTCGGCTCGATTACCTTCGGCAACCTGACGATCACCGGCGGTCTCACCAACCAGGCGGATGCAAATATCACCGGCAACTTTACCAACAACGGTGCGTTCGACTCCACCGGGTTTGACCTGGCATTCACCGGGAGTTCGGCGGGGACCATCGCCGCCAGCGCCACCCCGTTGACGATTGATTCGCTCGTCATCGCGAAGAGCGCCGCAACCGTGTCGCAATCCGTGAATCTCAGCATCGGCACCTCGCTCGCCCTCAGCGGCGGAACGCTGGATACGGGCGCCTTCACCGTAAACCAGGCGGCGGCGGGCGGCTCGCTCACCGTCGGCGCCGGCGCGACCTTGAAGCTGGGCGGAGCGAACCCGTTCCCGACCTACGACACCGTCGCACTGGACCCGGCCAGCACGGTTGAATTTGCCGGCCCAGGCTCGCAAACCATCCTCGCCCAGAATTACGGCCATCTCACCAGCAGTTCGAGCGGCGCGCGCACGCTGGCCTCGAGCGGGACCATCGGCGTGGCCGGCGCGTTTGTGCCCGGCGCCAACAGCTACACCGTCACTGGCAGCACCGTGAATTTCAACGGCGCGGGTTCTCAAACGATTGCCGCATTCAATTATAATAATCTCACCAGCAGTTCGAGCGGCGCGCGCACGCTGGCCTCGAGCGGAACCATCGGCGTGGCCGGCGCGTTTGTGCCCGGCGCCAACAGCTACACCGTCACTGGCAGCACCGTGAATTTCAACGGCAGCGCCCAAGCCATTCCGGCCTTCACCTACGGCAGCCTCAGCACCGGCGGCAGCGGTGCCAAAACCCTCGGCGGCAACATCACGGTAAACGGAGCGCTTCATCTGTTGGGCGGCAGCTTCGCCGACGGCGGGTTTGTAGCCACAGTCAACGGCGACCTTGCCAGCACGGTAACTCACAGCGGGGCGGGAGCAATTCTGCTGAGCAGCGGAACCACCAATCACTTGGTGTCCGGCGGCGGAGCCTTCCAAAATCTCACGTTGGCCGACACCTACGGAGCCTTGCTGGATCAAACCAACCTCACAGTCAACGGAACGTTGACCCTGGCGGATGGCTATATCGCCACGGGCACGAATACGGTTATCATCGCCGCCGGCGGCAGCGTGGTGCGCACCAACGGTTACATCTTCGGCCGATTGCAGAAAAATGTAGCCACAGGCGCGACCGTGCGTTTGTTCGAAATCGGCGACGCCGGAAATTATGCGCCGGTTTCGGTCGCGTTCGGCAATGTCTCCACGGCGGGGAACCTGATTGCCGGCACGACAACAGGCAACCATCCGGACACCACCAACTCCAGCATCCAGGCGGCACGCAGCGTGAATCGCCATTGGACGCTAACCAACAACGGTGTGGCTTTTGATAACTGCAATGCGACGTTCAATTTCAATCCCACGGACATTTCAGTGGGCGCAAACCCCGCGAATTTCTCGGTCGCGAAGCTCACCGCCGGTGTCTGGTCGCTGCCGTCCGTGGGCGCCAAGACGGCGACCAGCATCCAAGCCACGGCCCTGACCTCGTTCGGCGATTTTCAAGTCGGACAATCCACGGCGGTGCCTGCCATCCTGACCCAACCTGTGGGCCAGCGGGGTAACCTCGGCTCGAACTTCACCTTCTCCGCCGGTGTGGCTGGTGCGGATCCCCTCTCCTATCAGTGGCGCCGCAATGGCAGTGACATCTCTGGCGCGACGGATTCGAGCTACAGCATCGCCAGCGCGCTGGACCTCAACGCCGGAACCTATTCCGTGTTGGTCACAAACCTCAATGGCTCGGACCTCAGTTCCAACGCCGTGCTGACCCTCAATCATCCGCCGGTTCTGACGCCCATTCCCAACCAGGTTGCCACTACCAACGTTCTCCTGAGCGTCTCCACCATCGTGACTGACGCGGATGGCGGCACACTGACGTATGCCCTGCTCACGGCCCCGACCGGCATGACCATCCATGCCAGCGGCGTGATTACCTGGACCCCCGCCCCGAACCAAGACCCGAGCACTAACTCCGTCACCGTGCGGGTGACAGACGACGGCACGCCCGGCTTGACGGACACGAAGAGCTTCACCGTCCTTGTCGGCGTGGAAACGGCCGCGGATCCTGGCGAAACCCTGGCCCTCACGAATTTGGGCGGTGGCTCGTTCAAAATCAGCGGCACTGGCCTGCCTGGCCGCACCTATCGCCTCCAATCCACCGACTCCCTGTCTTCCACCAACTGGCAGGACCTTCCCGGCGGCAGCGTGACGGCGAACTTCCTCACCGGCGCGTTCCAGTACACCGACACCTCCAGCACCGAAATCCGCTTCTATCGGTCAGTATATCCGTAAGCGGGGAACCAGGTTCAGCCAACGGAAGCAACGGCAAGCTTTTCATCCGCGCAATTCGCGGATGAAAACCCTCACTTCCTGCTCCCACTCACTTCGCAAAAAAGCCAGAGCAAATCCGCCAGGCGGTTGAGATAAACAATAATTTATGTCCGCATACTCCATCTCCCCCGCTCCACTCTGCTCATCAGCGCCTTTGCCGCCACCAATGAAACCCGCGGCCGCGAAATGATCCTCTCCACCTACGCCGAGGCCGTAAGCAAAAAATACCGCTTTTTCAGCTACGGCGACGCCATGTTGCTGGTTTGAATTGTATTCCGTCTGGCATTTGATATGCTGATTTTTTGGATGAGCGAAGGAGCCCAAACAAATTAAATGAAGCGTGGGGTCAAGATCATCGCATGGAGCGCTGCATTGGCTGCGACGTTATTTCTATGCCACGTGAGCGTTCGGTTGCGCGGATTCAGCACACATCAGAACGCCATATTCCAGGGAGAGAAACCTGAATTTAGGCTATTGGTCCTGGTTGCGGCGCATTTGTACACGCCGGCGTCCTACGACGCGTGCATTAACAAGCTTCGGCAAATCGATGGAGCCAAGCAACAGTGGGCGCTCGACTTTCACAAGGGGCCGAAGGATAGGCCTTCTTGGGATGATCTTCGTCCATACCTTGGTCGCGGCAGCCAGGGAGAACGCCCATTATGTCCGGATGGCGGCGTTTATCGTATTGGCGTAGTGGATGAAGCACCCACCTGTTCGATAAAGGCACACGCGTTGAACTAAGTCGGATTTAATCCACGAATTTCGCTTATTAACACGAATTAGGAAAACAGCAGTCAGAATTATTTCTGGAAAAAATTCGCGGAAATTCGTGAAATTCGTGGATCAAAAACTTCAGGGCTTATTCTGGTCTACGCGCCAACCTTCGTCTCCACCCACCGCGCAAAGAGCCAGAGCAAATCCGCCAGGCGGTTGAGGTAAACAATAATCTCCCCATTCTCCAACTGTTCCGCCTCCTGCAAGGCGCACACGCGGCGTTCGGCGCGGCGGCAGACAGTCCGCGCCACGTCCAGCGCGGCGGAATGGACGGTGGCGCCGGGCGTGGCCCAGCCTTTGAAGGTGATTTTTTGCGCTTCGATTTCCCGCACCCACTCGTCCAGCTTCACCGTCATCGCGGGAGTGACGAGCGTGTAACCGTCCTTCACGTAGCGCGGCAAATCCTCGACCGCCGTGGCCAATTCGCCCATGAGGATGACCAGGTCCTTTTGGATGACGAGCAGGCTCTCCTTCACAAACTCATGCTCCGCCGTGGCCCGTGCCAAGCCCAGCGCCGTGTTCAATTCATCCACGCAACCATAGGCCTCGACGCGCGGATGGCACTTGGAAACCCGCCGGCCATACATCAGGGCCGTGGTTCCCTTGTCTCCGGTTTTGGTGGCGATGCTCATTGCGTCTTCGAGCCTCAATCCTAATCTTAATCCTGATCCCAATCCAAACTCTAAAATGCATTTGGTTGACGACCGCCCGCATATCTTTTAGCGTCAGCCTGATTTTTACCATGAATGCCCGGTTTATCTTTAAAACAGTTTTTCTCGTCGTCATTGCCCTGCTGCTCGTGATGATGGGAATGAACAACAAGGGAACGGTGGCGCTCTCCCTGCCGCCGTTGCTGCCCAAGAACTTTACCCAACCTGCCGCCATCATGTATGTCGGCTTCTTTGGCATCGGCTTCCTCACCGGCTCCATCCTCACCGGCGGCGGTGGCAAGGGCGGCGGTGGAAAAAAGAACGGGTGACGCGGCTTCCCTGCCGGGTCGTATCGCACCCCACTTGCCGCTGGCCGGCCTTTGTGCGAGTACGAATCATCGTGATGCGCTTTTCCGTATTTCCGGTTTTATTTTTCTGCGCGTGCGGCCAACTCACCGCCGCAGCGCCGGAAACGCCGCCGGCGGATGTCTGGGTGACGAATCAAATCGCTTTTCCCCGCCAGGTTTCCACGCAACTGGTCCAGGCGGCTGAATTCAAAAATCTGCACGCGGAAACGTCGCTGGACCGCTATCTGCTCGTGCTCTGGGGGCCGGAACATCTGGATACCAACGCCGTGGTCACCCTTGAGGCCAGCGCGGGGGAATTAAGCCACCGCCTCGTGCGCGACTGGCGCGCTCATCCCATGCATCTGTCCGGCACAAATTGGGCCGCGCGCCCGCCGGTGGATGGCCTTTATGTGCCGGTGGTTTATTTCATCCGCGCCGTCAGCGGCGGTGTTACCAATATTTCCCCCATGCGCGCCTGCGATCCCGCCGCCGCGGGTTTGGTCGCGCCGTCGCGGCCGTTCTGGCCCTTCCTCGAGGGCTTTGAGCAGGGCACGGAAAGCTGGCAACGGTTGCCGGATCAATCAGAGAATGCTCCGATGGAAACCGACCCGACGGCCAAAAGCGGCCTGCATTCCCTGAAAGTATCCCTGCCGCCGGACCAGCACTCCGTGTCGGTGGCAACAGCGCGGATTCACGGCTGGCAATTGGTGGAGCAGCAGGCCAGGGGCGTGGGGCTGTGGCTGCGCACGAAGTCCGGCATCGGCAAGGCACGCTTCGCGCTCCACGCCAACGCATTCGAGACCAATCACTTGACCTGCGTCAGCTCCGTGGAGGCGGACCTGACCGATCACTGGCAAAAGGTGCTCCTGCCGCTTTCCACCTTCTCCAATCTTCCCGTCGCCGAGGTGGACTGGTTCACCATCGAGTTCATGGGCGCGGGGCCAACGGATTTTCTCGTGGATGATGTGCAACTATTGGGGCTTTGGAAGCTGGAGGGAGAATGAGGCGGGGAAATGACCAATGACTGTGCCGAATGACTAAAGAATGTCCAAATGCCCAAATGTCGAATGGCTGCGTACGATCGCGATTATTCGAAAAGCCATTTTAGTCATTCATCATTGAGTCATTCTTTAGACCTTATACCAGTTTTCATGCGCATGAACAGTGCGACTTGCCTTAGCCGCGGAGCGGCGACGGAAGTTAGCCCACGGCGTAAGCCGTGGGAAAGGGTCAGGAAGGCTCAAGCCCCGGAGGGTATAGGCGTCAGGTTATAATCGGCTGAAAATCAAGGCCTGCGGCAATAAGTTGAGGTGGAAAGGATTTCAACTTGTTGTCATGAAAACCAAGGATGCTCGTTCTCAATTGGAATCAGCCTTGGAACCCTTGCAGTGCGAGCGGTTGGCCCGCCAAACGGGTTTTTGCCGTCGCCAACCCAAAAAACTGGAGCCGCTCTCCTTCGTGCAATCGGCCTGTCTGTTGCTCACCGAAAAAATGGTTTCCTACCGGCGCTGGGCCATGCTGATCGGCGTGCTCAGCAACCAGACCTACGCCAAGCAGTCCCTGTTTGAGCGGTTGAGTTCCCGGGCGGTGGTTTTTCTCCAAAGCGTTCTCCAGGCCTTGGTGAGTCATTTGAACCAAGGTGTTGAGCGGGTGCTACCCCCGGAATTGAACGGTTTTGCGCGGGTGATTATCCAGGACAGCACGCTCCTGACCCTCTCGCCCAAGCTGGCCCGCTTCTTTCCGGGGGCGCGCAATCAATGCTCCCAAAAGCGTCAAAGCCAGTTGCGGGTGCAGGGCTTTTACGACCTCAAACAGGAACGCTTTCTTTACTTCAGCCATGGCGCCTTCAATCGCAACGACCAGAGCGCGGCACAGGACGGTTTGGAACTGCTCCGGCCCGGTGACTTGTTTATGCGCGATTTGGGCTACTGGGATTTGCGCGTCGTGCGCCATCTGGGGGAGGCCGGCCTCCATTATTTGAGCCGCTTCAAGCACAACGTGCGGGTGTTTGAGCCCGGCGGCCAACCGCTGGACTTGGCGCGGTTGTTGCGCCACCGGACCCGTCCTCTGGATAAAGATGTGCTCGTGGGAGTCAAAGCGCAACTGCCCGTGCGCTTGGTGGCCATCCCCTTGGCTGAGGAGGTGGCCAACCAGCGCCGGCACCAAGCCCGGCACAACCGCCACTTTCACGCCTCCCGCCAGCACGTGATCCTGGCCGGCTGGGCCCTCTTCATCACCAATGTGAGCCGGGAGGTTTGGACGCCCAAGGTGGTGGCCCAAATCTATCATTTGCGCTGGCGCATCGAAACGATCTTCAAGGCTTGGAAGAGTCACTTTAACCTGGAAAATGCACCCGCCGGTTCGCGCGTGGAAGTGGAGGCGTTCCTCTACGCCCGCTTGCTGCTCATTACGATTTTTGAAGTCTGCTTTCTGGCCCGCTGGGATTACCAACTCCAAGGGCAGACCGCTACGGGCTTGAGTCTGTTGAAAGTGGCGGCCTTTCTGCCGCTCTACTTGCCGGTGGCGTGGCTGGCCCAACTCCAACCCCACCTGGAAAGCGCCTTGCTAAAACAAGTCGCTTACCACTGCACCTACGAAAAGCGAACTACACGTAAAAACTTCCTGGAGATGCTGGAATTAACCTGACGCCTATACCCGGAGGGGCGAAACATTTGATGGAATCAGGGTGCGCCTCATTCTGCCGCCCCGCTGCGGCTCAGGATTGGCTGCTTTGACCCACGGCTTGCGCCGTGGGCTAAAATCTTTCGCCGCTCCGCGGCAGTGTAGCGGCATGAAAACCGGGCTTCGTCATTAGTCATTCGCCTCAGCGCGTCCGCTCCGTCTTCGCCTGATACGCCAGAACTCCCCGCACGATCGCTCCTGCCATTTGTTTTCGATACACCGGATTATAAATCTTCTGCGCCTCGCCGGGATGCGACATGAAACCGCCTTCAATCAACACAGCAGGCATGGTGGCTTCGCGCAGAACGGCGAAACGAGCACGCTTCACACCCCGGTCCTCCACGGCCAGGTTGTTCCGCAAGGCGCGCTGGACGGCGTAAGCCAAAAGCATGTTTTGGTCGTCATTACGATTGCCCGGCTTGGACCCGGCGTCCATGATTTCGCCGCCTGCGTTGGTCGAACTGGCGCCCACCGGGGTCAGGGCATAGGTTTCCGCGCCCTTGACCTCGTTTCTCCCGACGCCCGTGCTGTTCCAATGCAGGCAGATGAACAAATCCGCGCCGCGCCGCCGCGCGATGTCCGGACGGTTGGACAGTTCAATCTTCGTGTCGGTCGTGCGGGTGAGCGAGACCTTGAACCCCGCGCGCTTCAACTGCTCGGCCAGTTCCAGTGCCAGCAGCAACGTATAGCGTTTTTCCTGGTGCACCCCGTCCTGTTCTCCCGGGTCAGTCCCGCCATGGCCTGGGTCCAGTACGATGTTTTTGATCCGGGACCGGCTGCGGTCGCGCTGGGGGTTTAGCACCGGCTTTAGTGCGGTCCGCCAATCGCATTCGGACAAATACGCCGCGCCGCCTCGCACCACCACGGGATCTGAGAGCCAGACACGGACACCGTTGATTTGCGCGTCCCGCGAATCCGCCGTGAACACCAGCCGCGACGAGCCGTTGACCAGTTGCACGGTCTTCTCGCGTTCCGTCCAACTGATGTTGAGATTCCCGTTCCGCGCCCAGTCCGCGAGTGAAACATAGGATTTTCCCGAAAATCGGACGGTTTCCATGCTCACTGGCGCGCCCGACATAGGCAGAGGCAGGCCTGCCCCGGTTACAATGACCAGCAGGAGCAAGGCAAACACGGCTTTGAGCATCGCTTATCTTGTGCCTGGGCACACGGGTGAATTCAAGCTGAAATCAGCGCGCGAGAAGTCTTGAGAATCATTTGCCCATGCTTGGTTTCAAGATTTACAGCCGGCGCAACGTCATGTCAGCTTGGTCACGATTTCGCCGCCACTGAAGCAGATGACCCGGGCGGAAAAGGTAATGGCCTTGGAAGCCCTGTGGGAGGATCTCAGCCGAAATGATGCTGAGTTCGAGTCACCGGACTGGCATCGCGAGGAACTTGCCGCGACGCAGGAGCGCGTGAAATCGGGTCTGGAGAGATTTGTGGACTGGGCGATTACTTCCTCGATTCCTTGTTTTCTGACATCGACTGCCTGCGCCTGTACGGCGGTATTCATTCAATTTATTGGGGTTTTCACCGCTTGCTTTCCAAACGTTTCCCTGATGCCGTTTACTATCGGGTAAATGGAAGTGTGGCGGAGGTATGGCGTGTCATGGAGTGCAGGCGCAGCATCCGGCCAGGTTCAAACGGGCCTTAAAGTGACTAAAGCCGCCCTGGCATGCGCCAACCCGGTTCTGGCACAGGCGCATCGCCACACTAATCTGGCGCGACCCTGCCCGTCCAAGCACTTGTCCGGAGGCATAATACCGTTGACGCCAATGGGCTGGTTACCTAGATTGACCCTTCATTTTTAAGAGCAACTTTGTAAATCAGAAAGCAGCATAAAGCATGAGCAGTCCCGCCACTCCCACTCCAGCCAAAGGTCTCGAAGGTGTCGTTGCCGCCAACACCCGATTGAGCGATGTTCAGGGCGATCTCGGCAAGCTGACTTATGCCGGCTACGACATTGATGAACTCGCCGGGAAGGTGACTTACGAGGAAGTGGTATACCTGCTGCATCATAATCATCTGCCCAACCGCAAAGAGCTGGCCGAACTCAAGGAACTCCTGGCCTCCTATCGCACCCTGCCTGCCGGCGTTATTAAAATCATCAAGACCCTCCCCAAGGACACGCCGCCGATGCACGCCATCCGCACGGCCGTCTCCGCCCTGGGCTGCTTTGACACCGCCAGCGATGACGATTCCATGGATGCCCAGCGCGCCAAGGCCCGGCGCCTCATCGCCCGCATCCCCATCGTCACGGCGTATTTTCATCGCGCCCGGCAGGGCAAAAGCCTGCTGGACCCGGATCCTTCACTGGGCGAAGCCGCGAATTTCCTGTATCTGATCGACGGCGAAAAACCCTCCGCCGACAAGGAAAAAACCATGGACCTGTGCTACATCCTGCACGCGGACCATGGCATGAACGCCTCCACCTTCAGCGCCCGCGTGACCATCGCCACGCTCAGCGACATGTATTCCGCCATCACCACCGCCATCGGGACCCTCAAGGGCCCGTTGCACGGCGGCGCCAACGAGGGCGTCATCAAGATGCTCCAGGAAATCGGCTCGCTCGACAAGGTCGACGCCTATGTCGAGGAATGCCTGGCGCAGAAGAAAAAAATCATGGGCATCGGCCACCGGGTTTACAAGACGCTCGACCCCCGCGCGCCGCACCTCAAGCGCATGGCCCAAATCCTCAGCTCGCAATTGGGCGAACCCAAGTGGATTCAAATGAGCGACCGCATCGCGGAACTCATGCTCACCCGGAAAAATCTCCACGCAAACGTGGATTTCTATTCCGCCACCGTTTATTACTCGCTGGGCATTCCCACGGACCTCTTCACGCCCGTCTTCGCCATCGCCCGCACCGCCGGTTGGACGGCCCATGTGCTCGAACAGCTGGCCGACAACCGGCTCATCCGCCCGCAAAGCGTTTACACCGGCCCGCGCGACTTGAAGGTCGTGCCCATTGAGCAGCGGTAATTTCAGGATTTTTTAGCCAAAGATGAATATACACGAATACCAAGCCAAACAACTCCTCGCCCAATACGGCGTGGCCGTCCCCCCCGGGGAAGTCTGCTCCACCGCTGAAGCCGCCAAAACCATCGCCGAAAAGCTTTTCGCCGGAGGCGAAAAACTGGTCGTGGTCAAATCGCAAATCCATGCCGGCGGCCGCGGCAAGGGAACGTTCAAGAGCGGCTTTCAAGGCGGCGTCAAACTGTGCAAGACATCGGCGGAGGTCTTTGAAAAGGCCAAGGCCATGCTGGGCCAGGTGCTCGTCACCAAGCAGACCGGCCCGGAAGGCCGCCTGGTCAGCAAGCTGCTCGTCGCCGCCGCGCCCGCCATCCGCAAGGAACTTTACCTGGCCGTCCTGCTCGACCGCGCCTCCTCGCGCCCCATCATCATGGTCAGCACGGAAGGCGGCGTTGACATCGAGGAAGTCGCCGCCAAAACACCGGAAAAGATCGTCAAGGAAACCATCGACCCCGCCGTCGGCATGATGCCGTATCAGGGCCGCAAGCTCGCCCTGGCGCTCGGTCTCAAAGGCGACTTGATCGCCCAGGGCGCCAAACTCCTGCTCGGCGTTTACAAAACCTGGTGGGAATGCGATGCGTCCATGGTGGAAATCAACCCGCTCTGCATCATCGAAAGCGCGGACGGCAAGGAAGCGCTCGTCGCCGTGGATGCGAAGATCGGCCTCGATGACAACTCGCTTTACCGGCACAAAAACATTCAGGACATGCGCGACCTCGCCGAGGAAGCGCCGCTGGAAATCGAAGCCAGCAAGTTCAACCTGAATTACATCAAGCTGGACGGCAACATCGCCTGCCTCGTCAACGGTGCCGGCCTGGCCATGGCGACCATGGACATCATCCAGCACTTTGGCGGCAGCCCGGCGAACTTCCTGGACGTGGGCGGCGGCGCCAGCAAGGACCAGGTTACCGCGGCCTTTAAAATCATTTTGAGCGACCCGCATGTGCAGGGCATTTTGGTTAATATTTTCGGCGGCATCATGGATTGCAATGTCATCGCCACCGGCATCGTCGCCGCCGTGCGCGAAACCGGCCTCAAGCTGCCGCTCGTGGTGCGGCTGGAAGGCAATAACGTCCAGGCCGGCCGCAAAACCCTCGCAGACTCCGGCCTGACCATTATCAGCGGTGATTCGATGGCGGATGCCGCGCAAAAAGTGGTCAAGGCCGTGGGCAAATAAGCTCCAACCATGCTTAAAGTCACCGAACTCGCCTTTTGCAGTTACTCAGTAACCGACATGCCGCGCGCCCGCGCGTTTTACGAAGGCGTGCTTGGGCTCAAGCCGGCAACCGTTACTGACCTTCCCAACGGCAAATGGGTGGAGTACGAATTCGGACCTTACGCCCTCGCCATCGGCTCGACCCCCGGATGGCGGCCAAGCCCGGATGGCTGCACGGCGGCTTTGGAAGTGGAGAATTTCGACGATGCCATCGCGCATTTGAAGGCCGCCCAGGTCAAATTTCGCGTGGAACCATTCCCGACACCCGTCTGCCGCATGGCCATGATCTTTGACCCCGACGGCAACACGATTTGTATTCACAAACGGAACTCTTGAACCATGACTGACGACAATTCCAGTCCGCAATCCGCAATCCGCAATCCGCAATAATTTAACCATGTCCATTCTCATTACTCCCCAAACCAGGATTCTCGTGCAGGGCATTACCGGCAGTTTCGGCGCCCGGCACACCCAACTCAGCCTCGCCTACGGCACCCAGGTGGTGGCCGGTGTCACTCCCGGCAAAGGCGGCCAGCTTTTTGAAAATAAGGTCCCCATCTTTGACACGGTGGCCGAAGCCGCCCGCCAGACCGGCGCGACCGTTTCCGCCATCTTCGTTCCCCCACCCTTCGCGGGTGATGCCATTCTGGAGGCCGTGGATGCGGGACTGGATCTGGCCGTGTGCATCACGGAAGGCATTCCGGTCAACGACATGATCAAGGTCAAGAACGCCATGCAGGGCAAAAAAACACGCCTCATCGGCCCCAATTGCCCCGGCGTGGTGACGCCCGGCACGGGCAAGGATTCGCATGGCGGCTGCCGCATCGGCATCGCTCCCGGTTACATTCACAAGCAGGGCAATATCGGCGTGGTTTCGCGCAGCGGCACGCTGACATACGAGGCCGTCTGGCAGCTCACCTGCCGCGGCGTCGGCCAATCCACCTGCGTGGGCATCGGCGGCGACCCGGTCAACGGCACGTCGCACCTCGATATTATCAAGCTGTTTAATGACGACCCCGAAACGAAGGGGATCATCATGATTGGTGAAATCGGCGGCTCGGCGGAGGAGGAAGCGGCGGAGTGGATCAAGCAGCATTGCCGGAAGCCGGTCGCGGGCTTTATTGCGGGCGCCACAGCTCCCCCGGGACGCCGCATGGGCCATGCGGGCGCCATCATCAGCGGTGGCAAAGGCACGGCGGCTGCCAAAATCGAGGCTTTCAAGGACGCGGGCATCGGGGTCGCCGTTACCCCTTCGGAAATGGCGGACACGCTCCTGAAGATGATGTGATTGCATCGCTCCCAGGCGTGCGATCAGCCGATGGGCAGCCCTGTCCCACTTACCGGGACGGGCTTCAGACCGATTCGGCCTTCGCTGCCCGCCTGCCGGCTTGACATGGCCCCGGTTTTCTTGCTTGGTGTCCCTCTCATGGTCGTGATCCAAAAATTGGAACCGTGTCGCACATCGAATCGCTAATTGATTTCATCCTGAATCTTGCCGGCCTCCTGCTGTGGCTGAACTGGCTGGCGTTCCGCATTGATCCCCTGGCCCGCACCACTCCCGCCACCTTGGCTGGCACGCTGAGAAAAACCGATTTCTCGGGGCCGAAACGCTGGGAATTCCTGGCCGGCTTGGCCCTGTTGCTGTTGCTGCGCGCCGTGATTTACTGGGAGATGGGCCCGACCGTGGACTGGATACCCAGCCTGCAGCTTGGCGCCATCGACATTCCTTTTCGCAGCGACTTCCTGAGCCACATGCTGTTGTTTTCCCTGCTCGGGTTCGTCGTGACTCTCGCCATCTTTTATCTCTGGCTGCTGTTGCTTTCGGCCGTCAACTGCAGCGTGCCGGACACCGACCCCTGGCAAAAGCTGGTGCGGCTTTATTTGGGCTGGGTGGAGAAATGGCCCCGGGCGGTGAAGCTGCTGCTGCCCTTGATCATTGCCGGCCTGCTTTGGTTGGTGCTGCAGCCGCTCCTGGCACGCCTGGCCATCGTTCCCCACGTCCGCAGTGCGTCCCAATTGCTGGCGCAGGCCGCGTGGATCGGCCTGGCGGGCTATCTCGGCTGGAAATATCTTATTGTCGGCATCCTGCTGCTCCACCTGTTCAACAGCTACGTTTATGTGGGCAACCATCCGTTCTGGAATTTCATCAACGCCAGCGCCCGGCACCTGCTGGCTCCGTTGCACCGGTTGCCGTTGCGCGCCGGCAGGGTGGATTTCGCGCCGCTGGTCGCCATCGCGCTGATTTTCCTGGTGACCGAAGGCGTCTCCCGGCTGCCCACGAAGGAATTTCCCGCGGGCAAACCGCTCTCCCGATTCCTGCCGTTTTAGGCCAGCGGCAACTTTACGTTGACCGTGGTGCCGTTGTTTGGCTCGCTCTGGATGGTCAACTCGCCGCCGTGCAATTCCGTGAGCCGCTTGGCAATGGTCAATCCCAGCCCCAAACCCTGCTGCTCATGCAGCTTGCGGTCAAATTGCATGTACGCCCCAACCTTCCGGATGAACTCCGTGCTGAATCCGCGCCCGCGATCGGACACCGCCAGGGTCAGCGAATTGTCGGAGGGATAAAGGGAAACCTGTATCGTCGAACCCGCCTTGGAAAATTTAAAGGCGTTGCCGACAAGTTCGTCCACAATCTTGGCGAGATATTCCTCGGAAACGGCCACCGGCTTGTCGGCGAGATTCGTCACGAGGTCCCCCGGCCGGGCGGCCGTTTGCGCCTGCTGGAGGCTGCGGGTCTCGACGACTTTTCTCGGGGAGGCGGTCTGCTTCTTGCGCAATGCGCCAATGCGCTGGGGATCGGCGCCGAGCAATTCAATCTGCGAATAGATGAGAAAGTTTTCGATCAGCCGTTCCAGGCGCCGGCCCGACTCGTGAATGATCTGTCCCATCTCGGCTATCTCCGCCGGCTGCAGGGAAGCCGAATCGGTGCTCAGAATCTCACCGTAAGCCAGAATCCCGTTCAGCGGCGTGCGCAACTCGTGCGGCAGCATCATGCTGATGTTGTCGCGCAAATCCGCCAACTTCCTTTCCGCTTCGTCCCGCAGCGCCTGGGCCTTTTTGAGCCGCGCGTCAACGGCGGCGTAAAGCGCGTCGATGGTAAACGGTTTGGGCAGGTAATCATCCGCGCCGAGTTCCATCCCGTGGCGCATGCCGGCGTTGTCCGCCAAACCGGTCATCAAAATAAAGGGAATGGACGCGGTGGCCGGCTCGTTGCGCAGGGAAGAAAGCGTGAGATAACCATCCACCTTTTCCATGTTCACATCGCAGAGGATGAGGTCCGGCAGGATCTGGCGGGCCTTCTCGATGCCCACCGCCCCGTTCTCGGCCTCCACCACTTCATAACCCTTTTGGCGCAACGCCAGCTGGATCATTTCCCGCAGCCATTCCTCATCATCTATGACCAGGATTCGTTTCATCAATCTTTCTTAAATGTCATTTCAACTGAACCGAGCAATTCCCGCGCCCAAGCCGCGAATGCAGAGCAATTTAGCCCCGCCACCCGAACATTTTTTCGTCGTCGCACTATCCGCGCGCGATGCCCGCTGGAGTCGTTGCAAATTAAGTAATCCCGGAGCGAACAGCTTGTCGAGCATCTTTCGTGTTTTTTCCATGCTGTCCGGTTTCTGGGCAATTTTTGCCCCAAACCATGACACCAGCCAAAATGTCATTGCCAGACACCAGCCGTCTTGGTGATGCTTTCAGTGTATTTTTTCCATTATTTGGTTATGCCCGGGACACATTTTAAACACGTCAACAATCTCTGGAATGACGCCGAAGTCGCCGGCTTGGACGCCGCCGCCCGGCTCGTTTATCGCTCGAACCAACTCGGCTCGGACCAGCGCATCACCAACACCAATGGCGGCAACACCTCCGCGAAAACCACGGAAACCGACCCGCTCACCGGGCAGCCGGTTGAGGTCTTGTGGGTCAAAGGTTCGGGCGGTGATTTACGCACTTCCACCCGCGAAAACTTCTCCTCGCTTTATCAGGATAAATTGATTTCCCTGCAAAAGCTTTATGCCGCCCGTCCGGGAAAAGGCCTGAAGACCAAGGCCGAGGATGACATGGTGGCCATGTACCATCATTGCACGTTCAATCTCAATCCCCGCCCCTGCTCCATCGATACCCCGCTGCACTCCTTCATCCCGGCCAGGCACGTGGACCACACGCATCCCAATGCCGCCATCGCAGTCGCGGCCTCGGCCAATGCCATCCAGCTGACGCAGGAAATCTTCGGCGGTGAAGTCGCCCATGTGCCTTGGATGCGGCCCGGCTTTGAACTGGGCTTGGCCTTGCAGACCATGTGCCGGGAAAATCCCAAACTCACCGGCATCATCCTGGGACAGCATGGGCTTATCAATTGGTCGAACGATGACCGCCAGTGTTACTTCCGCACTCTGGATTTGATTGAAAAGGCCGCGGAATACATTGAAAAAAAATACGCGGCCAAAGGCGGCGATGCCGCCGCCTTCGGCGGTGCGATTCATGCCGTCCTGCCCGGGGAAATCCGCCGCCAAGTCCTGGCCAAACTATTGCCCTGGCTGCGCGGCCAGGTCAGCGCGCAAAAACGCTTCATCGGCACTTTCCAGGATGACGAAAATATTCTCCGCTTCGTCAATTCGAAGGACGCGGAGCGCCTGGCGGAATTGGGCACCAGCTGCCCCGACCACTTCCTCCGCACGAAAATCAAGCCGCTCTACGTCAGGCTCGATGCCGTTAAGGAAAAGAACCTGGACGAAGCGTGGGTGGAAACGTTTGTCTCGCGGCTCAAGCAAAGTCTGGCGTCAGGTCTGGCCCGGTACCGCGCCGATTACGCGGATTACTACAACCGTTGCAAGCGCCCCGATTCTCCGACCATGCGCGACCCCAATCCCACGGTCATCCTCGTGCCGGGACTGGGCATGATCGCCTGGGGCAAGGACAAGAGCGAATCGCGGATGACGGCGGAATTTTACAACTGCGCCGTCGAAGTCATGCGCGGCGCCGAAGCCCTGGATCGTTACATCGCCTTGCCGCAGCAGGAAGCTTTCGACATTGAATACTGGCTGCTTGAGGAGGCCAAACTCCAGCGTCTGCCCGCCGAGAAGGAACTGGCGCGGCAGGTCATTGTGGTCATCGGCGCCGGATCGGGCATTGGCCGGGAATTAGCCCATCGCCTCGTCAGGGAAGGCGCGCACATCGTCTGCGTCGATTTAAACGCTGACGCCGCCCAAGCCACGGCCAGGGAAATCACTGACCAGTATGGATTGGGCATCGGCGTCGCCGGCAGCGGGATTTCCAATTGCGGCCCCGCCATCGGACTGGCTTGCGACATCACCAACCGCGCCAGCGTGCGGGCCATGCTGGATCAGGTGGCACTAGCGTACGGCGGCTTTGATTCCATCGCGGTCACCGCGGGATTTTTTGCGCCGCCCGACACCACCGGCCATATTCCGGACGATAAATGGGCGTTTACCTTTGCCGTGAATGTTACCGGCAGCTACATCGTCGCCGACGAAGCCGCCAAGACCTGGAAGGAACAGGGCCTGCCCGGCAATCTCATTCTCACCACCAGCGCCAACGCTGTCGTGGCCAAAAAAGGCTCGGTGGCATATGATACGTCCAAGGCCGCCGCGAACCATCTGATCCGCGAACTGGCCATCGAACTCTCTCCGCTGGTGCGCGTCAATGGCGTAGCCCCGGCCACCGTCGTCCAAGGCAGCGCCATGTTCCCGCGCGACCGCGTCATTGCCAGCCTCGCCAAATACAACATCCCCTACACCGAGAGCGAGCCCACCGATTCCCTCACCGCGAAACTGGCCAAATTCTATGCCGACCGCACCCTGACCAAAACCGCCATCACCCCCGCGGACCAGGCCGAAGCCTTCTTCCTACTTCTGGGCAAACGCCTCAGCAAAACCACCGGCCAAGTCATCGCGGTAGATGGTGGATTGCACGAGGCGTTCCTGCGCTGAGCGCAAGCTAAAGCTTGCGTGGGCGACGAACGCCAATAACCACAAAATGAGTCAAACATGCTTCCCAAGCCTGCGTTAAGAGGGTCAGGAATGGCTTCCAAACGAAAGCGAACCTCCACCTCCCACTTCGGCCAAAACGGGATTGAAGGGGCCTTCGCTGTTCGGTGTCCAGTCCCGCCTGCGGGACTGGAGGTTGCGCTCGGCCGGACACGCTAAAGCGTGGACACCGAACGCCAGTTGGTTCACTTCCGATTCAGCAGCTCCTCCAAATGGTGCATTACCACGGGAACGGACAATTCCTCCAAGCCCTTCGAACTCCGCAAAATCGTCAACTGCCGGCTGCGCGGGCGCCAGACCGCTTCCGTCGTCTCACCCCATAATATAAGGGAAGGCACGCCCACCGCTCCGGCGAGATGGGAAATGCCCGAATCATGGCCAATAAAACCAACACACGAGGCAAGCCACGCGGCCAGTTCCGGCAGCGGCGCGTTCTGCATCAACTTGAGCCGCGTGGCCGGTACGACTCGGGCGATCTGCTCCAGGCGCCCGCGCTCGGCCTCGCCGCCCACCAGCAAAATTTTCAGCGCGGTGGCTTGCGCCAGTTGCTGCAGCAGTTCCACCCACTTGGCCTGCGGCCAGTTCTTGCGCTCGCTGCCGCTGCCCGGATGCACCGCCAGCCAACGGCCCGTGTTGGTGGTGGTTTCGAAGGCCCGCGCAATGTCCAACCGCGGCGTCGTATCCGCGTCAAAGATGGCCAGCTGTTCGAGCGGCTTGAGAAAAACATCCGTCGCATGAATCTCCGCGTCTTCCTCCGGCCGATGCGGCCCCGTGATGAACTGCGCGCGCGTGCAGCGCGCCACGTTGGACTGAAAAATCAGGTCCGGGTCGTACAGATAGGAAATGATCAAACCAAACTCGGAAAAATAATCGGCCAGCGCCTCCGCGAGTTTGCCGTCGCGCGCGAAGAAACCCGCCAGCGGCCCGGCTTCGATGGATTGCACCCGCTCGACCAACCCGCCCGCCAGCGCCAGTTGCGCAATGTGCGGATACCCGAGCACCTCCAGGTGCGTGCGGGGAAATTGCTGCCGCAGCGCCGCCAGCGCGGGCAACGTAAGAATGAAATCCCCAATGGCGCCGCCGCGAATGACGAGAATTTTGCCCTGGGTCGGTTTCACAATCAGCCGCGCAGCACGGTGAAGCCCAGCACCGCCACGAAAAGTCCAAACGCCAGGCGCAGCGCGCTGCCCACCCGCACCCGCGTCTCATTGGCCGTCGCCCAATTTAGCAGGTCGCGCAGGTACCACGGCCAGATGGTGAAGCAAATGCCGGCAATCACCAAAAAATACGCCCAGGTGACCATCACCAGCCGCCAATCCGTCTGCGCCCAGCGCGCGGTATCCACCATCAGCTTGCCCAGCAGCATCAGCACCACCGCCAGACCGCGCACCGCGAGAAAGTCCTGCACGAAAATGCAGGACGCAACCCCCACCCCGGCAAAACCGGCCAGCATCACCGGCTTATAGGCGGCAAAATCGGAAATCGATTCCAGGTTCAAATAATAGATAAACCAGCCCGTCCCCAGCAGCATGAGCGCCACCCCCCACGGCAGCGAACGCGGAAACTTGCGCACCCCCGCCGCGAAGGCCGCCGGCTTCATCAGCCCGTAAATCTGCGGCACCGCCAGGCCCAACCCCATGATGATCGCCAACGTCGAAAGACTGATTTGCATAGTTTATTCCAAATTGATAATGGCCGGATCCCCGTAAAGTGTAAACGACCCGGCGCGGCTGATTTTCACATCCATCAGCTGCCCGCGATGCCGCTCGGAGCCGTCAAATACCACAATCTTGTTGCTGCGCGTCCGGCCCATCATGCGGATGGAGTTGCGCTTGCTCGGTCCTTCCACCAAAATCTGCGTCTGCCGGCCCACATACTTCTCGTAGTGGTGCGCGCCGATTTCGTTGACGAGTTCCAGCAACCGCGCATTGCGCTCCTCCTTCACCTCCTGCGGCAATTGCCCGGGCAGGTCCGCCGCCGGGGTGTCCCGGCGCGGCGAATATTTGAAAATATAAGCGTTGTCGAACTCCACCTCGCGCGCCAGTGAAAGTGTTTCCTCAAAATCCATTTCGGTTTCGCCGGGGAACCCGACGATGATGTCCGTGGTAATGCCCATGCCCGGATTCACCCGGCGCAGTTTTTCAATGATGCCCAGGTAACGCTCGCGAGTGTAGCCGCGATGCATCGCCTTTAACAGGCGGTCGCTCCCGCTCTGGACCGGAATGTGCGCGCTCTCGACCAGCTTGGGCAGCCGGGCGTAGGCCTCCACCAAATCGTCGCCGTAACCCTTGGGATGCGGCGAGGTGAAGCGAATGCGCTCCAATCCGTCAATCTCATGCACCGCCTCGAGCAACTGCACAAAGCCCGACCGGCCGTCCTTCACCGGAATATCGCGCTTGCCGAAACTCGTCACAATCTGGCCCAGGAGGGTGATTTCCTTCACCCCGCGCCCCACCAACTCGCGGCATTCCGCCACAATATCGGGAATGGCCCGGCTCCGCTCCTCGCCGCGCGTGTAGGGCACGATGCAGAAGGTGCAATATTGATTGCAGCCCTGCATGATGCTGACAAACGCCGTCACGGACTTCCCGGCGGTGTTGCCGTTGAGAATATGCTCCCTGATGGCGGCTTCGCTCCCCTGCTCTTCGTCCACATCCACTACTTTGGTGCGCGTGCCGGCAAAAATGTCATCCAAATAATCCGCCGTGCGGTGAAATTTCTGCGTGCCGATGACCAGGTCCACATCCGGCAGCTGGTCAATCAACTGCTGACCGCGGCTCTGCGCCATGCAACCCATGAAACCAAGCACGACCTCCGGGCGATTCCGGCGAATCTCCGCCGCGAGGTTTTGCATCTTGCCGATGGCCTTTTGCTCCGCCGCGTCCCGCACGCTGCAGGTGTTCAGCAGAACCACGTCCGCCACCGCTTCCGACGACGCGAGGGTATAGCCCTTGGCCACGAGCTGGGCGGCGACCGCCTCCGAATCCCGTTCGTTCATCTGACACCCGTACGTCTTGATGTAAACACTCGGCATAATGCTGAGAATGGCAAAGAATTTAAGGCACCGGACGGGGGTTGGAAAGAGGGAATAGTGACTTTAACCACGCGAACTTCGCGAGGGCTTGAAGGGGTAATACTCAACGGCACACCGCTTCGCATCGCGAATACCGGCATCGGCAGTAATCAATGTAAGATGAAGCACCGCGGCTGTGGCCACAATGACCCGGTCAAAAGGATCACCGTGGAAAGCAGCGGAAAGTTCATTGGTCTCCGCGGCAATCGCAGGCGTCAGTTCAAGCAATTGCACATCAGCCGACAGCCCGGACTCAAAAAACTGCGGGAGTGTGCCCTGCAAATCCAAGCGGCCCAGGCGGTGTAGAATCGCTGTTTCCAGCAGGCTGATACTGCACAACCCCTTGGCCTCGTTCGATGCCAGCAAGCGCCGAATCCTTTCCGGAAATATTTCCGGCGCCATCGCACCGTTAATCCACGGAGCCGTGTCGAGGAGATATTTCAGGCCAGCCCTTTCCATTCAGTCGCTGGAATAGGCTCGGGAGATACCGGCTTTTTAAGGCGCAAATGCTTCCCTGCGCCCAAAAACGAACGCGGCTGTTTTGCCGGAACGATTTTGACATAGGGCTTGCCAAAGCGCGTCACCAGAATCTCCTCCCCTTCAGCAGCGGAATCCAGCAACTCCGCATCGCGACGAAATGACCGCAACGTGACCGTCTTCATGTCCGACAATATGTCAGACAAGTCGGGCTTTGGCAAGCGCTCATCTTTGTCCAAGCCCGCGTGTTTCAAAGCTCATTTTTAGTTCCGGCTGAGGGCCTGCGTCTCGAAAGTGACAGCGCTGAAAACTTGAATCGCATCCTTCAATGGAATTTCAAATTTGCCGGTCCTGGTGGCGTAACCGTTTTTCAAGCCCTCAGGGCCTTTGGGGATGAAATTATTGCCATGCGGGTTCCATACGAGCACTCGATCCGTTTCCCTGTTGTATCCAAGGATGGCGTAGGCATGACCAGGTGTTATGCCGGGGGTCCTTTTGCCGGGAGGCGTTCCAGCCATGACCAAACGTTGATCCCGCTGGGCGGCAATCAGTTCATGTCGCAACTCGGCCACTGGCGCACCTCCTGACCGAACGATGCGCATCGCCACATCATGGGTTTGGTGTCCGTCAAGAATTTCGATGGTACGAACGTTCGGACCGATCTTGTCATATATGCTGGGCCTGGCTCGCCGGTCAGGTTGCTCCGCCGCTGCGAGAATTCTTCGGTAAGCCTTCTCCAAAATGGTCAACCACAAACCGTTGGTGCCGGCACTCGACCACATGGCTATATCGGCGTCAGTTAGATGGGTGATTTTGATGCTGCGTCCGTCGCCAAAGGAGACCGTAAACGAACCCTTATCGTCTTGAGCAAACATGGCCTTGACGGCGGCAGGGTTGCGATAAACCATCGCGCCCACGGTCGCAACGAATGGGCAATCGCCCAACTTTCCTTGATAGGTGGCTTCAAAAGACGGCAAATTCTGGGGAAAAAGCTCGCGCGAAGTATGGCGCAACCTCCGCAAGGCTTGCCGGTAGCGTGGCTGAAACGCAGGCGCGTGATTATATTTTTCCGGTTTGGAAACGTCGTCCACCGAGTCGGTCTGCTCATCGGAAGTTGCTGCTTCGCGCAAAGGACTGAAGGCCAGATAATCCTTGGTAATGGGTGGCAGTGCGTATTTGCCGCCACGGACGACCAACTGAATCGCTATGATCGCGGCCGCGGCTTCATCGTGAAACTTGGCATTGACCACGGCAGCTTCGATCTCGTCCTTCGAGAGTATACCGTCGCCGTTGCTGTCCCACTGGCTGAAGTATTCTTCCACGACACGCGCAAACGGCGTTGGCGGTCCGGATCCAGCCGATGCCTCAGCCGAAGGTGTGCGTTGCCGGGCCATGCAGTCGTTGGACGTCAGCAAGCTTGCTGTCAGAACGAGCCATATCAAGAAGGTTCTCATCAAGCTCCTAGATTGGCCTCACCGTCCCAAGCGACACCAATGATGTCAACCGCAAACGAGTGTGGTCAAACCGCCGGCTCGGCTAAGGACGCGGGTATACCTCGCCTCTGCCATTCGGATACTGCTGCGCCCGAGGACGGGCGCACTCCGTCAGAGAGCCTTCTCGCCCGTTTCCCCTCGCCCCTGTCATCCAGATTAAACTTCCACCACTTTTACGACGCGGGTTTGCGTGGCGCGTTTGCGCTTGGTCTCGTCGAGTTCTTTTTTGCGCAGGCGCAGGTTCTTGGGCGTGGCTTCCACGTACTCGTCCGAACTGATGTATTCCAGCGCGCGCTCCAGGCTCAGCTTCAAGGGCGCGTCGAGGGCAATGCCCTTGCCGTCGCCTTGGGAACGCATGTTTGTCAGGCGCTTGGCCTTGCAGGGATTCACGGGAATGTCGTTTTCGCGGGCGTTTTCGCCGACAATCATGCCGGTGTAAATCTGTTCGCCCGGCTCCACCATCAAACGACCGCGTTCCTGCACCATGTTCAGGGCATAGGCGGTCGCTTCGCCGTCTTCCATGCTGACCAGGGAACCGTTCTTGCGCGCGGCAATGTCGCCACGATCAGGACCGTATTCATGGAACAAATGACTCATCACGCCCATGCCGCGGGTCGAGTTCACCAGGTCGGTTTCGAAACCGATCAATCCGCGTGTGGGAATCAGTGCCTCGATGCTGATGGTGTCGCCAATATGATTCATATTGGTGATTTCGGCCCGGCGGTTGGCCAGGTTTTCCATGATGGAACCCATGGCGTCCTTGGGAATTTCAATGAAGAGCTTTTCAATGGGCTCCAGCACGTTGCCGTCCTTGTCCCGGCGATAAATGACTTCGGGGCGCGAAACCAGCACTTCGTAGCCTTCGCGGCGCATCTGTTCGACCAGGATGGCGATTTGCATTTCGCCGCGGCCGCTGACCTCGAAAATACTCGTCATGTCCGTGTCGGCCACGCGCAGGGCCACGTTCGTCCGCGTCTCCTTGATGAGCCGTTCGCGAATATGGCGCGCGGTCACCAATTTGCCGTCGACCCCGGCGAGCGGACCGTCATTGACGGCAAACTGCATCTGAATGGTCGGCGGATCAATGGGCACGAACGGCAGCGGTTCGCGGTCTTCCGTGTCGGTGATGGTTTCACCGATGAACACGTCCTCGAAACCCGTGATGCCGATAATGTCGCCGGCATGGGCTTCCTGGATTTCAATCCGCTTCATACCTTCAAAGTGGAAGATGGCCGTGGTCTTGGACTTGGTCTTCCGTCCGTCGCCATGAATGCAGACAATGGGATCACCCACCTTGGCCTTGCCGGTGACAATTTTGCCGAAAGCGATACGGCCGAGATAATCGGAGTAATCCAGATTGGCCACCAGCATCTTGAATTCGACGCCGGCATGGGCGCGCGGCGGCGGGATGTGCTTGATGATGGCATCGAACAGCGGCTCCATGTTGTCGCTGGCATGGGTGATTTCCACCTTGGCGAAACCCATCTTCGCGCTGGCGTAGATGACCGGGAAATCAAGCTGCTCATCCGTGGCGTGCAGCGCCATGAACAATTCGAACACCTGGTCCAACACCTTGTGCGGCGCGGCGTTGTCGCGGTCGATCTTGTTGATGACGACGATGGGCTTGGCGCCGGCTTCGAGGGCCTTGCGCAGCACGAAGCGCGTTTGCGCCTGCGGGCCTTCGGCGGCATCGACCACCAGCAGCACGCCGTCGATCATGTTCATGATGCGCTCGACCTCGCCGCCGAAATCGGCGTGGCCGGGGGTGTCCACGATGTTGATGTGGTAATCCTTGTATTTGAACGCGGCGTTCTTGGCGCGAATGGTAATTCCCTTTTCGCGCTCCAAATCCATGGAGTCCATCATGCGCTCCTCCGTGGCTTGGTTGGCGCGGAAGGTGCCGGACTGCTTGAGCAGGCAATCCACCAAGGTGGTCTTACCGTGGTCCACGTGCGCGATAATGGCAATGTTACGAATATGTTGCATACTGGTATTTGGTATCTTTCGGTCGAACCGAGCCGGGTAATGTGCCAAATTATCGCCAAACGTCAAGCCCGTTCGACCTAAAAGTTTTAGCCTCCTTGTGCCTCACTTCCGCACTTCCCGCCGTATACCGGAATAACGGGTAAACGGCGTTGAACACCAAGTGTCCGCCAAGCCACCCCCACGCTGGGTCGGCAGCTCTGCTGACGGGGTGGGACATCCTCCACGCTCTCTCTGTCGAAACAGATTCTTAGCCACCGCCTCCCCCCACCCCGCCCTGTCAAAACTCTTTTAAAATGTCCCCATTGGCACTCAGGAGAAAATGTCCCCCCCCTTGGGTTTGTTTCTCTTTTTCATCAGGCTGCCGCCGCTGTAGGGAAGCCGTAGCGTAGCGGAGGCTGACCGGAAGCGGCGGCAGCCTGATGCTGCGTCCGCTTCCTTGTCGCACCCTGCGCTTTCTCTCTCCGCCAAAACTCCTTCCCGCACGCGATGCCCCTTTGCCGCCAGGGATGGCCCGGTTTGGGGGCGTGCAACTGCGTCCGTCCGAGGCGGCGTGGCGCCGACGGCCCGCGCACCGGACGAGCGGGGAGTTCCTTCCAGCGCAATTTCGTGCCCCGGTAAAGCAACTGTACCGTGCCACACCGGAGCTGGCGCACCACCACCTCCCGCCCGGCCAAACTGAGAGCCTCGTGCTCCGCCGCAAGCTGGAACCAGCGGTTATTCCAAACCACCGTCCAGTCCTTGGCCACCACGCGCGGCTCTTCCCAGCTCAAGATCTCCCGCAAATTCCAGGCACCGCGCCGATGCACATCCACCGGGTTGCGCGCCACCACGGTGAACTTCCGGTTCAAGGCGGGTAAAAACCTCTGCGCCAAAAACTCGTTGGCCCGCTCCAAGTCGTTGATCCCCGCCAGGCGCAGTTCCTTGACCAACCGGTCCTGCAGGAGTCCGTTGCGGCGCTCCACCCGCCCTTTGGCTTGCGGTGAATGCGCCAGTATCAACTCCACCCCCAACTGCTCCATCGCCCGGCCAAACTGGGTCCGCGGCTCCTGGCCGGCGATTTGTTCAGCGGTCGTGGCCACCCGTTCGCACCGGTAGATGCTGTCCCGGTCCACATACAGGGTGGCGGGCAGACCATACCGTCCCACCCAGTCGGCCATCACCTCGTAGGACGCACGCGTCGTCTCCTCCTCGGAAAACCGCGCCACCGTGCGGTTGGTCGCATCATCGACCATCACCATCAGCACCGCCTTGGGCCGTCGTCCCTCAAACCAGTCGTGGTGCGAGCCATCCAGTTGCACCATCTGGCCAAAGCACTCCTTGCGCTCACGCCAGGACCGGTGTTGCTGGCGTTTGCGCCCCACGCTCCATAGTGCCTTGGCCACCAGCCAGCGCCGCAACGTCTCATGATCCACACTGAGCCCTTCCTCGTGCAGCTTTTCCGCCGCCAAGGTGGGGCCAAAATCCGCATAACGCTGCGCGTAGCGCGCCATTACCTGCGCACGCAATTTGCCCGGCTTGCGCCGGGAGCCGGGCCGGCCACGACCGCGATGCACCAATCCGGCGTCCCCCACCTTCCGGTAACGCCGCCAGATCCGTTTGGCCTGCCGATAGCACACGCCCATGCCGCGTCCAGCCGCAGCCACACTCAGCCGGCCCTGCTTGACCTGCGCCAGCAACACCATCCGCTTACGTTCCTTGCCACTCATCAATAACGTCTCCATTTATAGCCGTTGCTCCTACCGCAACAGCCTCCCCATGGGGACATTTTTATCGAGTTCACATAGGGACATTTTCATAGAGTCCCGACACTCCCCCCACCCCGCCCTTGTGGCGCAAATAGTTTCCCGCTACACTCCCGTCCATGGATCTGCCGAACAGCTATAAAGACGTGCTGCTTCTGCTCACCGTCCCCGGGCTTTATTGCCTGTTGCGCGTGCTGGGACGCCAGCTCAAGCGCCGCCATGGCGTCCGGCTCGGTTATCTTTATCATTTGTTCGCCTTGGGCATCTCCACCTGCGTGCCCTTGTCCCTGTTCCATATTGACTTCCGCTATACCCGGGACCTGGCGTCCCTCACCACGATTCTCGGCTCGCTCTTTGTCATTGCCCTCGTTGACCGCTTTGTCTGGGACCTTTACTTCCACCAAAAACACAAGGTCAAGGTCCCGAAATTTCTCAGCGAAGTCGCCCGGCTGGCCATCATCGTCATCGCCATCTTTTTCGTGCTCGACGTCGGCTACGGCCAGACCATCAAGGGCCTCCTGATCGCGCCGGGCATCGCCGCGGTGGTCATCGGTCTGGCCATGCAGGATTTGATGGGCAACATCATCGCCGGTATCGCCTTGCAGGTGGGCAAGCCGTTCCAGCACGGCGACTGGCTCCTCGTGGACGGCCGTTACGCCGAAGTCCTCGAAATCACCTGGCGTTCCACCCGCCTCCGCACCGAAGACGAAATTTCCATCGAGATTCCGAATCGCGACCTCGCCAAGCAAACCATCATTAATCTCAACCTGCCGTCGCGCCTGCATGCGATGCGGCTTTCCGTAAACATTGATTACGCCGCGCCGCCCACCCGCGTGAAGGACGTCCTCCTGCACGCCACCGCCAACGCCAAGGGCGTGGCTCCCGAACCCAAGCCCCGGGTGTACCTGAAGCATTTCGGCGACTACGCCATCGAGTACGAAATGAAGTTTTGGATGGATAACTTCATGCATTACTCGGAAATCTGCGACGCCATCCGCACCAATGTTTGGTATGGCCTGCACCGCCATGGCATCAGGATTCCCATGCCTGTCCGCACCGTTCAACTGGAACGGCCCGCGCGCGACAAACAACAGGAAGTGCAGGCCACTGCGCGCCTCATCCTGCGCCAGCAACCGCTCTTTAAGTGCCTCGCGGACGACCAACTGGACGCGATGCTGCCGCGCGGGCACTCGGCCCACTTCGGCGCGGGCGAGACGCTGATCCAGCAGGGTGACAAGGGCGAATCCATGTTCATTCTGGTCAACGGCGAGGCCAATGTCACCGTGCAACGGGACGGCGCGCCGGTGCATGTCGCCTCGCTGAGCTCCGGCGATTGCTTCGGTGAGATGTCGCTGCTCACCGGTGAGCGACGCAGCGCCACCGTCATCGCGCACACGGATTGCGAGGTCGTGGAAATCGGCAAACCCGTCCTCGCCAACAGCCTTAAGGAGAACCCCGAGTTGTTGCACAAGCTGAGCGATCTGCTGGCCCAGCGGCAAATGCGAACCGATGGCATCATGGCCGTCAACACCCACGCCAGCGTGGCCGAGGCCCGGCAAACCCAATACAAGGCCACGTTCGCCGACAAGCTGAAGTTGTTTTTCGAGTTGTAATCCTGATTTGAATACCCAATAAAGCCACCGCCTTTGGCGGCTTTATTGGGTATCAAAATTAAGATGCGTCAGCCCAAGTACTACAAATATAAATTTGCCAAATCCCGGAAAAAATCCTCCGGCGGTTTTTACTGGCTGCTTGTCCTGGGCGGCTTGGTGTTTGTCGGCTGGCTCTGGTGGAGGTCCGGACACCCGGCCCCGCTGCCGGTCAAATCTCAGCCAGTCAGAACAGTTGTGGCCCAACCATCCCCACCCCCGCCTGCACCCCGGACCGCCGCCGCTACCGTGGCCGTTCCCGACGTCGCTCCTCCCCCGGCAACCAACGGCTGGCCGCGGCCCGCCCGGAATCTCTTTGAAGCTCAGCTCGCGCTGGTCGAACAGGGCATCTCCTCCGGCTCGCTCGATGGCGTGGTGGGTTCGCAAACCCGTGCCGCCCTGGCTGCCTTTCAACAAAAGCAGCATCTCCCGGTTACGGGCATGTGGGATGCAGCCACCAAGGAAAAGCTTCTGCTCAATGAGGAGCCCTACATCACTTACACGGTCTCGTCCAATGACCTCGAACGGCTGCAACCGCTCGCCACCACCTGGGTGGGCAAATCCCAGCAAACCGCCCTGGAATACGAATCCATCCTGGAATTGGTCGCAGAAAAAAGTTTTTCGCACCCGGGTTTTATCCGCCGCCTCAACCCCGGAATTAATTGGACGAATGTGACCAATGGCACGGTGTTGCAGGTGCCACATGCGACCTATCCTGAACCAGGTGATAAAACCGTCCTCCAACCCTTTATCGAAATTCACCTGGCCGGCAAAACGCTCGAGGTATTCGACAGCCATACCAATCTCCTGGCCCACTTCCCGTGCAGCATCGCCAAGCACGTCGAGAAGCGCCCCGTGGGCGAACTGCACGTCGCCGTGGTCGCGCCCAATCCCAATTACACTTTTGATCCGGATATTTTTCCCGAATCGGCGGAGGCGCGGGAGTTGGGGCATAAACTCGTCCTTCAGCCCGGCCCCAATAACCCGGTCGGTGTCGCCTGGATAGGTCTGGACAAGCCCGGCTACGGCATTCACGGCACCCCGCGCCCCGAGGAAGTCGGCCGCACCGAATCGCATGGCTGTTTCCGCCTCGCCAATTGGAACGCCCAATACCTGCTCCGCCTCATCACCGTCGGCACTCCGGTTTATGTTGTGGAATGAGCGCCAAATATAGTTTTCACCTGGAGAGCCAGGACCGGCGGCGCGAACTCCCGCACAAAATCATCATCGGCCGGGAGGAAACTGAAACCATCGTCCACGTCGCGCTCAAGTTTCTGGCTTATCTCATCTTTTTCCGCGAGCGGCTGCAAATCGAGACGAACCTCCACATGGACAGCATCCCCTTTGTGCCAGACCTCGTGCAGCTGGATTACGAGCTGCGCCCCAAACTCTGGGTCGAATGCGGCGAATGCGGCGTCAACAAACTGCACAAGCTCGCCGTCAAAGTCCCCGAGGCGGAAATCTGGATCGTGAAATGCTCGCCTTCTGCCGCTGAGCATCTGCTTCAAGCCATGGCCAAGGACGAACTGCGCCGCAGCCGCTACCAACTCATCGGCCTTGACGCCGCCATGATGGATGAATTCTGCGCGCTCCTCAAACCGCGCAACGAACTCCTCTGGGTCAACTGCGATTGGGACCCGCCTGGCCTGCAGTTTGATTTCAACGGCCTCTGGTTCGACGCCCCTTTCACCGTGCTGCGGTATTAAGCCTCTTCGTTGCGGCAGCTTTGTTAATCAGGCGGCTTGGTGTCCACGCTTTAGCGTGCTCCGGCACCGAACACCCTAAAGGGTGGACACCGAACGCGTTTTCGCCAATTTGTCCCCTCACCCCTTCACCGTCGTCATCATCCAAAAATCATCCGACAAACTCTCATCCAGCAAATACGCGTACGGCAGGGTGAAATAACCCCGCATTCCCCACTTGGGCTTCCATGAATTGCGGCAGAGGAAACGGCTTTGGACATCGTCATAGCCCACCGCCATCACCGCATGGCCGCCTTGCAGCGCCTCCCCCGGTCCCGGCATGGGCACGGCGCCGCTTTTGGCCACGGCATTGCTCTCGAAGCTGTCATAAACTGTGAAACCAAAGACGAACGGATGGCCCGACGCCAGGCATCCCTTCATCTGGCTCAAAGTGCGCTGGACCCGCTGATAGCTGACCGGCCGATGCTGCCGCGCCTGCGTGTAGGCGCTGGGCGGCGGTTGCACATCCAGCCGCGCGTTCGACGACAGCGGCGGCACCAGCGGCGAGGGCGGAAACGGGTTGGGATCGTAAGGCCAGGTGGTTTCCGGGCAGACACCCAGCTTGGACACGCTCTTGATGCCATTGCGCAGCATGGCGCCGGCATCGTAATTGTCCGTGCTTTCCATGAGCCGCTGGTTGTAATAAATGAACAGACGCGACGGCGTAAACACATTCCGGTAGCCCTGATGGAACTGGTCGTATTCCAGCGCGGCGGCGATGGCATTGGCCGTGCAACTCCCGATATGGCCCTGGTCGTAAACCGGCGGGCAATCGGGCCGCAGATCCACGCGCGCCGGCAAACTCCGCAATACTTCCCGCGACGCCGCGAACACATGGTCCCGATGGTCCGGCAAATCGGGTATCCAGCCGTAACCGGCGATTTTAGGTGATGGGACCGACTCCAAATCTAAACTCACTCCATCTTTCATTTTCATGGCACAAGTGCGGTAAAACGAGATGGATCCGTTAGGTGCGCCAATGAGGCCCAGCGCACCGTCTTTTATGCCAGTTTTTCATCCAAAAAACAAGCAAATTCGGGATGGCATTGAAACGCAAATGGATGTCGCTATGCCAACACGCACGAAGGCCAACGATCGCCAGCGCCAACGGCGCGACCCCATACCAGCCTGGGGCAATGCCCCAGGAAAATCGCCCGAAATATTACAAGGGCTGTAAGCCCGGCCCATCAAACATTCTTCGTTCCTAAATTTATTATTAAATGGATCAATGGTCCGCGCCGTTGGCGCTCATATTATTTTTTGTCCCTGTCCTGGGGCGGTGCCCCAGGCTGGTATTGAACGGGCCTTTGGCCCTATACTTACTGCCATGCCGCAATCATTGAGCCTCGTCGTCATCCACGTCATCTTTAGCACCAAAGACCGCCATGCGCTCCTTGATCCCGGCATGCGACCCAAACTCCATGCCTACCTCGCCACGGTCGCTCGTAATTCCGGCTGTGAATGCTATCGGGTCGGCGGGGTGGCCGATCACGTGCATCTGGCCATCCGTTTGTCCCGGACCCTGACCATCGCAGATTTGATTGAGAACCTGAAAACCACATCCTCGAAATGGTTAAAGCCCCAATCACCCGTTCTCATGGCTTTTTCCTGGCAACGCGGCTACGGTTGTTTCTCGGTCGGTCCCACGGATTTGGATTCCCTGTGCGCGTACATTGACAATCAGGAAGAGCACCACCGCACGCGAACGTTTCAGGAGGAGTTCCACACGTTCCTCAAGAAATACGGAGTCGAATATGATGAAGCTTATGTGTGGGATTGAAAGCGCCAACGGCGCGACCCCATACCAGCCTAGGGCATCGCCCTAGGAAAAGCATTTGGAAATACCAATGAGGGGCTGAAAGCCCGGCCCATCCTTCATCCCCAAAATTGATAATTGGCGGATCAATGGTTCACGCGTTGGCGCTAGCCACCCTTACGGCAAATTCGTCCGCCCCATGAGGTAGCGGTCGCATTCGCGGGCGGCACCGCGGCCTTCGTTGAAGGCCCAGACGACCAAACTTTGGCCGCGGCGGGCGTCGCCGGCGGCGAATACGCCCTTCAAATTCGTCGTGTATTTGCCGTGGTCGGCCTGGATATTGGAACGGGCATCGCGATCGACCCCGAGTTGTTCGAGCAACGGCTGTTCCGGTCCGAGAAAACCCATGGCCAGCAAGACGAGCTGCGCGGGCCGCACTTGGTGCGTGCCGGCTACTTCCTTGGGCGTAAACTGCCCCTTCTCATTCTTCTGCCACTCAATCTGCACGGTATGGACTTCCTTCACATGCCCATTGTCGTCGCCGACGAATTTCGTGGCGGTGGTGAGATAAACCCGCGGGTCGCCGCCGAATTTCGCAGCCGCTTCCTCCTGGCCGTAGTCCAGCTTGTAAACCTTGGGCCATTCGGGCCAGGGATTGTCCTTGGCGCGGTCCTGCGGCGGACGCGGCAGAATTTCCAGTTGCACGAGGCTGCGGCAGCCGTGGCGCATCGAGGTGCCCACGCAGTCAGTGCCGGTGTCGCCGCCGCCAATGACCACCACGTCCTTGTCCTTCGCGGAGATGAACCCGCCATTCTGGTGCTTGTCCAGCAGGCTTTTGGTGTTGGTGTGCAGAAATTCCATCGCGAAATGGATGCCTTTCAACGGACGGCCTTCGATGGGCAGGTCGCGCGGCTTGGTCGCACCGGTGCAAAGCACCACGGCGTCGAAATCCTTCAGCAGCTTCTCCGCCGGATAATTCTTTCCGATCTCGGTGTTGGTGGTGAAAGTGACGCCTTCCTTGGCCAGCAAATCGACGCGGCGCTGCACGATGGCCTTGTCGAGCTTCATGTTGGGGATGCCGTACATCAACAAACCGCCCACGCGGTCGGCGCGCTCAAAAACCGTAACCCAATGGCCGGCGCGGTTCAGCTGCGCGGCGGCGCTCAGGCCCGCCGGACCGGAACCCACCACCGCCACCTTCTTGCCGGTGCGCAACGCAGGCGGCTCGACGGACACCCAGCCTTCTTCCCAGCCCTTGTCAATGATGGAGCACTCGATGTTCTTGATGGTAACGGGCGGGGCGGAAATGCCCAGCACGCACGAGCCTTCGCACGGCGCGGGACAAACCCGGCCGGTGAATTCGGGGAAATTGTTGGTCTTGTGCAGCCGTTCGAGGGCTTCCTTCCACAGGCCGCGATAAACCAGGTCATTCCATTCCGGAATCAGATTGTTGATCGGGCAGCCGGACGCCATGCCGCTAAGCAGGGTGCCGGTGTGACAAAACGGTATGCCGCAATCCATGCAGCGCGCGCCCTGTTCCTGGAGTTTGGCCACGTCCAAATGCAAATGGAACTCGTTCCAGTCCCGGATCCGCTCCAAAGCGGCGCGGTCGAGTGGCAACTCTCTCAAATATTCAATAAAGCCTGTCGGTTTACCCATTTCGTTTCCTGATAATCAAAAATTTTACGCGCTTGTCAACTGCCGCCTACACGCGACGCGTCCTTGGCGTTCTCGTCGAACGCCGCCATCATCGCCTCTTCCCCGCTCAGGCCGGCATCGGTCACCTTTTTGATGCATTGCAGCATGCGCTTGTAATCCTTCGGCATGACCTTGACGAACTTCGGCACGGTCTGTTCCCAGGATTCGAGAATCTTGGCCGCGTGCTGGCTGCCCGTGTATTGGGCATGCCGCTGAATCATCTGCCGGACCTGCTCGATCTCGGCGGCGTCCTCCAGCTTCTCGAGGCCGACCATCTGCTTATTGCAGCGCTGGGCGAAATCCCCCGCTTCATCCAGCACATAAGCGACGCCGCCGGACATGCCCGCGGCAAAATTGCGGCCCGTGGGCCCAATCACCACCACGCGCCCGCCGGTCATGTACTCGCAGCCGTGGTCGCCCACGGATTCGACGACCGCGTTGACGCCGCTGTTGCGCACGCCGAACCGTTCGCCGGCCATGCCCCCGATGTAAACCTCACCGGCCGTCGCGCCATACAGCGCCACGTTGCCGATGATGATGTTCTCGGACGGCACGAAGGTGGAACCCTTGGGCGGATAAACGATGATGCGCCCGCCCGAAAGCCCCTTGCCGACGTAATCGTTGGCATCGCCTTCCAGCTTGAGCGTGACGCCCGGCGGCACGAACGCGCCGAGGCTCTGGCCCGCGGAACCTTTAAAATTAAGCTGAATCGTATTGTCCGGCAGCCCCGCAGCGCCATGACGCCGCGTAATTTCACTGCCGAGAATCGTGCCCACCACGCGGTTGACGTTGCGAATCGCCACGTCCGCCGTCACCGGCTCGCGCCGTTCCAACGCCGGGGCGCACACCTTGAGCAGCGTGGTATTGTCCAGCGCCTTGTCGAGGCCGTGGTCCTGCAAAATTTGCTGATAACGGCCCACGTCGGCGCCAACCTTGGGCTGATAAAGTATCTTGGAGAAATCCAGGCCGCGCGCCTTCCAATGGTCCACAGCCTTCCGCGCTTCCAGGCGGTCCGTGCGGCCGACCATGTCGGTCAGCTTGCGGAAGCCCAGCATGGCCATCAATTCGCGGACTTCCTCCGCGATGAAACGCATGAAGTTGACCGCATGCGCGGGATCGCCGGTGAAGTTCTTGCGCAATTCCGGGTTCTGCGTCGCCACGCCCACCGGGCAGGTGTTCAGATGGCAGACGCGCATCATGATGCAGCCCAGCGCCACGAGCGGCGCGGTGGCAAACCCAAATTCCTCCGCGCCCAGCAGCGCGGCGACGATCACATCGCGGCCCGTCTTCAACTGGCCGTCCGTCTCCACCGCGATGCGGCTGCGCAGATTGTTCAACACCAGCGTCTGATGCGTTTCCGCCAGGCCCAGTTCCCACGGGATGCCCGCGTGCTTGATGCTCGTTTGCGGCGACGCCCCGGTGCCGCCATCGTAACCGCTGATGAGCACCACGTCGGCATGCGCCTTGGCCACGCCGGCGGCCACGGTGCCGACGCCCACTTCCGCCACCAGCTTGACGCTGATGCGCGCGTGGTGGTTGGCGTTCTTCAAATCATGAATCAGTTCCGCCAAATCCTCGATGGAATAAATGTCGTGATGCGGCGGCGGTGAAATCAAACCCACGCCGGGCGTGGAATGGCGCACCTTGGCAATCGCCGGGAACACCTTGAGGCCGGGCAACTGCCCGCCTTCGCCGGGCTTGGCGCCCTGCGCCATCTTGATCTGCAATTCCTGCGCCTTGACCAGGTAAAGGCTCGTCACGCCGAAGCGGCCGGACGCCACCTGCTTGATGGCGCTGTTGCGCGAATCGCCGTTGGCGTCGGGCGTGTAACGCGCCGGGTCCTCGCCGCCTTCGCCAGTATTGCTCTTGCCGCCGATGCGGTTCATCGCGATGGCCAGGCTCTCGTGCGCTTCCTTGCTGATGGAGCCGTAGGACATCGCGCCGGATTTGAAGCGTTTGAGAATCGACTCAACCGACTCGACTTCCTCAATCGGAATCGCCGTTCCCGGCTTGAAGTCGAGCAAACCGCGCAACGTGCAATGCTTCTTCAACTGCTCGTTGACCAGCGCCGAGTATTCCTTGAACGTCTTGTAATTGCCGTTGCGGCAGGCCTGCTGCAGCTTGTGCACGGTCTGCGGGCTGAACAGATGGACTTCGCTGTCCGAGCGCCACTGGTATTGGCCGCCCGCTTCGAGCGTGTGGCCGTTGACCTGGCGGTCGGGAAACGCGCGATGATGGCGCGTCGTGACTTCCTTCGCGATGACATCCAGGCCCACGCCCTCGATGCGCGTCGGCGTCCAGGTGAAGTATTTGTCCACGACGGATTGCTTGAGGCCAATCGCCTCGAAAATCTGCGCGCCGCGATAGCTTTGGATGGTGGAGATGCCCATCTTGGAGATGACCTTCACCACGCCCTTCACCGCCGCCTTCACGAAATTCTTGCAGGCGTCCTTGTGCTGGATGTTCTTCAGCAGGCCCTGGCGAATCATGTCGTCCAGCGTCTCAAACGCCAGATACGGGTTGATCGCGCCGCAGCCGTAGCCGATGAGCAGCGAGAAGTGATGCACTTCGCGCGGTTCGCCGGATTCGAGCACCAGGCCCACGCGCGTGCGCGTGCCTTCGCGGATAAGATGATGATGCAGGCCCGCCACCGCCAGCAGCGCGGGAATCGGCGCGTTCTCGCGGTCGATGCCGCGGTCGGACAAAATCAGGATGTTCGCGCCCCCGGCAATGGCGTGGTTCGCCTTGTCGCACAGGTCCGCCATCGCGCTTTCCAGGCCGCTTTCGCCATCCACCGCCTTGAAGAGAATCGGCAGCGTAACGGACTTGAAGCCGGATTGGTTGATGTGCTTGAGCTTCGCAAATTCCTCATTGGTGAGGATGGGCGACTTCAACTCAATCAAATGGCAGCTCTCCGGCTCAGGCTTGAGCAGGTTGCGCTCGGAACCAATGGTCGTTTCCGCCGAAGTGACGATTTCCTCGCGGATGCAGTCAATGGGCGGATTGGTGACTTGCGCAAAGAGTTGCTTGAAATAATTGTAAAGGAGCTGCGGCTGATCCGACAGCACGGCGATGGGCGTGTCCGTGCCCATGGAACCGATCGCTTCGACGCCGTCGCGCGCCATCGGCGCCATGACGATGCGCAAATCCTCGAACGTGTAACCAAACGCCTGCTGGCGCCGCAACACGGTTTCGTGGTTGGGCTCGGGCAGGTGGCCACCCTCCGGCAACGTGGCCAGTTCGACCATGAACTTGTCCAACCAGTCGCGATACGGCTTTTCCGTTGCAATCTGCTGCTTGATTTCTTCGTCCGCCACGATGCGCCCCTGCTCCGTGTCGACGAGGAACATACGGCCGGGTTGGAGACGGCCCTTGTGCAGGATGCGGTCGGGCGGGATGTCAAGCACGCCGACTTCCGAAGCCATCACCACCAGGTCGTCCTTGGTGACATAATAACGCGAGGGACGCAGGCCGTTGCGGTCCAGCACCGCGCCAATCATCTTGCCGTCGGTAAAGGCAATCGAGGCGGGACCGTCCCACGGTTCCATGAGGCAGCTATGATATTCATAGAACGCCTTCTTCTCGTCGCTCATGCTCTCGTGGTTCGCCCACGGCTCGGGAATCATCATCATGACCGCGTGCGGGAGCGAGCGGCCCGCCATCACGAGCAACTCCAGGCAGTTGTCGAACATGGCCGAGTCGCTGCCGTCCGTGTTGATGATGGGCAAAATCTTCTTGAGTTCCCCGCCGAACAGCGGGGATTCGAACATCGCCTGCCGCGCGTGCATCCAGTTGATGTTGCCGCGCAGGGTGTTGATCTCGCCGTTGTGGGCGATGTAGCGATACGGATGGCCGCGTTCCCAACTCGGGAAAGTGTTCGTGCTGAAACGCGAATGCACCAGCGCCAGCGCGGAATCCATGTCGGAGTCCGACAGGTCGCGGAAATACTTATCCACCTGCTCGGTGTTGAGCATGCCCTTATAAATGAGGGTCTTGTAGGACAGGCTCGCCATGTACCAATAGTTGCTGCCCGGAAAACCGGCGCGGCGAATCTCGTTGGTGGCGCGCTTGCGGATGATGTAAAGCTTTCGCTCGAACGCCATGTCATCCGTCAGCTTGGGATTGCGCTTGATGAAGACGTGGCGCATGAAGGGCTCGGACCCCTTGGCGGTGTCGCCGAGGGACGAATTATTCACCGGCACATTGCGCCAGCCGACGACATGCTGGCCTTCCTCGGCCACGATCTTCCCAAAAATCTGTTCGCATTCCCGGCGGGCCGCCGCGTCAGGCGGCAGGTAAACCAAGCCGGCGCCGTATTGGCCTTCGGCCGGCAAATCAATTTTATCGGCCGCGCAAACCTTCTTAAGGAAGGCATGGGGCATCTGGATCAAAATCCCCGCGCCGTCACCAGTATTGACTTCGCAGCCGCAGGCGCCGCGATGGTCCAGGTTCAGGAGGACCTGAATCGCCTGGCGGATGATTTGGTGGGATTTTTTGCCCTTAACGTTGACCACAAAGCCAACGCCACAGGCGTCATGTTCGAACTGCGGATCGTACAGGCCCTGCTTGGGCGGCAATCCGTTCGATTTCATGTCTTGACCGTTCAGCTTCTGATTCTCAAGTTCCATCTTCAATTTGCTCATTCCCTTCATTACGAAGGTACTTTTGTCATTTTGTATCAAAAATGCGGCGAACTGCAATAGTTAGATTGAACTTTTTCGCAATCCAACTGTCTCCGCTGTCGTTTCGCATCCGGGACTACCACGCCCCATCGCCCAACCTTCAACAATTCCACCGTTTTACCAGCGGGAAATGCAGGAATTTTCAACCACGGTTGGACACGGATGAACCCTGATTTTCAGCCGCGAAAAAGCGCAGAAATCGCAAACCAAATTAGGAGGAAATATTCACCGCACCGCCTGCATAACCAAAACTACTTCACGCCGCCTGCGAATCGGAAAAACGGCCGGAAGCGGGATGCCCGCCAAACACGCAAATCACGCGAAAATCGAAGCGGATTTTACCCGAAACGGGACGTTCGCTTCGCGAATCGAGGTCACGCATTATCGAAGGGCTGGAGATGGGCATCGTGATGCTGCGGAAGTTTTTTAATTTGCTGCTAAAGAAGAATGGGTATGTGTTGGAGCAGCTTGTCTCGCCGCTGGTGGTGAAGACGACGCCGGAGCATGAGGAACTAAAAGCCATTTGTAACCCCAGACAAAGGAGCGACACCTCCCCTTCCCTGCCTCACGATCCGGCTCCGTCGTCGCCAAAGCGGCCGGGGGCTGCCCCACTCCAAGACGCTTCGCGCAGTCCGGAAACGCTCGCAGGTGCGCCAGTCCCGCGTGCGGGAGAGTGCGCCTGTCCTCTGGCGCTTTCGAACTGCCACGAACGGAAGAAGATTTGTCGGGTGTCATCACCAAGCATCATGCGCATCACTATTTCGGATTTGCGGAGACGCAGTGGAAGTTGTTTTCAAGAAATCACCGCGGCGCGTCAAGCCGCTCCTCTACCTTTATCGCGTGTTGCTCATCGGGCGGCGCTGAATGATTTGCTGGTCCACATCCGCAAAAATGAAAAAATGATTTTTGCCGCGAAGAACGCCTGGCTCGCAAAGCTGGCGATTGCCCATTAAAAAAACACCTCGCGAAAAGGAAGCCGACAGGAAAATTTAAGTTTCCACCATATTTTTTTGCCCCCTTTTTTTGTTAAAATTTCCCACTCCATGTTTTTTTACGCGGATTTCGCGTTTTTTTAGCGGGCAATCCGTTTGCTCAGTATTTACTGAGTGTAACTTCCTGGTGAATCTTTTGCTTTTTGCCTTGCATTTTTTGGGGTGTTTTGCTTACCTCTTGTCCAGGCCATCAACCTCGGCCTGGGAATTTCCGGATCCAACCGCCCATGACGACCCACGAACTGCAAATCAAAGAAATCGTTGCGCGCGAAGCCAAAGCTTGGAAGAGCAAAAACATCGAATTGCTCATGTCCATCTTTCACCCGGACATGGTCTGGCCCTGGCCGCCCAACACCCAGGCGCATGACCCGATGGAATGGATTTTCCACGCAGGACGCTATGATTACGAGCGCTGGAGCCGGAACTGGCGGGAGTTGTTCGCCACGCACGTGCTTGTCCACAACCGTAGCCGCATCCGCCGGATCGCCCTCACGCCGGAAGGCGACGGCGCGTTCGCCGTGGTGGATGTGGACACCTTGTGGCGCGATGCGCGCGGAAATGATTTTCACTGGTTGGGCCGCGCGTGCAAGGTTTACTCGAAAGTCGGCCATGAATGGAAGATGACGATGCACACCGGCTTCCTGGATTACAACAACGTCAACGGCTCCCCTCACGCCGCCAAAGGCTCAAGCCACAGACGGCTGGAAGCGAAACAACTGCGCCCCGTTTCCAGGAAGGTCCAGGAAAAGTCCCGTAGCGGCCATTTCCGCGCCACGGCGCTGGTAGGTCTCCGCGCCTAACCGGTCGCGCATTTCCCAATCATGCTCCGCCACTCCCCGGGCGGATAAACGCACGCGGCATTGGCTGCGATGCGCAGCCAGATTCACCACCACCAGCTCAAATCCCGGAACAGCATCGGAATTTGAGAATTGCCATTGGACGACGACAAAATTTTGCGACGTGGGGTTGTCGGCCCAGGCCGGCTCGGGGCGCAATAATTTCCACTCGCCGCGTCCGACCGCCGAATCCTTGAGCACCGCGAACAATTCCGAGTAAAGCGCGGCCACTTCGGGATCGACCGGCTCCCCGGGGTGGCATCCAAACTGGACCGGCAAATGGGCCCGCGCGCCGCTTAACTGTCCCTCATGCAAAAAGCGCATGCCCGGCAGCCCCAGAAAGACGAGCGCCGCCGCGCGTTGCTCGGCGGGTGAAAGCACGGAAGCAACGCGCTTTTCATCGTGGTTCTCCAGGAAGTGCGCGCTTTGGGCTGTGTATTCGGCCGGCGATTCCAGCAGGTGCCGCTGCACTTCCGCGGGGCGATGTTCCACCAGGCAATCGCAAACATGCTTGTCATACGTGTAATCAAAACCCAGCGCCTGCAAGCGCGATTCCAATCCCCAATATGCCTCCGCCAGGAATACAAAGTCCGGATTCACTCCCCTCGCCTCGGCAATGGCGCCGCTCCAAAACTCCGCGGGCGGCATGGTGACCGAATTTGGAAAATGCTCCCAGGTTTTGGGAAACACCTCGTTCAGGATGAGCATGGCCATGTCGCACCGCACGCCGTCGCATCGCTGCGCGATGGATTGCAACAGCTCGCTCGTCGCGAGGCGCGTGCTGGGACGGCGATAGTCCAGTTGCACCGTGTCCGTCCATGGCGCGAAATACGGGTCGCGCCCATGCGCCAGCCAGCGCGTGCCGGTGGCAGTTTCCACGCTAAACGTTCCCTCCGCCGGCGTCGGGCTTTGGACGAATAGTTCGGGCCGTTCCGTGACCCAAAGATGGTCCAGCCCGACATGGTTCGGCACAAAATCAAGCATGAGCTTGAGCCCGCACGCCTTGAGTTTCGTGCGGAACATCCTCAGCCCCGACTCACCGCCCAGGGCGCGCGGCACCTGGTAATTGGCAATGGCATAAGGCGAACCAAGCACGTCCCGCTCCCGCCAACCGGGTGACAGCTCGTTGAAAATGCCGGGGAGCCGGGGATCCTTCAGCGCCTCCGCGCGACTTTTCGGGCCGGTGGTCCAAACCCCCATCAGCCAGATATGCGTGAAACCCAGTTCCTGCCAGCGGGCGAACTCCCCGTCCGGCACGTCCTTCAGCGTGATGGCCCGGCCCTCCTGTTCGGAAAGTGAGTGCAGCCAGCAGCGCGTATTGATTTCGTAGAGCAGCGGTTGCATGGTTGATGGCGTTAGTGTTCACAGTTGATGGGATGAGAGTTGATGGTTAAGACCGCCTCCGGCCATCAACCATCAACTCTCATCCCCATCAACCTAACCTGCTTTCTCTTACTTTTCCCCTGCCCCGCCCAGCCGGGCAATGCTAACTATTCAGAAGCTTCAACGCCTTCTTCGGATGGGTGACGCGCATGATCATCAGGCCCTTTTTGGCGTGGGGACTGGTCGCGCAGTAGCAATACTCGATGTTGATGTCCGCCGTCGCGAGCCGTTTGGCCAGGCGGGCGAGCGAACCGGCCTTGTTGTCACCCTCGAGCATGATCACGTCGTCCTCCACCACCAGCGTGCCGTGTTCCTCGAACACCCGTATGGCCTTGCGTGTGTCGCTCACCACCATGCGAATCACCGTGTGATCCACCGTGTCGCTCGTGGTAATGGCATAAATGTTGATCTTCTCGGCGCTCAACGCATCGCACACCCGCGCGAGCGTGCCGGGCCGGTTGTCGAGGAATATGGCGAGTTGCTTGGTAATTTCCATAACTCAAAATCTAACGTCTCCCGAAGTTGTATTGCTTAACTGCGTCCTTAGTTTGCGTCCACCGCAGGATTTTCGCAACTCGAAATTCACCCCAGTCGCCGGGCTTACAATGGGTGGGGCGCGTCGCTCCCACCTTCGTCCCGTCCCGCGTCGCGGGAGGACTACGGTGGGCAGGCCGCGCGCGCCTCACGACAACCGATGGCGCAACCGTGTTTGGCGGCGCGATGAGGACATCCGCCCTGCCCACCGTCAGACTGTCGGCCGCGATGGCCTTGCGCCGGAGCAAATTACGGTTATGCTGTGGCAAAACCGGCATTGCTTATGACACGCCAGCAGATACTCGACCTCTATTTCATGGACGCCCGCCACAAGCTCATCGACCTCGCGGCGTTCCTCGACCGCATCGAACGCGCCCCCGGCGGCGATGACTTCCGCCTGCAAGCCTTCCGCCAGGCTTTGGGCGAGTTGAGCAAGGGCGAAACCGAAAAGGCCAAGCGCGTCCTGCTCATTTTCAGCGATCCGACAATTGAACCTATTCCTACGGCAACAACCAAGGCCGCCTGCGGCGCGTGGCCGGGGAAGGTTTAATTAAACCGCACATGCATATCCTGTCCGTAATTTTAACGCAAAGACGCAAAGGCGCAGAGACGCAGAGGAAAATGCTTTTTTCACCACAGAGGCACAGAGGCACAGAGAACGGATCGGCATCGCATCTTATTCCTCCTCTGTGCCTCTGTGGTCAATTTCTTTCCCGCCTCTGCGCCTCTGCGTCTCTGCGCCTCTGCGTTATCTTCATAACCCTCCATCAACCTTCTTCATGCGTTACATAGAGCCACACGCCCACATGGTCAGCCGCACCACTGACGACTACGTTCACATGGTCACCGCCGGTTGCCAGGCGGTTTGCGAGCCGGCGTTCTGGGCCGGCTTTGACCGCAGTTCGGCGCATGGCTTTTACGATTATTTTTGCCAATTGACCGAGCACGAACCCAAACGCGCCGCCAAATTCGGGCTGCCGCATTTCTCGTGGCTCTGCATCAACCCCAAGGAATCCGAGGACCTGAAACTCGCAGACGATGTGCTGGCCATCATTCCCCAATTTCTGGACCGCTCGAACGTTTTGGGCATCGGCGAAATCGGCTTGAACAAAAACAGCCGCAATGAAATGAAGGTTCTCGAAAAGCACGTGGACCTTGCCGCCCGGCACAACCAGCTCATCCTCGTCCATACTCCGCACCTGGAAGACAAGCTCAAGGGCACCCGCCTCATCGTGGACCTGATCAAAAGCGACAAACGCATCCAACCAGGCCGCGTCATCATCGATCACGTGGAGGAACACACCGTCAAGCTCGTGCTGGACGCCGGCCTGTGGGCTGGCATGACCCTGTATCCCGAATCCAAATGCTCCCCTGCCCGCGCGATTGACATGGTGGAGGTCTACGGCCATGAGCGTATCTGGATGAATTGCGCCTGCGACTGGGGCGTGAGCGACCCGTTGGCCGTGCCCAAGACCGCCCTCGAAATGCGCAAGCGCGGACACAGCGCCGAAGCCATCGACAAACTCATCTTCCAAAATCCGCAACGCTTCCTGAGCCAGTGTCCGAAATTTAAACTTGGGCCGGCTTAACCCATCCCTGGCTTTACCTTGAAACTATAAATTCAGAAGCAGTAAAACCGGAAGTCAAACCGGGTTAGCTCAATTAATGGCAATCATTGCTTCACGCTGCCAAAGACCTTTTGCAGCAAATCTGTCGTCCGCGCCACCGGGTTCTGCCGGATGCGCTTTTCTTCCTCAGCCACCATTTTAAACAGGCCGTCCAGCGCCTTGTTGGTCACGTAATCGTCCACGTCCACTTCCACGCCCTGCTGCTTCGCAAAGGTGTTCAACGTCTGGGTGAAGCCACCGAAGGAATCGCCCGTTGCGGCTTTTTCCATTAGCTTTTTGTAAGCGGCCGTCGCGCCCGTTTTGCCCGTCGCATCCTTTACGAGAGGATAAAACTTCGCATACAGATTCGTCTGGGTGGTGCGCTGAAAATACTGCGTCGCGGCATCCTGCGGCCCGGTCAGGACGTTTTTGGCGTCCTCAATCTTCATTTGCTTGAGTGCATCCACAAAGACACTGCCCGCCACTGGCACCGCCTGTTCTGCGGCATGATTCATCGTATTGACAAAATCATCCGCCAGCTTGCCCTGGCCGACGGCGCGCAAGGTTTTCTCAACCGTCTGCAATTTCTGCGGCAGGGGAATTCTCACGTTTAAATTCGTCAGGAACCCGCCCTCGTGCCCCAACTGGGTGACGGCATGCTGCAAGCCATTTCCCAGGGCATCCTTGAGCCCTCCCACCATCTGGTCCTCGGTAAGGCCAGCCAGGCTGGCGCCGCTGCCCGGCGCAGTTGTTGTATTGGAAGTCTTTTTGCCCAACCCCAAATCATCCCAGAAGCCGGCCCGGCCCGGTTGGGAGAAGAGCATCAGAACACTGGCAACCAGAAGCAGGGACAGTTGATTTGGGCGCATAAATTTGGTGTGGTTGAATGAACGGTGAAATGATAGCCTGGAGGATGCTTGATGACAAATGAAACTGCGGGCCGTTGCCGTCAGTCCTGCTGCTTCAGAATCTTCTCCGCCGAGCGCTTGACCATGTCCGCGAGTTCGCGCGGTTTGACGACCACGGCGTTGCCGCCCCAGTTGAGCACCCAGCGTTCGATTTCCTTCAGGCTGGAGAGCTTCAAGTGCAGGTCCACTCCCCCGTCCTTGCGCTCAATCAACTGCTGCGAATCATGCCACTTCTTTTCGCGGATGTAATCGGCCACCGTTTCATTGAAACGGATCACGATTTCAAACTCGCCCTGGGCGGATTGCACGCCAAAGCTGTCGCGCAGCCGTTTTTCCAGCGAGAATTTCTGGGGCCGGGGGAAAGTCTTACCCGTGGGCCGGATGGACTTGATGCGGGCCGGCACGAACGTCCGGATGTCCTTGCGCAAATGATCGTAGGCGAACAGGAACCATTCGCCATTGATGTTCGCGAGATGATACGGATCCACCACGCGCAGATCCGGTTCCCGCTGGCCCGGCTTGCGATAAATTAGTTCCAGTTGCCGCCGTTGCGCGGCGGCCTTCCCCAGCGCGTCGAAAACCTCCAGGTTCAGGATCGGCTCGGCCCGCGTGCGAAAGGAAATGGCCTGGTCCCAATCCGACAGGTTGACCGAGATGGTGTCCGGCAGGGAGGAGGACATTTTCCTGAAGGCGCTGACCAGCGGCTTTTCGAAACTCGTGCCGCGATACTGCTGGAGCGCCTTTTCCGCCACCAACAGGGCAAATAGCTCGCCCTCGGTGACTTGAACTGTCGGAAAGGAATTGACCTCCTCCGTGTAATGGTAGCCCTTCCGGCTCCAGTCATATTCCAGCGGCAGACCGAGCCGGTCGGTCATGAATTCAAGGTCGCGATGAATGGACTTGGCGCTGACTTCCAATTCGCGCGCGAGGGTCGTCGCCGTGGGATACTTGCCCGCCTGCAGAACCTGGTGAATGCGCATCATCCGCTCCAGCGGCGGACGCGACGATGGCGAATGAGGTTCCGCTTCGGATTTCATACGTGGTGCGTGGTGCGTGGTGCGTGGTGCGTGTCCGGAACCCATGGCTCCTTCACGCAATACGCAAAAATTCCGGGCGTTTATGACGCAGCCCACACGCCCCGCTGTCCCTTACAGCAGCTTGGCGAGCAACTCGTCGTTGGTCTTGTGCTTCTTGAGCGCGGCGAGCAGCGTTTCCATGGCCTCGACCGGATTAAGGTCCACCATGGTGCGGCGCAGCTTGCGGATGGCGTCGAGGTTCTTCGCCGGAAACAGTTTTTCCTCCTTGCGTGTGCCGCTCTTGGGAATGTCAATGGCCGGAAACAAACGGCGGTCCGAAAGTTTGCGGTCCAGGATCAGCTCCATGTTGCCGGTGCCCTTGAATTCCTGGAAGATGAGTTCGTCCATGCGGGAACCGGTATCGACGAGCGCCGTGGCCAGAATGGTCAGCGAGCCGCCTTCCTCGATCTTGCGGGCCGAGGCGAACATTTTGCGGGGAATTTCCAGCGCGCGGGCGTCCACACCGCCGGTCATCGTGCGGCCGCTGCCGCCGTGCACGCTGTTATAAGCGCGGGCAACGCGGGTGATGGAATCCAGCAGCACAAAAACATCCTTGCCCGACTCCACCATGCGGCGGCAACGCTCAATCATGAAGCGCGACAGGCGCACGTGTGTTTCCAAATCCTGGTCGTTGGACGACGCCACCACTTCCGCCTTCACGGAACGCTGGAAGTCGGTGACTTCCTCCGGGCGCTCATCGATCAACAGCACCAACACATGCACTTCCGGATGGTTCTGAGTGACGGCGTTGGCGATTTGCTTGAGAATAGTCGTCTTGCCCGTGCGCGGCGGCGCCACAATCAAGCCGCGGGTACCCTTGCCCAAGGGCGTGACCAGGTCAATGATGCGCGTTTCCAGCAGGTCCGGGCTGGTTTCGAGCTGAAACTTCTCGATCGGATCAATGGTGGTCAGGTTCTCGAACCGCACGGACTTGGTGTAATCCGTGAACGGCATGTCGTTGACCAGGTCCACCGTCTTGAGCTGCGGACTGTTGCCGCGGTGCGGGGGTTGGGTGGGACCAGTTACCAGGCAGCCTTCCCGCAGGAAGTTGCGCTTGATGGTGTCCGGGGTGACGAAAATGTCCGTGGGCTTCGGATGAAAATGGTTCTGCGCCGTGCGCAAAAAGCCAAAGCCTTTTTCGGAGATTTCCAGATAGCCGGAACCGACGTCCGACTGGGTGTTTGTCGCTGTACTCATACAATTAATTTGTGTGTGCTTGCTGAAGGGTCTTGGGACTCAATCCCCGAAAACTTTAGAATTTAGAATTTTTGGGAAACTACTGCGCCGAAGAGTGACTAAAACAACTTCACCGTGCGCAATCAGTCAGACTGCTGATTATCAATACGATGAATTCCCTTTCAACGCAACTAATATTTTACGAAAGTGCTTTTATGTCAAGTGACTTCCTTTACCCCCCACCGTGCATGGCCGAATTCAGCTTGCTGGTGAGGTGCCGGCGTCAGGCCGGGCTTTCAAATAATCAGGGAATCTTCTCCCTCTCCCCTCAACGGGTCGTGGGGTGAGAAACCCCCACGACCCACCATGGAAATTAACCGCCCACTTCCGCCTTGGCTTCCGCCGCCAGCGGGGTGCTCAGATACCGTTCGCCGGTCGAACAGGCTATCGTCACAATCATCTTGCCCTTGTTGGCGGGCCGCTTGGCCACTTCAATGGCCGCCACGACGTTCGCCCCGGTGGAAATACCCACCAAAAGACCTTCTTCCTTGGCCAGTCTCCGGGCCATGGCAAAGGCATCGTCATTGGTCACCTGGATACATTCGGTGATCTGCGAACCGCCCTTGCTATCCTTAAGATGCAGGTTTTTCGGCACAAATCCAGCCCCAGTACCTTGAATTTTGTGCGGCCCCGGCTTCACCGGCTGGCCGGCCAAAGTCTGGGAAATCACCGGCGAATCCTTGGGTTCAACCGCAATGGCCTCAAAGGAAGCCTTGCGCGGCTTGATGACCTCCACGCAACCCGTGATGGTTCCGCCCGTTCCCACGGCCGACACCAAAATATCCACCTTGCCGTCCGTGTCAGACCAGATTTCTTCGGCAGTTGTTTTCGCGTGGATGGCCGGGTTGGCGGGATTTTCAAACTGTTGGGGAATCCAGGAATTGGGCGTTTCCTTCGCCAATTGCTCGGCGCGGGCAATGGCCCCCTTCATGCCTTCCGAACCCGGCGTGAGCACCAGCTTCGCTCCCAGCATCGCCAGCAGCGTGCGCCGTTCCAGCGACATCGTTTCCGGCATGGTCAGGATTAATTTATAGCCCTTGGCGGCCGCCACGAATGCCAAAGCAATGCCCGTGTTGCCGCTGGTCGGTTCAATGATGACCGTTTCCTTCTTGAGCACGCCGCGCTTCTCGGCATCCTCAATCATGGCCATCCCAATGCGGTCTTTGACACTGCCCAAAGGATTGAAAAACTCGCACTTCAGCAGAATGGTGGCATCCACCCCCGCTGTAACCTTGTTCAGCCTAACCAGTGGAGTACGGCCGACTGTCTCAACGATGTCATTATATATGCGTCCCATAAGAATTGAATTAGTTGCCTGGTGATCCGTTGGTGCTTGGTATAAAAGACTCGAAAACCAAACTGATTGTTCAATAGTCTTGGCGAAATGCAAAATCACCGCAAGCCTTTTTTATGGACGCAGAAAGCGCGGGTGCATCTTGAGGGCCTGTTGCCCAAACCTTATTTATCGGAGGAACGAATTCCTGCGAATCCCAAGCCCAGCCCGGAGCGTGCGACTCCCCCCACGCTTTGGCCGCGTACGCGATTGATGGCTTCAGTAGTTTGAGTGTCGCGGGCATTATTCGGAATTCGCGGGAGCTTATCCCTCCGAAAAGGACGACGCCGAACATTCGGGCAACATACTCTGGACATTACAGCAGACCGAACAACAGCGCGAGGCTGGAAAGCCCCGCGAACCCGTCCCGCATGCGGGAGAAAGGCTGCGCTACACCACGTAGCGCAGGCATTCCTGCCTGCGGGTTCTGGCGGCTTTCCTGCCGCCAGTTGGTGTTACTAACCAGCTACGCCCGAAAGCGCGCACCAGTCCCGTGTCTCCCCTCCCCTCAATCCCATTCGTCCCTGCTCATTTTGCAAAGGTTTGACCAGCCCCGCCCCTGCCCCGTAAAAAACAAAAAGTCCCTGCCCAACCTTGCGGTCAGACAGGGACAAATTGGGGGATGGGAGTTCGCCACACTCTCTTTCCCATGCTGGCATTTGGCGCACATTGGCTGCCAGCTTCCCGACGCCATTTTCCACGGCAAGCGGAATTGTCGGCCTCATAGCAGGGCCGTCCAGCGCCTTGCGGTCGCTGAATTATCGAGTGAGGCCTCTAAGCTCGCTTCGGCTGGCGTTTGCGGACGCCGGCTTGCGAACCAGGTTAAGACACGTTTGTGATTGCGAATCCGCGTCTTGACCATTTAGCACCGGGTCGGCCACCGCTTTTGACAGTGCGTTGGCCCGATGCCACGGGTCTGACCTCTTACCTCTCAGGTTGCCTTTCGCTCACATGCCAGCGGTGTTGTTTGTAACATCGCCGACGTTTTGGAAGGTTAACGAGGCTTGCCTGCTCTCGGATCCTTCCCGGCGCGAACGCTCTTTTTGTGACGCCTTTCAGCGCTTTTCATTTGGCTGATTCTTTCGAACCGCCAGAGCCGCCCGCTCCGTGCTGGCGCACAGTAGCAACCGTCTACCCTCTGGGTAACTGCGATTCACTCAGGCTCGAAACCCGCCTGAGCTACTTGACCCGGCTGGGAACGGCTTCTCAATCGTCCCTCGCCGCTCAGTCCCTTTTTCGCGTTTACTGACGGCGCGCGAACGCCGCCAGAGGAACTGGTGAATCCTGCCTCCGCCACCCGGCCTTGCGACCGGACTTGAGAGGGGCTGAGCCAACCAGCCTGGCCCAACCTTTCCCCAGTCACCTGGGATTATCCTCGAAACTGACGCCGCCTTCCTTTCGTCCGGCTCCGTCCATCTCGGTTCTTTCAATGAACTGGAAAGAGAGTAGCACATTTTCTCCATTCAACAACGAATTCATATCCACAGGTTATTCACCACTTATAACATTTTTACTGCGGATAGAAAGTCACTTCTAGCCTTTAATAACAAGGGTTTTGTTGCTGTCGGAATATTTTAAACTTCCGCGAAAAACTCCTCCTCACCGCCAGTGTGAATAACTCATGAAATACTGCTCATCAAAATTGTGGCAGACGGAAAAATGAACCTCTAGAACCCTTTTCATAAATAGGGAACGCCCCCTACTTATGAAAAGGGTTCTAACTCTGGCCTCACAACTTTCGCTGGGTTTGGCGAATATCGCGTGCTTTCACAATCATTGCCTCTATCACATCGCTTTTCGCAGCCGCATAGGCGTTCATATCGGCCCAATCCCGGGCGGCCAGCTTGCGTTTCACTCCTTCATAAGCATTTCGGTCCCCCTCGTCAGTTCGGAGGTGATCGCGGAAATCCAGGTGGCGCGCGATCTCCTTTGAGCCGGCGGAAAAAACATGCACGTGCACATCCCGTTCCGGGGTTCGGAACATCCGATGCTCGTCAAAGTCGGGCTCCCGCACCCGCAACACATAGCCGTCAGCTTCCAGCGCCGGGAGATACGCCGCCTCGTTCCCGGCATCCTGCACCACTAAAAGCAAGTCAACGATTGGCTTGGCCCCCAAACCGGGTACCGAGGTGGACCCGATGTGCTCGATCTGCAACGCGGATTCTCCCACCGCCTGCCTGATTCTTCCGGCGTGCTCCCGATACTTGAGCGGCCATTGCGGATCATAATCAACAATCTTGATCGCCCGCTTTTCGGGTCCGCCTATCAAACCGGTTGGAAGCGCCTTATCAGCCATGGGTACCTTTTACTATACGCACAAAGAACCGCCCAAGGCAAAACCATCATCAGCCGGACGCGAAAGTTGAAAAAAAACATGGGCACATGATTTCTGTTTGTAGACCGGCCAAGGCTGCGCTATAACCCCGCACCGTCGTCGTGATGTTGTGCGTGGAGTCGCTGACCGGCGACAGATTTTTTATGCAGAAGAGCTTTGCTTTCAGGCGTGTTATTTTTGTCGCCGGGCTTTGCCTGGCCATGGCATTTGCGGCGCGGAGCGAACTGCTCTGGCAGGCGCACAATCCCTCGCCAAAAACTGGAAACCTCTCGCGCCTGGTGTTTGGCGGCGACGGCGCGCTGGTGGCCCTTTATAATTCCGAGCCCGGCTTGGCCGTGAGCACCAATGGCACGAATTGGTGGTGGGAACGCACCGCCAACCCGCGCGCCCGCGTAGGCGACGCCGTGTGGGGCAACGGCAAATGGGTCATCACCACGCCCTCCACCAATTCCATCAGCAACACCACAGTGCAGGTAAGCACCGACTTGCGGAACTGGACGGCGATTGAACTCACCACGGGCCGCGCCATCAACCGCGTCACTTATGGCAACGGAAAATTCTGGCTGCTGGGCGCCACCAACGTGGTTTCGCCCGTCACCTATGCCTCGACCGATGGCGCAAATTGGACGTTATTGCCGCCGAGCAACCTTCCGCTGGAGGCCTTCACCTCCGTCACCTATGACCCGGCCAATAATCTATTGATTGGTGTTGGCGCGGTCGGCGTCAGCCCGCCAATGGGCCGGGTGGTGACCTCTCCGAATGGCACGAACTGGACCGTCCGCCTGGACAACCTCACGAACGGAACACTCCGCAACGTGCGCGCGGCCAACGGCGTGACCATTACCTGCGGTGACATCTCCACCAACCTCTATCGCAGCACGGACGGCATTGCGTGGACGCGCGTGACGGTGGCGGAAAGCTTCTACCTTTATAATCAACTCGCCTCCGACACAACAAACTGGTTGTGCATGGATAACGATGGCTATTTCATTCGTTCAACCAACAACGGCGCCACTTGGAATCTCAGTGGCAGCACCGGTTGGAATCCGCCTTACTACATCGCGGGCACCGCCTTCCGCACCAACGACGGACGCTGGTATGGCAGCGGCCGCCTTGGCCTGGTGGTCGCAACCACGAATTTCGGCAACCCCTGGACGAACGTGCAATCGGGAACGCTCAGCGATTTCAAAGCCATCGCCCAGGGCGCGGGCCGCCTGGTCACCGCCGGCACCGCCGGTGTACTCTACAGCAGCCCGGAAGGCACCAATTGGCAGTCCGTGGCCTCGGGCACAACTGCCAACTTCTACACCATCCGCTTCCTGAATGGCGCCTTCTACGCGTTCGATGGTGGTGCGCGCGTGTCCAAGTCCACCGACGGAATCTCCTTCGTCAGTTCCAACATGACGCCGCAAAACGTCCGTGACGCTCTGTACGACGGCACGAAACTCGTCGGCTGGCGCGGCGGTCAAACCTCGTTCTTCCAATCGGCCAACGGCATCAACTGGTCGAATTACCCGGGCACCGTTGTCCCCGCCACCCAAAACGGCACCCTCTACAAAGTCGGTTCGGGGTATCTATACGTGGATGGCAACAACCTTGGCTCCATTTACTTTTGCACCTCCCAGAACCTGACCAACTGGAGTACGAACATCCTGAACAATTATTACGGCGGCTTCTCGCACGACATCGCCCAAGCCAACGGAAATTTCTATTACACCTACCCCGGAGGCGTCCTGTTCTCCACTGACGGAGTGGGGGCAAGCTGGACAAATATCACCTTGTCCGCCAACTGGACGCCCAACGGCGGCGCGCTCATCTCCGTCAGCAACCGGCTTTACACCGCGGCCGGCAACCCCAACTACGGCCGGCTTATCTTTTCGGACGACGGCACCAATTGGTATCCCTCGCCGGTGACACTCGACATCTCGCCCAGCGGCGGACTGAGCGTGAGCTGGCTTTACACCGGGACGCGCCTCGTGGACACCGGCTCGAAAGGCAACATAGCCAGCCTCGCCGTGGTCCTCGACGGCAGCACCAATAACTCTACCGGCGGCACCGGCCAAACCTATGCCGCCTGGTCGGCGCAATACACTTTCCCCGGCGGCTTGAGCAATCCCGGCGATGATCCGGACCTCGATGGCCTTCCAAACCTGGCCGAGTATGTCCTTGGAGGCAGCCCGGTGGATGCCGCATCCAAAAACTTCCCGCAAACCACCATTGTCTCCGTGAGCGGCCAGAACTATCCCGCGATAACCTACATTCACAACAAGACCGCCACCGGCGCAACTGTGCAGGTGGTTGTAGGGACAGACCTCACCTTCGCTTCGCCCTCGGGCACGACCGAGGTTTTGCCGCGGCAGGACTTGGGCAGCAATCTCGAACGCGTGACCGTCCGCGCCAACAACCCGTTGAGCACATTCGCGATGGTCTTATTCAAAGTCTCCGTCTCGGTCCCCTGACGCACGGCGCCGGGCTTTCGTCATCCTCCCCCGCCGGCTCCGCCGAAATAAGGCGCCGGCACCCACGGACGGGGCAGTCAAAAAGTCGTTCGGTAGCCGGTCGGCCATCAGGCTGAGGCGGAAATGTGCCCGGCTTATTCCCCAGACACAAATTTCTTGCTGAATCGTCCCGAAACCCCATTATTCGGCCCAGCTCGATTCCCTAAACATATGGCCTTAATTGCCTGCCCCGAATGTAATCAACGGATTTCCGACCACGCAGCTTTCTGCCCTAAATGCGGTCTTCCCATTCAAGCCGGCGCTGACACAGCTTCCGCTTCGACTGACACGGAGGCGCTCGTCAAGGACGCTCTGACGCGACAGGGCAAGATTGCAGCCATCAAAGTTTACCGCTACCACAATCCCGCAGCCGGGCTCGCCGCAGCCAAGGACTACGTGGATCGAATCGAGGCCAGCCTCCCTCCAGGAACCGTCCGAAAGGAATCGACAACTGGCTCCTGCGTCGCCCTGGTCTTTTTGCTGCTCTTCGCATTGGCATGCTTTCTCATTATTCAGTCGCGGATAGCTCATCCATCCCATTAACCGGCATCCATTTTCCACGACTGTTGCGTCGCGCGCCCCGATATTCGTCTGGCTTCAGGCGATTTATGCTTAAACAAATTGCGCTCCTTGGCTGCGCCGGATGGTCTCTTCTTTCCGCGCCTTTTTCGGCGTGCGCCGAATAGCCGGCCGGGGTTTTTGCGCCCTACATGTATATGGGCTCCGATGACCATTTCAATCTGACCGACTGCGACGATCAATGCAGTCAAAAGTATTAAACGCTCGCCTTCATCATCGCCCGGCAGGAGGGACTTCGACCCACGGTCACTTATCTTAAGGAGCCCTCGTGGGACGGGCGCATCCCCATCGACCAGAATCTTCATCACGACTAAATCGACGCCTTGCGCGCGCGGGGGGGTGATGTGATCACGTCCTTCGGCGGCGAGGACGGCAAGGAATTGGCCAAGGTCACGAATGTCCTGAATCAACATTGGCAAAAGCGGAATGCCGCCAGGAAAAACCGTTTGGCGGACGTTTTGATTAGCTCAAGTACGTTGTGAACCGTCCGCGGCTTCGAGCTTGTCAGAGGCCCATGCGGTCGTATGCTCGCCGGAATAGGATTGGACGCTATGCTCGACGACCCACGCATTAAACGAGTCTTGAAACGATACCCAAAAGACGGCCAGTTCTCCGACGCCTCGATTGACGTTAGCAACTACGGAGATGCGGCTTTGCTGGAAGCATGCCGTTGTCAGCATGTGGACGACATGTCAGGGCCAATAGAGTTGGACGACCACGCACTTGCCCACTTCACACAGCGCCTGGGGATTGAATTCGATCGCAACCAGTTTGATTACTACCTGCACTCATACGTGCGCCCTGAGTTTTTCGAGACTTACTACGACGACCCTTCAGCAACCTCATTTCCCATGTCAGAGGATGGGCTGCCTTCCAATATTCCATGTCCGGATGGGGCGGAGTGGTGCGCCGTCCGACCAAAGGATGGAAAGGAGCATTTCGAGTTATTTCAGATTCGGAAACCAGATGACGAGGTCTAACCATGCGCTGCAGCGAACGGCGGCGGGCCGTCACGCTTGCAATCGAGCGTCCTGGTGGTCGCCGTCCGTGAGCTTGGGTTGTTAGACATTCTTCGCTCTAGCCGCTTGCTCATGCTCTTCCAACGACGGAATTTTCATTAACGCCCGTTTCGCATAAGCGCGATGCACAGCCTTGCTGTTGTGCCCCAGTGCCTCTTGGGCGAATCATTCCGGGTAGCCGCAGGTCTTCGCACGTTCCACCCATGCGTGGCGGTAGCTGTTCAAGGGGATACCGGCGCGCGGCGATGTCTCGCCGTGCCACCAGATCATTCAGCCGCGTGATAGGAGAGGCGCAGGATTTGTCCCCACCCGTTGCCGGGCTCGTCCACGCGCCGGATGTTTGCCACAAAATTCGTGGTCGTCACCTTGCGAATCGTCAGGCAGAACACATCGTCATAATCCGAGTCGGATTCGCTGAGCGGAGTGGCGATCACCGTAGGCACCTTGCCAAAAGGCTTCTTAAAGGTGCAGGTTACCGTTTTCGTGCCCCCGTCGCCTGAACTGACGGTACAAACGCCGTCCTGCACATGGGCGGTGGTGGCAGGCGCAGTATCTTCGGCCACTCCCGCCGCAGCGAAGCACAACAAGCCCAACACAGCCATACAAGGGATGAATTTCGTTTTCATAGTTGCTTTAGTTTTGGTTTCTGGTGCGGAAAGCTTTGCGCCCGATGCGCCCAACCGTCAAGGAAACAACCCATCGCAGCACTCGAAATACGCTCCCAAATCAGCTTTTTCAATAATTAATGGGACCATCAAACGTCTGTGTGAAGCATGTTCCGCGTTGGAGAATATTAGGCTGAACTATTGGCAGCAAACAGTCCGGTCCGTATCGTTAGGCACCATTATGACACCGATTAACGGTTTCTTCGTCATCCAGCCGAAAGACCTTTCCTGGCGGCCATCCAACCTCATGAAAATTCCCAACGCGGATTTTCTGGAGCGCACCCAGAGCGAGATTTTGAGCGCCCGGTTATGGCGTCTGCCGCCAAAGAGCGCCAATACGCTCCATCGCCATCCCAAAATGGAGGAGTTTTATTTCGTCGTCGAAGGTGTGGGGCGGATGCGCATCGCGGACCAGACCATCACCGTGCCGCAGCATGGCGGAGTTCTGGTTGGCCCGGCACTGGTACGCCAGGTTTTCAACGATACGGAGGCCGACGTGCTTTGGCTCATCGTCGGCGCTCCGGAAAAGGAGTTGGAGCCCGGCGAAGTGATGGACCCGAAGCTTCTCTATCCCACGGACCCGTCGCAGCTTCCCCTGGAGTTGGACGGCGTCGTTTGGCCGCCGAAGAGTTGACCTTTCGCGGCGGCCTGAAAACGCCGCATATCGTTCAAGAGGCGGTAAACGAAGCGACCATTCTCAGCCTGGTGTCGTGCGGGCTGGGAGTGGCGTTCGTCAGCTTCGCAGGATGGGGCCAACACCCGCTTTGACACAGGTTTCTCTTCGGCGGAAAATTGCGAAACCATGCAAAGAAACAGACCGTTCAAATACAGCACGATCGGATTGGTCGCTTCAGCAGCGCTGCTGTGCGCCGTCGCGCCAGCGCAGACGCAGGCGCAGGCCAAAAAACCCAACATCCTGTTCATCATGGGTGATGACGTGGGCTGGTTTAACATCGGCGCCTACCATCAGGGAATCATGTCCGGCAAAACACCAAACCTCGACAAGCTGGCCTCACAGGGCATGCGGTTCACTGACTACTACGCCGAGGCCAGTTGCACCGCCGGTCGCGCCAACTTCATCACCGGCGAACTCCCCATCCGCACGGGCTTGACGACCGTCGGCCAGGCCGGCGCCGACGTCGGCATACCGGCGAAAGCCTGCACACTCGCGACCGCGCTCAAAGCGCAGGGCTACGCCACCGGGCAGTTCGGCAAGAACCATCTCGGTGATCTGAACAAGTTCCTGCCGACGCTGCATGGGTTCGACGAGTTCTTCGGCTACCTTTATCATCTCGATGCCCTGTCGGACCCCTATTGGTATTCGTTCCCGACCAACGAGACATACTACAACAAGTACGGCCCGCGCAGCCTCGTCCATTGCTGGGCCACGGACACCGACGACCCCACCGCGCATCCTCGCTGGGGCGTGGTCGGCAAGCAGAAAATAGTGGATGAAGGTCCGCTGCCGCCGTTCCCGGACATGTCCAACGTGCCCAACATGCACGACCTGCCCTTCCTGAAAGCGAAATACGACATGACGACCTTCGACGAGGTGCTCGTCAAAGCCTCCAGCGACTTCATGGACAAGGCCAAGAATGACGGCAAGCCATTCTTCGTCTGGCACAACACCACCCGCATGCATGTCTGGACCTTTCTCTCAAAGAAATACAGTTCCATGCAGAACAGCGATTCCAACTACGGCCTGGAAGAAGCCGGCGTGGCCCAGATGGACGACAGCATCGGCGCGCTGCTCAAGCACCTCGATGACATGGGCGAAGCCGATAACACCATCGTCGTCTTCACCACCGATAACGGCGCGGAAGTGTTCACGTGGCCGGATGGTGGCATGACGCCTTTCAGAGCCACCAAAGGCACTGTCTTTGAAGGCGGATTCCGGGTGCCGTGCATTGCGCGCTGGCCCGGCAAGATCAAGCCGGGCACGGTCGAGAACGGTCTTTTCTCCGGCCTCGACTGGTTCCCGACCCTGATGGCGGCCGCCGGCAACCCTGATATCACCGATCAGCTCCTAAAGGGCGCAACCCTCGGCGACCGGTTTTACAAGAACCATCTCGACGGTTACAACCAGATGGATCTTATTACTGGCAAAGGCCCATCCAAACGGAACGAATTATTCTACTTCGGTGGAGCACAACTTGGCGCCTTGCGCCTCAACGACTTTAAATTTCGGTTTTACGAACAGCCGGAAGGCTGGCCCGGACCGAAAACCACGACCGATATGCCCACGATGGTCAACATCCGGCAGGATCCGTTTGAGCGGACGCCCTCCATCAGCCGCCAGAGCCTCAACGATTCGGGCGGTGGTTATGTGAACGACTTCATGGCGCGCGAATTCTGGCGCTTTGTCATGGTCCAGCAGGAGGTGGCCAAACTTGCCAAGACCGCCATCGATTACCCGCCGATGCAGGATCCGGCGTCGTTCAACCTGGATGAAGTGAAAAAGAAGGTTGAAGCGGCGCTCAAGAGGCACCAAGGGGAATGAGCCGGCCGATTTCCACAAAACCAGGGCCAAATCGAATTGGTCGGCGGCATGTATGACCTCTCCACCGGCGATGTGCCTTTCTTCTAAAAAAACATCCCTCATGTGCGGTTTCAAAAAAGTCCGGCGTTGCCCTCTTTCATTTGGAAAACTCACTCTCACGGAAGTGCTGATCGTCGCCCTGGCTGGCACCGTAAACATTGCTCGCTCCGGGGATTCGACTCCATCCCTCGCATTCGCGCCGACAGTTCAAAACAAAACTCCGGCGCCCGGCCCCGCGCCTGAAGGCATGGTCTGGATTCCCGGCGGCGAGTTTTCCATGGGCTCCCAGGTGCCGACCGATGTTTTCTGCACGCGGGCCACCCTGAGCTCGGTGAACGACGCGCAACCCATCCACCGCGTCCAGGTGGGCGGTTTCTGGATGGATAAAAATGTCGTGAGCAACGAGGAGTTCGCGAAGTTCGTCGCAGCCACCGGTTATAAGACCGTGGCGGAACGCGCGCCGACGAAGGAGGAGTTTCCCACGGCGCCGCCGGAGAACCTGGTGGCCGGAGCCGTGGTCTTTACGCCCACGTCGCAGCCCGTGATGCTGAATGACCATTACCAATGGTGGCGCTATGTGCATGGCGCGGACTGGCGTCATCCCACCGGGCCGGACAGCAGCGTGCAGGACAAACAAAAATACCCGGTGGTCCAGGTCGCCTATGCCGACGCGGCGGTCTACGCCAAATGGGCGGGCAAGCGCCTGCCCACGGAAGCCGAATGGGAATTCGCCGCACGCGGTGGTCTTACGGGAAAAGCGTATGCGTGGGGCGATGAGTTCAAGCCTGGTGGCAAATTCATGGCCAACACTTATCAGGGAAGGTTTCCCGTCAAGGACACGGGCGGGGATGGTTTCGCGGGCATCGCGCCGGTCGGGCAGTTTCCGCCTAATGGCTACAACCTTTACGACATGGCCGGGAACGTTTGGCAATGGTGCAGCGATTGGTATCGGCCCGATTATTATTCCCAGCTTGCGGCGGCGGGCGGTGTGGCGCGCAATCCGCAGGGTCCGTCTTCCAGCTACCGTCCCGGCAATGCCCGGCCCCAGCGCGTCCTGCGCGGCGGCTCATTTCTTTGCACTGACCAGTATTGCAGCCGTTACCTGATGGGGACCCGCGGCAAGGGGGATTTTGACACCGGCTGCGACAACCTCGGTTTCCGTTGCGTCAAAGATGCTGCCACCAGCGAAAGAACCAAGTCAACCACACCATGATGCAGCCACCGGGATCTTGTCTATAGTAACGCCGAACGGCGGCCCGAGCGCCTTCCAAGCCCTATCCATCGGGCCATGAAGCGGCCCGCCGGCAGCGGGACGGCCAGGAGTGATGCCTGCGCATGGCCCCGCCCTTCCGATTGGAGCCGATTATTGTTTTCCTCTTTCCAGCACATTGGGATCCTAAGCTTAGAATTCCACGTGGACAAGTTGTCGCGGCCGCTTCTATAGTGTCACCTAAATACTAGTGACTCCAGCGTAACTGGACTGGCCACAGTTAGGCCGCAAATGT
>JADMIO011053072.1_pt1 | contig 59138 bp, 55 predicted proteins | sample 8958161 | NCBI WGS metagenome assembly JADMIO01 (sample SAMN16585339, study PRJNA669376) | soil metagenome | isolation source: Crop rotation soil | place: USA: Cullars Rotation, Alabama | collected 2011 | reverse complement strand
CGCGACAACTTGTCCACGTGGAATTCTAAGCTTAGGATCCCAATGTGCTGGAAAGCATTGGCATTTGATCCTCCAGTACGACATAGTCGACTTGATTATCTTGGCACAACTATGTCTTACAGACTGATTCGCGGGAAAACTGTAGAAGAGGTGGAAGAAGCTTTCAGGCGAAGGACACAACAGGAGCCTCAGGTTGAAAGAATAGACGCTCCCCATAACTGCCTTTTGGAGCCGATGCCAACGCTACGCGAGGGCAGTACCCTGCAGAAGGCAACTTTCACAATGCGACGTGCACCTCGCAACTATGGGGAGACCTATTTTCTGGTTGTTCGATGTCATCGAGGATGGGCGCTTGATGAGCATTTTCCACAAAGATATGCGGTCGTAGTCTCAATGGAGCATGAAGAGGAGGTTGACCTTTACGTAAAGATGCAAGCAAGACTCCAATTGCCGGTCCGTCTGCGAGCGTAATATTTGGATTATCGAGTTGCTCCTTGCGTAGAGGAGTTCCGGATTTGTTGCAGTCTTATGCGCTGTTCTTTCCAGCTTGGCACACTTGCGATTTTTTTTAGCGAGCTGATTCGAAAGCTCTCTTTCGCAAGTAAAATCGTTTCCTGAATGCTTGGGGACAAGTGCACAAAGCTTAGAAGTTGAGATACTCTCGCCCTCGTAATCCTCAGTATCTGCGCGCAATGGGCGCTGTTTCGAAGTCTTCCTCCGTCTACATAGTGTCTAAGCTTGTAAGCAAGGGCTATATGGCGCGCCACTTTTGACGTTCGCGTGGTAATACAAGAAGATTGGACAGTCCCATCTGTTCGAAGCAAATCAGTTTGTACTTTGCCAAAGAAGTCAGTCTCCCACTGAATCGCATAATCAGCTTCCCGAACCTCTCTTTGAGCTTCCTCATTCAAGGTTTTCAATGCATCCTCCCGAAAGCGAACAGCTAATGTTGCTCCGTTTCGGTCCAATATCATGCGTTCTACGATTTCGTTAAGCTGCGCAAAATTGAAAGTCCGTTCGCTGTTTGCCTCGTAGTTCAGAAGACGTTCGTTAAGACGCTTTCTCATTTGAACAGCGATAAACGCCTCCATTTTTCGCGCAGGAACTAACTTGGAAGGACAGCCCTGCACACCTTGCTTCTGCTGCTTCAGGCACATGTAGTAGAAGCTCTTGTGCCCGTTCTTCTTCGTGTAGTGAGTGGTCATGCGGCCACTGCAGACACAACAGGCAAGCAAACCTTTCAAAGGCGCAAACCAACGGTTCCGTTCCTTGCGAGCCTTGTGTGTCTGGGCTTCGAATTTTTGTTGGACCGCATCCCAAAGCTGTTGCTCCACGATTCTTGGTTGTGCTCCGTTGTAGACATTTCCCTTGAAGAAGATCTTTCCGATATAGATGTAGTTCCGCAGTAAATGCCCTAGTGAGTGTTTGTCGTAGAGCCTCCCCTGAACAAGTGCACCAGAAGCATTCCGAAACCCCTTAGTTCGCCAGCCGCGTTTTTGAACCTCTTCGACGAGAGCAATAAGTCCAGAAACCTTGAGATAGAGACGGAAGATCTCTCGAACCTGCTCGGCTTCGGTCTCATTGATGACGAGTCGTTTGTCGATGGCGTTGTAACCCAGCACGACGCGTCCACCGGTCCAAAGTCCTTTGCGGCGGGAAGCAGCCATCTTATCCCGGGTGCGCTCCGAATTGACCTGCCGCTCGAATTCGGCGAACGACATCAGGATATTGAGTGTCAGTCGTCCCATGCTGGTCGTCGTGTTGAACTGTTGGGTCACAGAGACGAAGGTGACGTTGTGCTTTTCAAAGAGGTCAATCGTGCGCGTGAAGTCCGTCAGGCTACGGGAGAGGCGATCAATCTTGTAGACCGCGACGACATCGACTCTGTGAGTCTGCACATCTTGAAGGAGTTGCTGAAAAGCCGGCCGATCGGTGTTCGCGCCTGTGAAGCCCCCGTCGTCATATTTGGTGGGAAGAGCACTCCAGCCCTCGCTCTTTTGGCTTTGGACATATGCCTCAACGGATTCCCGCTGGGCTTCAAGAGAATTGAATTCCTGATCTAGACCTTCTTCAGTCGATTTGCGGGTATAGATTGCGACCCGGACATGACCAGAGGACAATATTGGCTTAGTCCCTCGACGACCTGGACTCTCGGTCATTTCTTTTTGGTCGCGCTGTGGATGCCAAAGAACACCGGACCGTTCCAATTTGTTCCGGTAGCAGCTCGCGCGACCGCGGAGAGGCTCTTATAGGAAGTGCTGTTCCACTCGAAAGCCTTTTCCAGAACGCGGACCCGGACTTCTTGACCCTTCCAGCGGCGAACTAACACCGTCCCTGGCGCGAGTCCATCGCGCTGTCGACGGGTAATCGGGGCCTTCGGTTTTTTACCGTCGAGTGGCAAGTGGATCTCCGCCATCAGCTCCTCGAGGCGGCGCTTTGCGACATTCGAGAGGCCACCGTATTGGATTTCTTGGATTTTCCAGGCGATCCGTTTCCAGAGCCAATCAAGATGTTTGACCCGGGATTCTTTCCCGAAGACTTCGCGATATCGGACTAGGAGTTGCGGCACTTTCATCTGCCGCAACTCCTCGATTTCTTCTTCGACTGTTTTCATCGACCCTCCGTTGCGGGCGGCCAAAAGGACCGTTAACCGCTGACACAGAGAGCCTCGGAATGGCCAAGGTCATCAAGCTCTTTTTCTTGATTGCTCTTGGTTTTGGGAGTCCAGGCTTAGTGCCGCGAAAATCTGGTATTCGATCTCCTTTCGTGTCACGTCGTCGCAAGGATGGAAGTAATAATGCCGCTTTCCTCTTTTGTCGCGACGTGCCGGAAAGACAATTCTTAATTCTCCTGCTGCAGTGCGGCGCAGCGTTAGCCCACTCAGATGAATATGATCATTTAGAACACAGGCGATATAGGCAAGAAGCCCTTTTGACACTTGTTCTGGAGTTGTTGGGAAGGAAATCACTCTGCTAATTTTGATCTCGTAATTCATCTCGTCCTCTCTTTTGTAGATGACTAAAAAGCGAGAGGAAGGATGGGAAATCTAGTCTGCTATTAGCTGGGAAGGTTACGCTTTAACCTGGGAAGATAAGGACCGAGTATGGGCTTCAAGATAAGAAAGTCCCTTCGGCGTAATGAGATAGCCACTACGGCCAGGATTCTCAATCAGTTCGAGCCTGCGCAATTTGGCTAAATTATCCCCAATGGAACCTGGATTCAGACCAGCTCCTATTGCGATATGGGAAGTTTTGAACCGTTGGTTCTGTTTCTTCAACCACTTCAAAATCGCAAGATCAGTGGGATCGAATTGAACTTCATCTTTGAGAGGTGCAAGCTGCGGAGGTTGGGCCTGAACAGCTTCTGAAGTTTGTGCTGCGCGCGTCGTATCAACAGAGGATTTCCCCGGACGAGATTCTTGTTCTAGTGATTCAAAAGTGGCGTATAGCTGCCTAGCAAAACACCAGATCCCATTTTCGGTATCTTCGTTTGTCCTCTTTGAATAAGGCGGAACGTCTTCTCCTCGCCCGAGAGCTTTTCGGTAAGACGCCAGCATCTTCGCCGTGCTCTTTGGATCGTGATTTTGAGCGAAGAGAAATAACTTTTTACCTAGCTTCACTCCTTCGCCGGCATCCTTCGGAGCCACGGGGAGATGATCAAAGCCGGGATAGTTTCCCCACGCTTTGGCGACTTCATGCCATGTGGGTCCCCAGATTTCGGAAGGAACGCGGATTCGGTTGACGTACCACTCTGGGACGACTTTTTCGCCTTTGCCCCAGCAGAGTTTTTCAAGAGCTAGACGCGTCGTGTGCACTAGCACCGCTTTGCGATGCTTCTCTTCAAACGCACCCTTTTGCTCTTCATCTTTTAGTCGCAGGCGCGCGCGTATTGCTTTCAGGTCCGGTTCGTCTTGGGACACGCTCTTAGAGCTGTTGTTCTTGCCCATATCGAGAATCATCGTAGATATCCTCGCGAGCTAAAGTGAAACGAAATCTCGGTCTGACTCCGACAAATGCCATAGGACTCCACAGGATTCCAAAGAATGCAGCCACTCTTAGAGATCTGCCGGCCATCAGACAAAGTAAATGCGAACGGTAGACTTCTTCGTATCCCAATTCGCGAGTGCCAGAGCTATGACACAGTCATCGTGATAGCCGTAAGGGGCGCCGCTGCGTATGCCTCCCTGGTCGTTGATCGAGTACTGAAAACGCTCGAGTTCGTCGATTCCTTGAGGCCAAATCTCAGGCCGGGGCAACGTGATCCGGGCTCGCTCCAAGTCCAAAGCGAGTCTATTGATGAGATCTGACTTGCTAGCCTGAGTGAATGTGTACCCCAAAGCACGAACACCGGCTTTTTTGAAGGCTTCGAGAATGGGATCTCCAATGCTTGTCGAATCGAGAAGGATGCGGGCTCGGTTGTAGCGTTCGGCCGCAGCCTTCACGCGGCTAATTTGAATTCCCCAGTCTTGGCGATTGAAGCGATCCGCGAAGACGACCTCCTTCTTTTCGTTCATGATGACAAGGACGGTGTAGTCCTCTGATTTCGCCAGATCTAAGCCGCCGAAGTAGGTTTGCCCCGGAATGGGTTCCTGGAACGATCCCGTGGCATAGTCACGAATCTTCCGGAAGACACACCCCGTACCTTCCAAGAACTCTGCACCGTATTCCTGGCGAAAAACACTTTCCGGTATGAGCAGGCGCTCTTTCTCGATCAGCTCTTTATCGAGAAGCGGGTTATTCCAGGAAGGAAAGTTCCAACTCTTGAAGTCCGGATCTTCTCCCTGACCGCGTTTCCAGAGGTCATAGAACCAGCTCTTTCCCTTCGGAGTCGAGATGAAGAGCGCCCAGCCTCTGCGATCCAAAAGACGCTGCGATAGGTACTGTTGCCAAATGGCCGGTTTAATTTGCGCCGCCTCATCGACGATCAGCCAATCGAGCCCTTCACCCAGTAAGGAGGTCGGGTTGTCGACGGAGCGACAGCGGATTTCCGAAGTACCGCCAGCCATGTTGCGCAGGTAGAGCCTTCGCTCGCTCTCTTTCAGAGAAATGATGCGGTGCTTTAGATGACCCGCTGCGATCAGCACGATCTCACGAAAGACTTTATCCGCGAGGTCATAGGTCGGAGCGACGATCCAACCAATCGAGCCGCGCGGCTTCGGTTCGATGGCTCCAACTAACCCCTCCATGGCGGCACAGCGAGTTTTGCCCCAGCGGACACCACACACGCAAATACGTCGCAGGGCGTCGCAATAGTGCACTTCGAGCTGACCCGGATGCGGCGTGTACTGCATATCCGCGAAGAACTGAAACTTGTTGAACCTAGTTAGCCCCGTCATGACTTTCCTCCTTTCCCGAGCCTTCCCCGTTTTCAGTCTCAGTCTTCATCCAGCGTGTGTATTCCTGGCGAATGATTTCCTCGAAATTGATCGCTGTCCGATCTGTCGGCTCGCCCCGAATGACGCGTTCCTGCCGGATGGCGATGTCTAGCGCGCGGACGGCTTCCATTGCGGAATCAAGAGACATGGACCGAAGGGCTTCTAGGGCTTTCCCCTGGATCACTTTCAGCGACTTCAGGTGACGCAGATTCATCAACTCCAAGGTCTCTTGGATTTTCTGATCAGCGCCTTCTCTGGCTTTGTGCTCGAGTTCTGCAGAGCGTTCCTGCCAGCGGTCGCGCTTGGCTGCTTTGGTGATCGCGCGCTTCGTGACGCCGTATTGCGCCGCGACAGCCTCGTAGCTGCGGGAGGGCCCAAGGCTCATGTAGAAGTCGAAGGCTTCCGGCGGAATTCTTTTCCCCATGGTTAGACCCTCCTCTCTTTGCCGATCTGCGAGAAGGTCTTCTTCGTCCCCTCAAGAACGGCTTGCTGCCCAGTCGCTTTCTCCCAGCGTCGGAGCGCCACATCGACAAAGGCGGGTTGGATCTCGAGCGCGCGACACTTTCGCGAAAACTTTTCAGCCGCGATCAGCTGACTCCCACTTCCGCAGAAGGGTTCCAAGATGATCTCCCCGCGTTTTGTGTGCTGCTCGATCGGAATCTCAAAGAGGCGCACGGGCTTCTGTGTGGGATGTTCGTTGCCGACGACGCGCTGTTTGCCTTCCCAGTCCACTTCCCAGACGGTCTCGATACTGCCCTGACCGTGACGGGGTTTGTGGCCCTTGCGCCAGCCAAAGGCACAGGGTTCGTGTTTCCAGCGGTAGTAGGAGTGGCCAAAGGTCGCCGTCGGCTTCACCCACACGATGACCTGATGAAGAAGCAGACCGTGCTTCTCAAAGAGAGCCGCAATCACAGGCTGCTGGAGATGCGCGTGCCAGATGTAGATGGCAGCCTCCGGTCGCGAGTGAGGAAGGCAGGCGACAAACACACCGTCGAGGAAGGATTTCAGGTCAGCGATATCGACCTCTCGATAGACCGGCGTCCAATCTTTTCCCGTTGTCTTCCCATTGTGGGCTGGGCGATCGTTGCCTGTGTAATCCACGCAGTATGGTGGATCCGTAGAAAGCAAAGAGGCTTTCTCACCCTTCATGAGTCGCCTGAGGTCCGCAGCTTCCGTCGAGTCGCCGCAAAGAAGGCGGTGCTGACCAAGGGTCCAAAGATCTCCTCTTTGGGCGACGGGCTTTTCTGGCGGCGGCTCGGGACCGGGATCACTGAGGTCGGACTGCGTGTCGCTTCCTAAGTCAGCTAGAAGCTTATCAAGCTCTTCTTCGGTATACCCGACGCCTTCCAGGGAATCCTCGGCTCGCAATTCTTCCAAAAGTTTGGAAAGCGCAGGCTCGTCCCATTGCGAAAACTCGTGCGTTCGGTTGTCTGCGATGGCGTAGGCCGTTGCCTCGAGGTCGTTTCCTTCGAACCAAAGGACGGGAACCTGTTTCAGCCCAAGCATCACGGCCGCTTTGAGCCGCGTGTTCCCGGCGATGACTTCGCCAGATCGTTTCGCGACAAGTGGCTGCTTCCAGCCAAATCGCCGAATCGACGCAGCGACATGTGGCACTGCTTGGTCATTGATGCGAGGGTTCGACGGGCTGCAAAAGAGACGCTGAATCGAGACTTGTTCGATCTTGAGAGAGGAGGACATTCGACAACTCCTTCCTGCGCAAAGCAGGAATATGAGCCGCTGCTAGGAGGTGTCTTTGAAGTAGCCCGACGTCGGGTCTTAGAAGTGTCGCTTCGAGGTAGCCGGGATATTACGTCGTCGTTGCGCGCGATGTAAAGGGGGTACTACTTTTGCGACTCCTTGGGGAAGAGATCGGCAACGTCGCATTTCATTCGTGTGCAAATCTTTTGGATCGTTTTCAGGCTGATGTTTTGGTTGCCCAATTCCAAGCGATTCAGCGACGCATTCGAGATACCCAACTGCTTCGCGAACTGATTTTGAGAGGTATCCCCTCGTAGCTCTAAGAGCTTTCGCGCCAGCCGTTTCGCTAAGGAATCCATTTGCTGGCGTTATCTTGACCGGGTATGTTTTACACATATGTAAAACCTGGGCCTTTTGCCTGAAAAGGAGGCTGATGAGGGTCTTAGTTTTCGCACTGATAACGGCTATCGCTCTGGGGTGTGGAGCCCTCAAAGGGCCACAGCAACGGGAGCCATATCAACGACAGGCCGTCTTCGTGGAAGAGGAATACCGTCTTTACGCTGAAAGTGGCACTGGGTCGATTTCTGGCCAGGCATTTTTTAAGACCGCGGGTGGAGACGTGAAATATGGAGCCGGGGACGAGATCTATCTGAACCCCGTCACGACCTACTCTACGGAGTGGTTCAAGAATCACGTTGTCGCGGAGCGGTTGATAAGCCCTTCAGATCCCCGAGCGCTCCAGTACATGCGCCATACAACTGCCGATGGCGAAGGAAGGTTCAAATTCGAGAAGCTCCCTGCGGGAGGGTATTACCTCATGTGCCGAATTGTTTGGCAGTACGCCGGCGGTTATCGAGGCTCATTGCTCTCGACCGGTGGGTTGGCATATGGGCAGACGAAGATTGGCAATGGCGAACAAGTCACCAATGTGATTGTGACTCGGCGATAAGGACGCGCCCATGGAAGCTAAATACGTTTGCACGACCTGCGGCTTCTACGGAATCCCTCGGCGAATCACAAAGGGCCACTTCCTGATTGAGCTTGTCCTTTGGCTGGCATTCATTGTTCCTGGCCTGATCTACACGATCTGGCGGCTTACGACCAAGGCCTGGATCTGCCCGACTTGCGGCGGTAAGACGTTGATTCCAGAACACTCCCCGATTGCTCAGGCAACTCTTGCCCAATTGAAAAAACAACATCACGGTTCTGGCTCATAGAGCAGCTGCATCGATGACAATTAAGCTGCCAGCGTCCGCATATTCCTTAAAAACCAAATGGCGTGCGGGCGGAGGGGTTTCATCGGTTGTGCCAGAGAAACGCACGAATTGCTGCCTTTGTTTATGAGCATGCGCTTCAGCCAAAATTCCTGAGACTTCCGGGCACGCGGTATGTTGCCAGATGAGCCAAAACTTCTCACCGTTTGGTAGTAGTTCACTAGCAAGGAGCTGAGTGCCGTTAGGCCGGCCCGGCCATTTCTCATCATCAATACATTGGCCGGAGAACATGCATGAGAAAATGATTGAATGTCCTGCAGCAGGGGTTTGGATCCATGCAATATCTTTGTCTGAAGCTTCCCCGGAACCTGGCCTCAGTTCACTAGCTGGGACCACGAATTGAAACGGGACAACGATAAGTGATCCGGGTTGAGTTTTTCGCATCCAGCGATTTTGATGTCGAGATCCGCCCATGGCCTCAACGGCGACAGCCTCACGTGCCGCGCATTCGCTCGTTAAGCCTGCAATACATTCGCCCGATTCATGGAGACTGATTTTTACTTCGCTCGCAATTTCTCTAATAGCGACATAGACGTCACTCTTTCCTGGCGTCGTCCAAACCCGCAGAGTTGCCGAATTCGGACCTTTTGGAGAACCCACGGCAACTCGCATTACGAACTTATGTGGTTTTGGCATGATGTGAGCCTCTATGGGACCTAACGACATACGCGAATACAGGGTTGTAGACCGCCATGCGGGAATTCCTCTCGATCTAATCGAACCCCTCTCGGAGCGTGCTTGGACCTTAGTCGCCAGAAGCTCAGAGAACAAGTTGCTCCATCGAGAGTACCTCACAATCGCAGGTGCGGTGGAATTTCTAAGAGGGTTTGAATATCACGCCCAAAGATACAGATCTCTTGTGGAGGCCCTTGCCACAAGTGAATCAACGCTGCTTGAATCTCTATCTCCGGAAAAGAGGCCTTCGAATCAACACATTGATCACGAAGCCGTTGCCTACATCAATCGACTAGGCCAATTTTATTATTTTGCCACTTCTCGACTTGTTCTGTCTGTCATCCCCAAACCTAAGCTTCGGATAAAGCGAATTACAGAACTGATGATTTTTCGGAATAAGCATAGTGCGCATCGTTCGGTGGATTGGCCTAAAGAGGGAGACACCCCGGAAAATCGCCCTTACCAAGCGATGTCAATGTGTTGTTCTTTGGGTGCAACGACGTGGCTTATGAACGAGCCAAAGCGGCCTGTCGATGGCAAGGTGCCCATGTGGAAGCAGGCAGTACGGCAGTATCAAATTTCCAGCGGCAACACTTGGATGGACTTCGTTGTTGAACGAGACCATCCTATCGTCATTGGAGAAGCCTATGTCCTGTTCCAAGATCTGTTAACTTCAGGATCAGCATGAGAGTAGTTATTTTCATCCTTGGCTTATGTGGAGCGGGTAAAACCCATCTCGCGGATCGCCTTGTCGCTGATCGGAAGTTCGACGAAGGTTTTCTTAACGACCAAGCCCAACATCAAGCGCTGATAGCTGCCCTTAACCGTGGTGAAGACTGTGTGGTCATTGAGATCGCTTACTGCGAGAAAGGAGCGCGTCGATCAATCGTGGATGAACTCAATGCCGCAGTACGCGGGGTTACCCTCCGCTGGCTATGTATTGAGAACGATCTCTATCGGGCAAATAAGAATTGTCACGAGCGAACAAACAAAGGGGATGCGAAGGGACACGTGGAGATCAATCAACGTGTAAGTCCCGTATATACCTACCCAGATGACGCCGTCGTTCTGAAAATGTGGACGCGGGAATGTTGAAATTGTCCTAAGCCTAAGTCGCTAACTTTCTCCGCCACTTCAAAATAGCTGCTTCATCTGCAGTCTCGTTTCTAGGAGGAGCTATGCCCACCTATTCCGAAAAGAAGATTGTCCTGCATCGCAATCAGCTTTACGCGGAAGTCTGGAAGACGCCGATGCTGACCCTCTCGAAGCGGTATGGGTTATCGGATGTTGGGCTGCGCAAGATTTGCAAGCGCCTCAAGGTGCCCGTTCCGAAGGTTGGTCACTGGCAGAGAGTCAAATTTGGAAAAATGGTTAGCCAACCACGGTTGCCTGCGATCGCTCTCAAGGACCTTGCGCAGGTTGAAGTTGCGGTCCGCGAGCGATTGATCGCAGACGAAGAAACCGAACGAACGATTGCAGAGTGCATTTCTCGTGAGAAGAGGCCCGACGTAAAAATTGTTGTCGGACCTTCGTTGTACGATCCTCATCCGCTTGTTAGCCACACCCTCAAAGTACTTAGCAAAGTGGAACCCGATGACATGGGTTGGATCAAGCCGCGCGGAGTCGCAGCGCTCGATCTCGCCGTTGGCAAAGGGAACGTCGACAGGGCACTTCGGATCTTCGATTCTTTAATCAAAGCGATCGAAAAACGTGGGGGAACGATTGTCCCAGAACTTAATCCATACAAATCGAGCTGCCGTCAGCGTGACTCGATCAGCTGGATCGTGTGGATGGGCGAGCGAATTCAATTCCGGATTTTAGAAGCGCTGACCACCGTGAAGGAGAAGAGTCGCTTCTTCTCGGACACTTACAGGACACGCTTCCAGCCCAAGGGACAGCTCGTCCTACGAATCGAGACGAGTACGACGGAGGGTTGCCGTCGGACTTGGTCGGATCGGTCATCTGGGGGCCTCGAGGAGAAGCTCAACGAATTCTTGATTGGTGTCCTTGCGGTCATTCGTGAAAAGAAGGCCGAGGGGATCATCTTGGCAAAGCAAGCCGCGATCGAGCGTGAGAGGCGGCGAGTCCGCGAGGAGGAGGAGAAGGCTCGGCGGGAGGAAGAGGCGAGGATTCAGGATCTCGAAAATCTGGTTGAGGCTTGGCACAAGAGCGAGCGCGTACGGGCATTTCTACGCGCGATGAAGGAGATGGTGATTGCCAGGGATGGGGAGATCGCGCCGGAAAGCGAAAGGGATCGGATGTTTCAGTGGGCGGAAGGATATGCAGATTCGATAGATTCGATAGAGATGGGGAGAACGCGGGACCCGGAGCGAAGGTCCTCTGATTAAGAGTCAGCTGAACGAATCCGTAAAGGGCGAAACAGAAGCAGATTACAAAGACGCTATTTCACCCGCCAGCGAATTCGCCAGCACTCTAACTCAAAAACAATCGCTTGATACCGATCTGGAGCGACTCCAAAGGGCTTGGCCTCGACTTCCTGAGCATATTCGGCGCGCGATGCTTGCCTTGCTCGCGGTGGACTGAAAACCCCTTTACTTTGAATCACCATTGGCCGAAGGTAAGGGGAATGATTCGTCGCCAAGGTTTTGTTTCGCTCCTTCTGGTGATCTTCTCCCTGTTTACGGGAGGGGTTCATGGTTCCGCCGTTCTTTGCGTTGAATCAAACGGACGGATTGCGCTAGAAGACAACAACGATCGTTGTTGCGAGGAAACTGGCGTTCTTGCCACCGAGAGATCCTCCAATTCAGATCAAGTGGTCCCGATGGCGGGAAGCAGCTCGTGTGGAACCTGTTTCGATATTCCGCTTCTTATTGGCGGAGCACTCCGGCCAGTCGTTCAGCCAGAGAAGGTGAAGATCCCGTCCTTTGATCTCGCGCTTTGCTCGCTAGTCACTTTTCATACGCCTTGCCTGTCTGACCTCTCGGCCGACTATGTACCTTCCTCCGATTCGAATTGGATCGCACCCCCAAGCATCCGCTCCGTCGTCCTCCGCTTCTAATCCTCCTTCCTGTCAGAGTCTGACATTCATCTGATTGTCCGCCCGCATTTGGGCTGATTCCCTTTACGGCTGTTTCTCTCTTTGAGGATTTGATGATGAAGATCCTGCTCGAACCCAGAGTTCTTGCTTGTGCAGGTCTGCTCTCTCTACTCACAGGCTGCGCTTCGTCTTACCGACCCGAGCCGCTCGAACCCAGAAAGATTTTGGAGCAGCTCAACGCAGTGCCTGAGGGGGCAGTTCCGCTCTCCTTGGCTCAAGCGCAGGCTCTTGCGGTCTTGCGCCATCCGACGCTGCGCAAACTTCGGGCGGAACGCGGAATGGCGGATGCTGCCGAGATCCGCGCCGAACTGAGCCCCGATCCAGAGCTATCGATTTCACCGTTCTGGATTGTTCCCCAGCAGGTGCTCGGAGCCGTTGCATCTCTACGTTGGGAGCTGCTGCCACCGGGCAGCAAGGAAGCGCGACGCGGCCTTGCGGGAGCGTTGCGAAAATCGATCGACAGCCAAGTTGCCGCAGCCGAATGGCATCTAGCCCAGGAAGCACGGACTGTATGGTTGGATCTGGTACGTGCGCAGCGCGCGGTGGATCTTGCCGAAAGAGCGCGGGCCCTTTCTCTGGAAGCGCGGGATTTTGGCCGTGCGATGTTGGAGCGGGGAGTTGCGCGGGACGTGGACGTCGCGGTCTTGGATTTGGATCTCTCCGAGACAGAAAGGGATCTCGTTGCTGCCAAGGCCGCAGTGAAAACAGCTCGGGAGCGGTTGGCGCAGGCGCTTGGCCTGCCGCCAGGCTCTGCGGTCGAAGTGTCGCCTGATCAAGATCCCTTCGCACCGCTTGACGCGAACGTTCCCGCTGGAAACCAGGATGAGCTGCTCCTGCAGAGGCTTCCCGAGCTTGCGGAAGCGCGCTCGCGCTACCTGCTCGCGGAAAAGGAACTGGAGTTAGCCCATCTTGGCGCTCTTCCCAAGGTGTCGCTTGGACCCGACGTCCAGCGCGATGCCGATAGCACCTTTCTCGGAGGAGGAGCGACGATCTCGATTCCCTCGACGGATGCAAACCGAGCGGGAATCGCAGAGGCAAAAACACGCCGAGAGGTAGCTGCACGGAGTTTTGAGGAGGTTCTCTTCGAAGCGCGCGCGGCAGTCACAAAAGCACGCGCGGAAGAAGAGGCCGCTTCCCAGACTCTCGCCTTTCACGAGTCGACGGTCGCGCCGCGCGCCAAAGAAACGCTCGATGCCGCAAAACGCGCAGTCGATGCCGGAGTTGCCGACTTGCTGACGCTCCTTCTTGCAAGGGAGCGAGCGCTGCGAGCCGAGCGCACGAAACTAGAGCTTCGCGCCTCCCGTGCAGTCGCTGTCGCGCGCTTGGAGAGTGCTTTTGGTCCAGAACCGCCGCCAGAAGATTCTAAATCTGATGAGAAACTTTCGGTTTCTATCGAGAGAGGTGTCCGATGATCGCTCGTTCATTATTCATCGTTCTGTTCTTGCTGAGTCTCATCGCTTGCGGAAAGACTCCAGCTCCAACGGGATCAGCGGTCTCGTCTTCCCCTCGTCCAGATGCCCAAATTGTGGAAGCTTCAAGCCAGGAGCATGCACAGGAGCACGGGGATGAAAAGGCGAAGGACGAGCACAAAGACCCCTCTCAGGAGCAATTTCTTCAGCTCAATCCTGACGCCCTGCGCGACCTGCGGTTGACGACACGTAAGGCCGAGAAGCGGCCTGCTGGAGATACCGTCACGACGTTTGGCTCTCTCGAACTCAACCCCAACGCGATCCGATCCTTGTCGACGCCAATTGCGGCTCGTGTCCTTTCGATCTCAAAGCTTCTCGGAGAGAAGGTCGAGGCAGGTGATGCCCTGGCTGAGCTGGAATCTTTGGATCTAGGTCGCTCGCGGCTTACCGCCGAGGCGGCGAAGTCCCGCACGGGAATTGCCAAGACTCGGGTCGAGCTTGCCCAAAAACAGAAAGAGCGTCTCCAAGAGCTTGCCACTGCAAAAATGGCAACTGTCCGAGAGATTCAGACCGCCGAAGCGGAATTGGCGGCAAGAGCGGCGGAGCTTGCCGAATCGGAGCTGCAACTTCGGGAGTCTGAGCAGGCTCTTGCTCTCTTGCCGAATGCGGAGGGAACAACCGGCGGACGCTTCCTGCTACGCGCAGCCAACCCAGGCACGGTGATTTTTCGAGATGGTTCACCCGGGGAATCGGTGGAAGCGGGGCATGTCTTTCTCCGAGTTGCGGATCTTTCGACTGTGATTGCCGTCGCGCACCCTTTCGAGCGAGATGGACTTCGAATCGATGCGGCTGCGAGCGCCTTGATCTATCCGGCGGCGCATCCTGGAAAATCGTTTGAGGCGAAGTTTCTCCTCGCTGGCCCCGAGGTCGATTCGCTTTCGCGAACTCTTCCGGTCCGTTTTGAAGTTCGAAATCCCGAGGGACGGCTCCTGCCAGGGATGAGCGTCACTGCCGAAATCCGGCTTGCTCCGACTGCTGAGCAGGAAATTGTCACGGTGCCCATTGCTGCCGTACAGCGGATCGAGCGCGACTGGTGCGTCTTTCTCCCCAAGGGACGAGGGAAGTTTGAGCGCCGCGTCGTCGCACGTGGGCGCGATCTCGGTGGGGAAGTGGAAATCTTGAGCGGCCTCTCGCCGGGCGAGGAAGTTGTCGTCGAGGGTGCGTTCGTATTGAGATCCGAAGCGACTCGGGGCGAAGACACTGGCGACGAGCACGACCACTAAAAGGGGGAACCATGATCGAACGTTTTGTCGAATCTGGACTTCGCCACGCGTTGCTCGGAGCAATTCTTGTCCTCGCAGCTGCGGGCTTTGGGATTCTCGCGTTCCAGGCGATTCCCGCGGACGTTTTTCCTGATCTTTCGACCCCGGTTTTCAACTTGATCATCCAAGAGCCATCGATGGCTCCCGAGGAGTTGGAAACCCAGATTGCGATTCCTCTCGAAACGGCGCTGAATGGTCTCCCGGGGGTTCGCAAAGTCCGTACTTTGTGTGCGGTTGGTATCGCGCAGGTGACGGTCGAATTCGAACCGGACACGGACTACTTGCGAGCGAGACAGTTTGTCTCTGAAAAAGTGAATCAGGTCGCCGCAGGGTTTCCACCATCGATCGAAGCACCTCTCATCTCTTCCGTTGCCGTGCGACTGAATGAAGTGATGGAGCTTTCCCTGGAAGCTCAACCCGGCAAGGCGGACTTGATGACTCTTCGTGACCTGGGGGAATTTGAGGTAGGAAGGCGTCTCGCTGCGGTTCCCGGCGTAGCCACCGTGGAGAGGCTGGGAGGGCATCTCAAAGAGTTTCAAATTCTCTTGGACCCCCGACGGATGGCGGCGCGTGGCGTCGCTCTCGATGAAGTGCTCCATGCCGCGTCCGAGTCAAACCAGAACGCTTCGGGAGGTTTTATCCAACGCGGGGAAAGCGAATGGACCGTCCGGGCGTTGGGTCGGATTGGTAGCGTGGATGAGCTTCGGCGCTCTTTGGTTACGAGTCGTGGCGGAGTGCCCGTGTTGCTCGGAGACGTGGCCGAAGTGCGCGAAGGGGGAGCCATACGGCGTGGCATTGCGCATAAATTGATCGGCGAAGTCATCAGTTTACGGATCATCAAGCAATTTGGGACGGATACGGTCTCGCTCGCTCAATCCGTGAAGGAGCAAGTGAGGGAAATTGGTCGCACCTTGCCTCCGGGCGCTCGAATCACCGTCGACTACGATCAAGGTGACGTCGTCCAGCAATCCCTTCACGGCTTGGTGAAGTCGATCTTAATTGGCGCTGTCCTTGTCGTCCTCGTCCTAGGTTTGCTGTTGGGGGATCTGCGGGCCGCGGCTCTTGTGACCTTGACGATTCCCCTTTCGATCGCAATCAGTGGGCTCGTATTGCGAGCGACGGGCTCAGGTGTCAATGCGATGACTCTCGGAGGGCTCGCGATCGCAGTCGGACTCTTGGTCGATGCAGGCATCATCATCTGCGAGAACGTTGTTCATCGCCTCACAGAGAAAAGGCCCACGAATGCCGCAGGGCGCGCAGAGGTGGTCGGCGCGGCGTGCCGCGAAATGGCCCGTCCGATCGCCTTTGCGGTCGCGATTGTGATTGCGGTCTTTGGTCCGCTGCTCGCTCTCTCGGGAATAGAGGGAAAGCTCTATCGACCTCTCTCCTTTGCCGTGATCGGCGCAGTGGGAGCTTCACTCATCGTCTCCGTGATCATGCTTCCCGGGCTTGCGCGCACCTGCCTTCGGCCACGGCCCGCCGGAAAGGAAGAAGACGTCCTCATCATTCGATGGATCAAGCGGATTTACCGGCCGACGCTCGAAAAGGTCCTTCGCAATGCGGGATGGGTCTGGATCGTCACGCTCCTCGTCACTGTCCCTGTTTTCTTTCTCGCGTTTCAGATTGGCGGGGACTTCCTGCCAAAACTTGATGAAGGGGCGCTTTTGGTTAATACCGCCGTCGCACCAGATGCCTCATTGGATCTAGTGGATCGGTTGAATCACCGAGTGGAAGACGCCTTGCGATCTTTTCCCGAAGTGAAGGAAGTGGTCCGCCGCACGGGCCGGGGAGAGCGCACGGAAGACCCGATGGCACACACCTATTCCGACGTCCTGGTCGTTCTTCATGAGGATGTAAAGCGGCGCGGCGATGAGCTGGTCGAAGCGATGCGTCCGGCTCTGGCTGAGATCCCGGGCATTCGCTCTAGCTTCACGACGCCGCTTCAGATGCGAATCGACGAAGGACTCGCCGGGACACCTGCGGATCTCTCAATCAAAATCTTTGGTCCCGATCTTGACCGCCTGCAAGAACTAGCTGCTCGTGCTGAAGAAGTCTTGAAAGGAATTCCCGGCCTCACGGATGTTCGGCCGGAACATTCCGGAGGCTCTCCACAACTACGAGTGACAATCGATCGAGAAGCCTGCAACCGTCTTGGCATTGAAGTGGGGGAAGTCGCTCGGGCGGTTTCCATTTCTTTGGTGGGGCAAACCGTCTCCGAAGCCTGGATTGGTTCGCGACGCTACGACGTCGTTGTACGGCTCTCGGAGGAGACAAGGCGCGATCTACCTTCGCTCCGTGGGCTTCGCATCCACGGCGAACACGGAACGACCATTCCCCTCGAAGAAGTGGCTCGGATCGAGGAGACAACGGGTCCCTCTGAGATTCGTAGGGAAGCCGTATCCCGCAGAATCGCTGTCGATTGCGCGGTTCAGGGAAGGGATCTTGCCTCGGCGGCGCAAGAGGTCCGATCGGTGCTCGATACGAAACTGGCGCTTCCAGCCGGGTATTTTTACGGCCTTGGAGGAAAGATCGAAGGTCAGGAGCGCGCACAACAGGCGCTCATTCTTGCCGTGATCTTCGCTGCGATCGCCGTCTTTCTGCTTCTGTATCTGGCCTTGGATTCTTGGGCGGAAACTGTCGTGATTTTGGGAAGCCTTCCGCTTGCCTTTGTGGGGAGCATCCTCGCTCTTTGGTTTACAGGGGGAAGCTGGAACGTCAGCTCTCTCGTCGGTTTGATCGGACTCTTTGGGATCGCCGTCCAAAACAGCTTGGTGCTTGTGACCCAGACCAAAGGACTTCTAGCTCACGGAATGCCGTTCGAGGAGGCGATCCGCGAAGCGAGCATCTCTCGTGTTCGGCCTAAGTTGATGACTGCGGCTTGTGCCATCCTCGGACTTCTGCCGCTCGTCGTTTTCGATTTCCGAGGAGCTGAGCTGGAACGCCCGCTCGCGATCGTGATGATCGGAGGGCTGGTGACCTCGACTCTTTTCACACTGCTCGCCTTGCCGACCTTCTATGAGTGGGTGCACCGGGTCGCGAAGAGGCTTGGGCATGCAGAAGTTGCCGAGTGACGGTGAGTCTTGCGGAGAGAGAGTTGCCTTGAGACGCAGAAGGGCGTAATACATTAGGCATGTTTCGTGCGCTCGTAGGTTTCTTGCTTTCCCTCTCCCTTGCGCTGGGGAATTTGCCTCTCCTGCATTGTGGGTGCAGCTGCTCGCATGAGATTCGCCAGGAGGCACCCAGAAGCTGTTGCGAAGAGGAGTCTGCTCCCGCCAAGCACGAATCGACCAATCACCTTGCTTCCGCCTGTTGCTGTGCGCCAGGAGAAGTGAAAGCTCCGGCTCCCGAAGTCTGCTCGCAGCCACGACCCGATCTGCCGAGTCTGAATCTGATTTCTCGAAATGCGATCGAGCAGCCGTTTCTCGCCTCGCCTGCCATTGTTTCCTATAGGGACATCTCCAATCGTTCCTCGCCAACCTACCTAGACCTTCACGTCCTTCGTATCTGATTCCCTGCCCGCGCCGAACCTGAATCCATTTCAGGCTATTTTCGTTTTCATCGTCGGCTACGGCTCCGTACCTATCACGAGGAATCTTTATGAAGAGACGACTTAGCTATCTTTGGCTTCTGCTGGCGCTCGGCGGCTGCACGGCGCCGGCAATACTTCCCCCATTGTCTCCGCATCATCCCGCCAGTCCGGATGCGGCCGAGGGATATATCCCTCCTCTTTCAAGCACTTTGGACTCCACAGCGGCGGTTCCCAAAGTGGGTGAACAGGAGGCTCCTAAACACGAACACCACGGCAATCAGTCGGCGGATCAGGAAATCTACACCTGTCCGATGCATCCCGAGGTGATCCAAGCTTCTCCGGGCAAATGCCCCAAATGCGGGATGAAACTTGTGAAGAAGCCACTGGCCGAGGGAGGGAAGAAGTGAAGCTGCATTTCGTATCTGGATTCTCTCTTGCCTGTGCCCTCGCTTTACTCTCTGGCTGCGCCTCTGTTCCCGAAAAAGGAGGCTTCGATGAGGTCGAAAAGCTCGTTTCCGAGCGCATCTCGAAAAAGGTCATCTGGAATCAAGGAACGGAGGATGATCGAGCGGTGACCCAAGCGATTCGAGACCTGCTTCAAAAAGAGATCAGCGTCGACGACGCCATTCAGATTGCTCTACTCAACAACCACAATCTTCAAGCGACCTATGAAGAACTTGGAGTCGCGCAAGCGGATCTCGTGCAAGCAGGTCTATTGCGGAACCCTACTCTTGGTTTCGAGATGCGGTTCCCCGGATCACCAACTTCTCCGCTTGAAATTCACGTGCTCCAAGATTTTGTCGATCTTTTCACGATGCCGATGCGCAAGCGAGCGGCTGGCGCTGCTTTTGAATCATCGAAGCTGCGAGTCGCGAATGCCGTAGTCGGTATTGCCGCCGATGTGCGATCTGCTTTTGTCCGATTGCAGGGTTCGATGCAGATGTTGGAAATGTGCCATACCATCGTCGAGGCGGCCGATGCCTCTTTGGAAGCGGCAACCCGGATTCACGAAGCGGGCAATATGACCGATCTCGACCTGGCGAACGAAACCGCGATGAACAGCCAGGCGAGATTGGATCTTGCCGTGGCGGAGTCCGAAGTCGTGGACCTACGAGAAGCGCTCAATCGCCTAATGGGTCTTTGGGGCGAAGATACGCGATGGACGCTCGCCTCGCGGCTTCCCGAGCTACCGAGCGAGGAACACGATGCGAAGGGTCTAGAATCGCTCGCGATGTCGCAGAGGTTGGATCTCGGAGCGGCGCGGCAAGAAGTCCAAGTCCAAGCCGAAAGTATCGGGATCTCCCGGATCGAAGGGATCTTTCCTGACCTTGGCCTTGGAGCGCACCTGGAGCGAGAGCCGGATGGGACAACAACGACAGGTCCAAGTCTCGACATCTCGCTACCCATCTTCAACCAGGGTCAGCCTGCAGCCGCTGCCGCGCAGGCGCGCCTACGCCAAAGCGCGCAGCGATTCGCGGCACTCGCGGTGGAGATCCGCTCGGACGTCCGCCGTTCCTGGGCTCGTTTGGTGAGTGCGAGAAGCCGTGCCGCGTACTACCAAAAGACCGTCATTCCGCTGCGTCACCGAATCGTCGAAGAGACCCAGCTCGAATACAACGGGATGTTGGTCGGTGTTTTTCCCCTCCTGCAGGCTAAGCAAGCAGAGATCGACGCGGGAAGAAACTACGTGCAGGCGCTGACGGATTACTGGAGTGCCGCTGTGGATCTGGAGAGAGCCGTAGGCGGACCGTTACAACAAAAACCAGAACAACAACACGAACATTCGCATGGAGGTGCCCAATGATTTCTCGACGAAAACTGCTCGCAACAGGGGCGACGGCGATAGGAAGTGCCTATCTCTTGAACTCACTGCCGAAGATTCATGCTGCGGACAGTAGTGGTCCCTTTCCACCCGCGCAGCCGGGAACGGACTATACGCCAGTCATCACCCCAAACGGCGCAGCCCTCCCTTGGAAGCTCGTTGACGGCGTGAAGGTCTATCACCTGATTTCCGAGGTCGTGCAACATGAATTTGCCCCCGGCCTCAACGCCGAGTGTTGGGGTTACAACGGCCGTGTTCACGGGCCAACAATCGAGGCGGTCGAAGGGGATCGCGTTCGGATCTACGTTACCAATAAACTTCCTGAGCCAACTTCCGTTCATTGGCACGGAGTGCTGCTACCAAACGGAATGGATGGCGTCGCGGGACTCAATCAAAAGGCGATCCAGCCCGGCGAGACTTTCAAATATGAGTTCACACTGCGCCAGCACGGCACGCACATGTACCACCCGCATCACGATGAAATGACACAAATGGCGCTTGGAATGATGGGACTTTTCATCATTCATCCTCGCCAACCCAAGGGTCCGCGACCCGATCGCGACTTCGCCTTCATGTTGAGTGAATGGAAAATCAAGCCGGGAACGAGAAGGCCAGATCCCAATGCGATGATCGATTTCAATCTCTTAACGCTCAACGCGCGTGCTTTCCCCGGCACCGAACCCCTCATAGCGAAATCCGGAGACCGCGTCCGCATGCGCTTTGGGAATTTGAGCGCTATGGACCATCACCCCATTCATCTGCACGGATATCAGTTCAAGATCACTGAAACCGATGGCGGTCAAATCCCCGAATCCGCGCAGTGGCCGGAGACGACGGCGCTCGTTCAGGTTGGCAGTACGAAGACGATCGAGTTCGTCGCGAACGAGGTTGGCGATTGGGCGCTTCATTGTCACATGACGCATCACGTGATGAACCAGATGGGGCACGACATTCCCAATATGATCGGAGTGAAACCCGCACCGCTGGACCAAAAGATCCAGCCCTTGCTTCCCGGTTACATGACCATGGGCCACAACGGCATGGGCGACATGGGAGATATGGGAATGGCCGTCCCGAAAAATAGCATCCCGATGGTTGGCGGTCACGGACCTCACGGCTATATCACGATGGGGGGGATGTTCACGATTCTGAAAGTCCGCGAGGGCATCACGAGCTACGAAGATCCAGGCTGGTATACGCGCCCACCAGGGACCGCGGCGGAAATTGCTTCCGAGAATGATTTGCGGAAGGACGGTATCGAGAATGCCTAAGGATCCGGTCTGCGGGATGACGGTTCCGGAAAATGTTCCTAACCGCTATCGATTGGATGGAACGGAGTATCTCTTCTGTAGCGAGCATTGCCGCGAGCGATTTGTCAAAGATCCGAAGGCATTCCTTGTGCCGGCGCGCGACACCGCTCCTCCCTCGCAATCTCATGCGGGAGTGATTTATACCTGCCCGATGCATCCCGAAGTCCAGCAGATCGGACCGGGAACTTGTCCCAAATGCGGCATGGCGCTCGAGCCCCAAGTGGCAACAGCTGACGAAGACCATAGCGAGCTCAAGGAAATGAACCGGCGTTTTTGGTTTGCGATGGCCCTCACGGTGCCGCTCCTCATCGTGACGATGGGGGACATGCTTGTAGGAGGAGCTATATCCAAAGCCCTATCTTCAAGAGCGCGAGCCATGGTCGAACTCGCTCTCGCGACACCCGTTTGCCTGTGGGCTGCCTGGCCGTTCTACGTGCGCGCTCTCGCCTCCCTTCGCAATCGCTCGCTCAACATGTTCACGTTGATCGGCCTTGGCGTCAGCGTCGCCTATGGCTACAGCCTGATCGCCGCGCTTTTCCCCGACCTTTTTCCTGCTTCGTTTCGAGGAGACTCCGGCGAGGTCGGTCTCTACTTCGAGGCGGCGAGCGTGATCGTGACACTCATCCTTCTGGGCCAAGTGCTGGAGCTTCGCGCGCGAAGTCGGACGAGCGCCGCGATCCGGCATCTCCTTGGCATGGCGGCAAAGTCTGCTCGCCGTATCCGCGCCGACGGAACCGAAGAAGATGTGCCCTTGGAAAGCGTACAAGTTGGCGATCGCCTGCGCGTACGGCCTGGGGAAAAGATCCCCACGGACGGTGTCGTTCTCGAAGGGGAAAGCTCAATTGACGAATCGATGGTGAGCGGCGAGCCGATTCCTGTACAGAAGGGCGCGGGTGACAAAGTCATTGGCGCCACGATCAATGGAACGGGCAGCCTGATTGTACGGGCCGAGAAAATTGGCTCCGACACGCTTCTCGCACGAATCGCCGCGATGGTCGGAGAAGCGCAACGCAGCCGGGCTCCCATTCAAAAGCTCGCGGATCAGGTAGCTGGGTACTTTGTTCCCATCGTCATTTTCATCGCGCTTGTGACCTTCGGTGTGTGGGCGCTCGTTGGTCCCGATCCCCGCATGGCTCATGGTCTTATCAATGCGGTCGCGGTCCTCATCATCGCCTGTCCCTGCGCACTGGGGCTCGCGACACCTATGTCGATCATGGTGGCAGCCGGGAAAGGCGCAAGTGTTGGCGTTCTCTTTCGGAATGCCGAAGCGATCGAACTCTTGCGGAAAGTCGACACCCTTGTCGTCGACAAGACGGGAACCTTGACCGAAGGAAAGCCGAAGCTCATGGCAATTGTGCCAACCGAGGGCTTTGACGAGTCGGAGTTGCTGCGCCTTGTCGCGAGTCTTGAACAAGGGAGCGAACATCCTCTCGCCGGTGCCATCGTCGCCGCATCCAAAGACCGCGGCCTCAAATTATCAGTCGCAGAGAAGTTCGAATCGATCACGGGGAAGGGTGTAAAGGGAAGGGTCGATTCCAAAGCAGTCGCCTTTGGCAATCGCGCGATGATGACGGATCTCAATGTGGATTCCAATGCGCTAGCCACCAAGGCGGACGAGCTGCGTGCCGAAGGCCAGACAGCGATGTTTGCCGCTGTCGAGGGCCACCTTGCAGGGATATTAGCTGTCGCCGACCCCATCAAAGCCAGCACGCCCGAGGCGATCGGAGCTTTGCATGACGAGGGCATCCACGTTGTGATGCTTACGGGCGACAACAAGACAACCGCAGAGGCAGTGGCAAGAAAACTCTCGATCGACGAAGTGATTGCCGAAGTTTTGCCAGACCAAAAGGTGAAGGTGATCCAGGATCTTCAAGCGCAAGGGCGCATCGTTGCGATGGCGGGGGACGGAATTAACGATGCTCCCGCACTAGCGCAGGCGGCCGTCGGGATCGCCATGGGGACGGGAACTGATGTTGCCATGGAGAGCGCTGGCGTCACGCTCGTCAAAGGCGATCTCCGGGGAATCGTGCGGGCAAGACGTCTCAGTCAGCAGACAATGAGGAACATCAAGCAGAATCTCTTCTTTGCCTTCTTTTACAATGCGGCGAGCGTCCCGATCGCGGCTGGTGTGTTCTACCCCGTCTTCGGCCTGCTTCTTTCACCTTCCATTGCGGCGGCTGCGATGAGTTTGAGCTCGGTCTCCGTGATCGCGAATGCCCTTCGCTTACAGTCGAAAAGGGTAGACAGCTGATTGATAGTCAGCTGCATGGTTTCATAAGCGCTAAATCGGCAACGACTTGCTCAGACTGTATTTTGATCACCAGCAAATTCGCCAGCAGTTAGCCTCGAAGCGTCCGGTGATGGTCCAAGTTCACCTTAACTTGGTCAGTTATTCGCACTCTTACTTCTTAGAGTTTTTATTCGTCGCACCAATCCAATTTTGGGATTTGCATCAAGTGCAAGTTCATAGTTGCGAAGTGCCTCGTGAAAAAGTCCATTTCGTTCAGCAATTTCTCCGAGAAGCCGAAACAGTTGACCTTTGCAATATTCCGAGACACCCATAGTTAGAGCTTTCTCGGCGAGATCTTTTGCTTCAACAAAGTTGCCTGTTTTATTTTTCTCAAAAGCAACCTCCATGAAGTCGTATCCCGACTTGGGATGAATCAGTCGAGGATCTTGCTCCTCTAGGACTTTTCCTCCTTCGTAGCCAATTTCAAGGAAGTACTCTGATTTGGATTTAGATCCTTGTTCGCACACGTACACGGCTCGTTTTTGCGAATCAGGAAATAGGAATGCGGCGGGCTCTCTGACAGGTACCTTCCAAAGCAGCGTGCCACTCTTTATTTCGAAACACATAACCACGCAGCTGTCCTCGCTCGGCGCTATGCAGGTAGTCACAAAAACTAATCCACTAGAGAGATCGTGGAAAAGATTCCCGATGTTTGCCGAGATCTCACGCAAATGAACCAGCTCACCATGGGGCCCAAAAAATAGAACTCGCCCACATAGGTTCCCATTGCTCAGCCAATCGGAAATGGCGGAATAGCCTTCATCGATAATGGCGGCCTCCTGGGGTTGTTCCAGACGTTTCAATTCAATACAAACGTTGGGGCCGCTTAGGACGGCCATGACGTCTCGGTCATTGAGAAAGCCAGTTAATCCGATCTTCCAATTTTTGTTGGGAGAATGATGCCAACTCAGGAAATCGGATTCTTCGAATTGAGCCATTTGTTTCAGCGTGGACTGTCGGACTTCTTGGATCTTTCTACCCATCTCATGAGCAAGCTCGCCAAGGCTAAACATTCAATGGCTTCGTTCTTATCCTTCAACTTTGATTTCAGCGAGTGCGCACGGGGACTACGGAGTGCGGAGTAGCTGCCTTTGAGCATATCGATGAGGCCAGCCTGTTCATTCTTTTCACTCTTACTTTCAAGACCATTGAGCTTTAGTAAGGGGGTCGTTAGCGAAAAAACACGATTGATTAGGTCGTGACCGTCCTCTTTCCTGTCGGCTTTTTCCCGGATGCGGTCGAACACGCATGTGAAGGCATTCATAATCGCCGTTCGGTAGTCGCCTTCATCGAATGCTTTCAGGGAAACCTTGGAAATTTTCGGATGGAGCGCGATCGGAAAAGAATTGGAGTCTCCGGTTAGTTTTGTAGCAGCCACGAGTGCTTGCAGCTTGGGCTTGGGGGACCTTTTCCTGCCATTAAGAAATTCCTCAATACTCTTCACACGAAGTACCTGTTCATGTGGCCGAACAGTCGCAATCAATTTGCCTTGGTTGTCGGGCGAATAAGAACAGAAGCCAGCATCGCTCAGGGCTTTTAGTAAGCGGGAAGCCAGCTCGGGAGAGATCATTCGGTTGCTAGAGTCAATGAACCATGACAGCGGCCGATCTACATTCGGCCCCGATGAGTAATAGTTTTGAAGACTTCGCAGCATGAGGTTGAATAGGTCTCCAGGCCAGTGCGGTGTTTTTGCGAGAGATTCAAGCGGCAGTTTGTATGTAACATGTCGATCCGAACAAATGATCTGCCGTGATTCGAGGTCATCCAATAGGTCGAGATGTTCGCGTCTGGCAGCTCTAAATTTTGTCCGGTCTGGCCATTCGTCTGTTTGAGCCCATTCCAGAGCAATTTCCTCTAGCACCTGCTGCTCGATTTGAGAATCACTCTTAAGGTGATTTACGGGCGTTCCAATCACTGCCATGAATCTCTCCTTTGCATCCTTGGATAGGCTTCACAATCAATTGAAAGCAAATGGAGTCACAAAGGGAAGGGTGCGCGGGCATGCGGGCCAAGGGAGCAAAGGGTAAGCAGCTTTCCGTAAAGGTTTTAGCTCGAATGAGTCGTCAGGAAAGGGTCAAGAAAGACGGTAATTATGGTGAACCACCGGGGAACTTCCGGTGAACCTCTCTCTGATCTTGCCAAAGACGAGCTTCTCTGCGAGTCTTAGCGGAGCCAACCGTTTTTCGGCATGCCTAGGTCTTTTGCGAGTTCCGTAGTCTGTCGCGTTGGGATGCTCGGACTCGAGCCGCGTAGAAGTCAGGCCTCGTCCGTCCTCGCTGCGCTCGGCGGACTGGGCCTGCGATTGCACATGCCGCTCGGCGCTTCGCGCCTCGCCGGCATCGCGCGAGCGAGTCCTACTCCGGGAGCCATATCTTTATCGCCTTCCTCTCTCTGATAGGGCCTTAGCAGTTCTTGGGTAGAAGATTGAGAATTGAGAGGTTTTGGTGGTGCTTCTATTTCTCCACACCTCCCCAATCGACTGAGACTCTCTGTTTCTCTCAGAACGTTACAAGCTGCTTAACACCTAAGATTTCAGGAAAGTTCGATAGGCAGATAGATAACTAGGCCTAGTGAATCGACACGGTTGTCAGTCTTAATTTGGATATTTTAGGATTACATTGAGCACTAGATCTTCGATAGCGCCTACAACTTTGCTTTCCGGCACATCGACTGTGGATGGGTGTGCGGCAGTATTTCTGAAACCGAGTTGAGTATCCAGAATCTTACGCACGTCGTTGGTTATGATGCCCGCGCTACGCAACACCTCCTCTCTCCGGGCTCTGCCCGGCTCAAGGAGGCGATGCGCTCATCCATTCCAAAGCGAAAGTGTTTCGTTACACAACACGTCTGTTTGCGCCCATTTCAGAGCAATTTCTTCTAGAAGCTGTTGTTCAATCTGAGCATTGCTCTTGGTTCGACTAATCGGTGTTCCAATTACTGCCATGAACTTCTCCTGATTTTCGTCAGACAGAGCCTTTGATGCCCATCAATTGAAGCAAAGGTAACTCTAAAGGGAAGAGGTCTGCGTACCTGATGCACGCCCTTGCTCTCTTCCACCTTGCACGTGGGAAGGAAGAGCCGTACTGTTACGCCGTTTTTTGATAACAAAATGAACGCGCCGACACACAGCCAAGAAAAGATCTTCGCCCCGAAGCTCTTTACCCTATTGCCTACCTATTCGCGCGCCGCGTTTTGGACCGATCTGCAAAGTGGACTGATCGTCGGCATCGTTGCACTTCCTCTCGCCATCGCTTTCGGCATCGCCTCGGGCGTGACGCCCGAGCGGGGGATCGTGACGGCGATTGTGGCGGGATTTCTTATCTCTTTGCTCGGAGGCTCTCGAGTTCAGATCGGTGGGCCAACGGGAGCCTTCGTCGTCATTGTCTACGGCATCGTCGCGAGCTATGGCGTGAACGGCCTACTGCTTTGCACGATGATCGCAGGAGTACTGCTGATTCTCATGGGATTGCTGCGGCTTGGCAGCATCATCCGTTTTATTCCGTACCCTTTGACCGTCGGTTTCACGGCCGGGATCGCGCTCATCATTTTTTCATCGCAGGTGAAGGACCTGCTTGGTTTGCGAATTGAAGGAGTCGTGCCTGCGGAATTCCTGGGAAAATGGGAGGCAAATTTCCAGGCTTTGGGCACGATCCATCTCCCGACCGTGCTCCTCTCCCTACTTTCGCTCGCAATCCTGCTGTTTTGGCCGAAGATTAACCGCAAGATCCCGGCCTCGCTCGTCGCCATCTTGCTCGTCACGGCGCTCGTGCGTTTCTTCGGCATCCAGGTCGAGACGATTGGCTCGCGTTTTGGGGAACTACCCGCAGGGCTTCCGGCTCCGGCTCTTCCTGATTTCACCTGGGCGCAGATCAAAGGACTCATTTCTCCTGCCTTCACCGTCGCTCTCTTAGGCGCGATCGAGTCCCTTCTCTCGGCCACTGTTGCCGACGGCATGATCGAGGGGAGGCATCGACCCAATACCGAATTGATCGGCCAGGGAATCGCGAATCTCCTGACGCCTCTTTTTGGCGGCATTCCTGCGACGGGAGCGATCGCCCGCACAGCGACAAATGTCCGCAACGGCGGCAGGACACCGGTCGCGGGAATCGTGCACGCAATCACGCTCTTTGTCATCGTGTTGCTCTTTGGGCGCTATGCGGCTTGGATCCCGATGTGCGTGCTCGCGGCGATCCTAGTCCTCGTCTCCTATCACATGAGCGAGTGGCATTCGATCCGGAGTCTCTGGAAAGGGGCGCCGCGCATGGATGTCGCCGTACTCGCCGTCACCTTTCTGCTCACCGTCTTCGTCGACCTGACCGTTGGTGTCGAGATTGGCCTCCTGCTTTCCGCCGTCCTTTTCATGAAGCGCATGACCGACGTAACGACGGTTCGAGAAATCACCAAGGAATTGAGCGCGCCACCGACCGAGCGAGAATTGCGCGAAGAAGAAGACGCGACCAGTCGACGCGAGATTCCGCAAGGCGTGATGGTCTTCGAAGCGCAAGGAGCGCTGTTCTTCGGAGTCGCGGAAGTCCTGCGCGAGACGCTTGTTCGGGTCGGGCAGAAACCCCCGAAAGCGCTGATCCTGCGAATGAGAAATCTCCTCGCGCTCGATGCCACCGGTATCCGAGCCCTCGACGGTTTGCACAAAAGTGCCTTGCGGCTTGGCACGAAGTTACTACTGGCAGGAGTGCACGATCAGCCTCTCGCATCTCTCCAGAAAGATGGGCTTTACGAACGGATTGGGGCCGAAAACATTCTCCCGAATCTGGATCAAGCGCTCGAAAGAGCTTCTCAAATTCCGTTAAGTGGTTAGCTTCAGGGAAACCAAGGGAATAGGGGATCCAATGATTCAAATTATGGTGAACCACCGGGGAACTTCCGGTGAACTCTCTCTGATCTTGTAAAAGACAGCTTCTCTGCGAGTCTCAGCGGAGCCAACCGTTTTTCGGCATGCCTAGGTCTTTTGCGAGTTCCGTAGTCTGTCGCGTTGGGATGCTCGGACTCGAGCCGCGTAGAAGTCAGGCCTCCTCCGTCCTCGCTGCGCTCGGGGGACTCGCGCGTTAAGCATCCCGGTTCGCTGTGGAAACGGATCGCCTGGAAGATTCAAGAGACATGGGTAACACTTCCTTTCTCCTACTCCCTCGATTTTCAATGTTTCGATCGGCCCGATCTTTGGTTGAATAGGAAGAAGCTTCGCTCATTTCGAAAGGGTGCGAACCCATCCTCGGGTTCGCAGGTATCCGGATGGTCGGGCCGCCATCCGATTCGTCTTTTCATGGAGGCATGATCAAGATCCCATGAGCATCGGTCTTCTCGTCGCCACCAGTCGCGAACCCTACGTCCACTTCCACGGTCCTTCCCGGGAAATCTTGTGCAGGATGCCTCCTGGCGGCGTGCATAGCGCGCTCGACCTGGTCCTCAGCCGGCGCAACGGAGCGTGGGTCGCGTGGGGAAGCGGCAGCGCGGATCGAGAAGTCAGCGATCGCTTGGGCATCGTGAAAGTGCCCCCCAGGCTGCCGAAGTATCGGCTGCGGCGTATCTGGCTCACCAAGGGCGAGGTCGAAAACTTCTATTACGGCTATTCGAATCAGGTGCTCTGGCCCTTCCTGCACTCCATGCCGAGCAAGGTCCGGTTCCGCCGCCGCTTCTGGGAAGGGTATCGCAGGGTCAACCAACGCTTTGCGACGACCATTCAGGAAGAAGCGACGCGGTTCAAGAAGGCGCTGATCTGGGTGCACGATTATCAGCTAGCCTTGGTGCCGTCTTTCCTGCGAGCGATGAACCCCTCGGCGCAGATCGCCCATTTCTGGCACATTCCCTGGCCCGGACGGGACATTTTCCGGACTCTCCCTCAAGGGCGTGCGGTCCTGAACTCTCTCCTCGCGGCGGACTGGATAGGCTTCCATTTGAAGGAGTACGCCGACAATTTCTTCCGCTGCGCGGAAATGGAATTGGGCGCCAAGTGCAGCCGCAAGAAAGGAACGGTCGATTGGATGGGAAGGCGGACTTTCGTGCGCGCCTTTCCCATCAGCGTCGACGTCAAAGGATTCGAGCGCGCGGCGGGATCGCCCAATTATGAAAAGCAGCTCGCCCGCCTGCGGAGCAAGTACAAGATCCGCGGCGAGAATTACGGGATCGGCGTCGAGCGTATGGACTATTCCAAGGGAATCCTCGAGCGCCTCGACGCGATCCGCATCTTCTTCCGCAGATACCCGGAATATCGCGGGCGATTCACCTTCCTCCAGATCGCCACGACGAGCCGCGAAGGCGTGCCCACATATCTGGAACATCGCGCGCGCGTGCGCCAGGAGGTGAAACGGATCCACCGTCTCTACGGCTCCCGGACGTGGAGTCCCGTTTGCCTGGTGGAGCACAATATGTCCCATGACGATCTCGCGGTGCTGTATCGCGGGGCGCGGCTCGCGCTGGTCACCTCGCTTCGCGACGGCATGAATCTCGTCGCGAAAGAATTCGTCGCCTCGCAATTGGACCGAGACGGCGTCCTGATCCTCAGCCGCTTCGCCGGCGCGTCGCAGGAGTTGAAGAAGGCGCTGCTCGTGAATCCCTTCGACGTCGAAGAGATCACTTCCGCCATGCGGCGAGCGTTCCGGATGCAACCCGAGGAGCGACGCGAACGCCTCGCGATCATGCAGGAGCAGGTTGCGGAGAGCGACGTCTATGCCTGGGCGGACGCCGTGCTGGAAGACATCCGCCAGACGGGAGCGAGGCGGAAACGATGAAACGGACGGGACTTCAAGAAGAGTTCCGAGAACGCGCGGAGGCCGCGAAACGTTTTCTCTTCCTGTTGGACTTTGACGGGACGCTGTCGGCGATCGTGCGGGATCCGGCGGATGCCCGATTGGGCGCGGGACATCGGTCTACGCTGCGCCGCCTCGCGCGCCGTCGCGACGTGAGCATCGTCATTCTCAGCGGAAGAACCGGAAGCGACCTCGCCCGCCGCGTGCCGATCCGAGGGATCGTCCTTCGCGGGGAGCACGGACTCGAAGGGAGCGATTCCCGGCTCCGAGTCCCGGCAAGCTGGCCGCGGACCTTGCGATTCTTGCTCAAAGAGATGGGGCCTCTCGTCTCGCGAGAAGAAGGCGCGTGGCTGGAAAGGAAATCTCTCAGCTTCACCGTTCATTTCCGCGAGGTGAAGGCTGGTCGCCAGCGCGCGTTTTGTTCGCGAATCCTCGCGGCTCTGAAGCGGCTCTCTCTCGGGAAATCCTCCCGCGTGCGGACGGGCAAGAAGATCGTGGAAGTGCTGCCCCCGGTGGCGTGGGGAAAGGGCGAGATCGCCGCGCGCATCGCAAAGAAGGCGGGGCCCGGCACCCTGGTACTGGCGATCGGAGACGACGAGACGGACGAGGAGATGTTTCGCGCGCTCCCGGCCGCGCTGACGATCCGCGTGGGCCGCGGGAAGACTTCCGCGCGATTCCGGCTCGCCGGTCCTTCGGCGGTCGCAGGTTTTCTTTCTTGGACGGAGAGGGCGATCACCCCAGACTCAATCCGATGACGAACGAATCCTCCAAAGCAAGTGGCGCCCATGGCCTGGATCTCGGCGCGATCGGGAACGGCAGGGCCCTCGCTCTCGTCGACTCCGCGGGCCGCATCGTCTGGTGGTGCGCTCCGCGTTTCGACAGCCCGAGCATTTTCGGGAAGCTCCTGGACGAAAAGAAAGGAGGCTCCTTCGACATCGAGCCCGCCACGCCCGCGAAAAGAGTCCATCGCGAATACATCCGCAACACGAATTGCCTGCGCACCCGCTTCGAGATGGAAGAAGGCGCCTTCGAGATCGTCGATTTCGCGCCCTGGCTCTCCCACGCTCACCGGCCCGAGAACCCCCTCGAGATCCACCGCCTCGTCACGCCGCTGAGCGGAAGCCCGCGCATCCGCGTCCGCTTCGATCCGCGGCCGGACTATGGAGCTTCCATTCCCTCGCTCGTGTCCTTCCCGCACGGCGTGGTCGCCCAAGGGAAAAGCGCCTCCATTTATCTCACGATGAACGCTCCCGCCGCCAACGTGATCGCGGGGACGCCGCTGCTCCTGGATCGCGCGCGGAGCTTCACCTTGTCCTACGGCGCGCCCAGCGCCTGCACTCGTCCCGACGAGACGCAGCGCCGCCTCGACGAGACGATCTGGCTGTGGCGAAGCTGGGTCAAGAGCATCGCGCTCCCTGGTTTCGCCGACGAGGCGGTGATCCGCTCCGCGCTGGCCCTGCGCCTGCACATGTACGACGACACGGGCGCCATCATCGCCGCCGCGACGACCTCGATCCCCGAATCGCTCGACGGCTCGGGGAGGAACTGGGACTATCGCTATTGTTGGCTGCGCGACGCTTCCTTCGTCGTGGAGGCCTTCAGCAGTATCGGACTGCTATTCGAAGGAGAGAAGTTCCTCGATTTCCTGCGCACCGTCGCCACCGATTCGGGTCGTCTCCAACCCGTCTACGGTTTGGCTGGAGAGAGCGAAATCGAAGAGAGGACGATCTCCACGCTCGCGGGCTATCGAGGATTCGGTCCCGTTCGCGCGGGCAATGCGGCAGCTCTGCAGATCCAACACGACGTTTACGGCGGCGCCCTCCTCGCACTGCGATACTTGCTCACCGATCCCCGTATCGTCCGCGACGACCGGGACGAGATCTTCAAACTCCTGCGGCGTCTAATCGACTCCGCGGTCCAGTGCCACGGCGAGCTGGATACCGGCATTTGGGAATTCCGCACGAAATTGCGCCAGTACACCCATTCCAAGGCGATGTGCTGGGTCGCGTTGCATCAAGGAGCGAAGATTGCGCACAGAGAAGGCCAGCTCGATCTCGCGGCTCGCTGGAAGAAGGAAGCGGAGATCGTGCGCGAGAAAATCTTGAAGCACGGCTACAACGAGAAGCTCGGCTTCTTCACCCAAGCGCTCGAGGGAACCTTTCCCGACGCCTCCAACCTGCTTTTCGCGCGACTCGGCCTGGTTTCTCCCGACGACCCTCGATTCGTGTCGACGGTGAGAGCCTACGAGAGGGATCTCGTCCGCAATGGGCTGATGCTGCGCTACGTGCACGAGGACGATTTCGGGGAAACCACCTCCGCCTTCCTTCTTTGCTCCTTCTGGTGGGCCGAGGCCCTGGCGCTCATCGGAGAGGTGGAACGCGCCGAAGAGGTGTTCCACTCCTTGCTCGCGCGGGCGACGCCTCTGGGTCTTTTCTCGGAAGACATCGACCCGCAGACGGGCGAGCGGCTCGGCAATTTCCCGCAGGCCTACACCCACGTCGGCGTGATCACGACGGCCACCGCCATCGCGTCGGCGCAAAAACGGCGGGGCTCCTAGGGTCCATGAAAAATTCCCCCACGGCGCTCGGGAAAGCTCTGCGCTTCCTCGCAGTCTTCTTCCGCACCGAGGCGATCGGCGGGACGGTGCTCATCCTCGCGACGATCGCGGCGCTCGCGCTGGCGAATTCCCCGCTGCAAGAACGCTATGTCTCGCTCTGGGCGAACGAGATCACAATCGGATTCTCGGATTTCGCCCTGACCGAGCCCCTGCTGCTTTGGGTCAACGACTTCTTGATGGCGATTTTCTTCCTCGTCGTCACTCTGGAAATCAAGCGCGAGCTGCTCTTCGGAGAGCTCAATACGGTGCGCAAGGCCGCGTTGCCGGCGATCGCGGCGCTCGGGGGCATGCTGGTTCCCGCCGCCATCTTCCTATGGGTCTCCCGGGGCACGGACGCTTCCCGGGGCTGGGGCATCCCCATGGCGACCGACATCGCCTTCGCGCTGGGATGCCTGCGGCTGCTGGGAACCCGGATTCCGCTGGGCCTCGTATCCTTCCTGACGGCTCTGGCGATCATCGACGATCTCGGAGCGATTCTGGTCATCGCACTCTTCTACCCGAGCGCCCTTTCGTTTTCCACCTTGGGAGCCGCGGGGATCGTCGCGCTTGTCCTCGTCGCGATGCGTTTCTGCGCCGTTCGCAGTCCTTGGCTCTATGTCCTGGTCGGGCTTCCCTTGTGGGTCTGCATCCTCAAAAGCGGCATCCACGCGACCATCGCCGGAGTCATCCTGGGTCTTTGTATCCCGGGGGATCGACGATCCCAGGATGAAGAGTCTCCGCTGTTCCGACTCGAGCGCAGGCTGCATCCCTGGGTCGCTTTCGGCATCGTGCCCTTGTTTGCGCTCGCCAATGCCGGCGTTTCGCTCGCGGGCATGAGCTTCGCCGCCTTGGGACAGCCCGCCTCTCTGAGCACCTTACTGGGACTTTTCCTCGGGAAACAAGCCGGCGTCTTCGGAGCTACCTTCTTGGCCGTGAAATCGCGACTGGGAGCGTTGCCCGCAGGAGTGGGGTGGCGAGCGGTCTATGGCATGAGCGTTCTCGCGGGGATCGGCTTCACGATGTCGCTGTTCATCGCGAGCCTTGCCTATGGAGAAGGCGGCACGCTGCATCAAGAGGCGAAAATCGGCATTTTGGCCGGATCGCTGATCTCCGCGGCCGTAGGCGTCGCGATTCTCGCCCGCAGGGTGAGGGTCGAATCCTGATTTAAGACGGTCCCCTGCGGAACTTGCTCCCGACCTTCTTCGTGACGTTCTCCACCCTGCGAAAGAAACTCTCGGCGTGCTCGGGAATTCCCGCTTGCACGCCTTCGATTTCCTTCCCCAACTCGATGTCGAAGGAAGCCGATTTCTTCACCGCAAGGACCTGCGATGGGTAGATGCTGCGATGTCCTGTCATCAGGAAGCTGATCACGCAGGCTACGGCCGCGTAGGGCGCGACCTTGGGACCGAAAAGCTCGACCGCCATGATGCTGGCGGCGATGGGGGTGTTCGCTCCGCCCGCGAGCACGCTCACCATGCCGATGGCGGAGAAGGTCGCCACGCTCAGCCCGAAGAGACTCGCGAAGAGCGAGCCCGCGCCGGCCCCTATGAAGAAGACGGGCGTGATCATCCCCCCGCTCCCGCCGAAATTCAACGTGAGGCTCGTGCAGAGCGACTTGAGGATCGGCGAGTACCACGAGACCGCGTTCCCCTCGAGCGTCGCCTGGACGTTCTCTAGGCCTAGCCCCAGGTATTGCGTCGAGATGAAAAATCCCACGCCCGCCAGCACGGAACCGGCGAGAAAAGCCTTGGCGAGATGAGGCAGAGGCAATTTGTGCGAGACCCAGCGCCCCAAATTCATGATCTCGATCAGAAGGAAGGCGCAGAGCCCGAAAAACACGCCCGAGAGGGCCACTTTGAGAAAGAAAGCCTCGCTGAATTCCGGGAGGAAGTTCACGGGAAGGTAGAAGTAGGTCAGGCCCAACGCCGAGGAAACCTGATAGCCGACGATGCCGGCGACGAAGGAGGGCAGGAGCACGTCATAGAGAAGCGTGCCGACGAAGAGGACCTCGATTCCGAAAATCGCCCCGGCGATCGGAGTGCCGAAAACGGCGGCGAAGCCCGCGCTGATCCCGCAGATGACGAGCTTCTTGCGATCGTGGGGCCCGAATCGAAAAAGATCCGAGAAGAAAGAACAGAGCCCGCCACCGATCTGCGCGCAAGGCCCCTCCTTCCCCGCCGATCCGCCGCAGGCGAGCGTGACGATCGTGGCGAGCAGCTTCACGGGAACGACCTTGATCGGGATCTTCCCCGCCCGCAGATGGATCGCCTGGATCACCTTCTCCGTGCCGTGTCCTTCCGCCTCGGGAGCGAAGGTCTGGACGAGCCAGGCGCTCGCCAGGAAGCCGAAGGGAACGAGCAGGAGGAAGAAGGGAAGCGCCCCGGCCTGCGTGATGGCCCAATGCAGCGCCTTGATGAAACCCGTGATGAAGACGCCCACGATGCACCCGGTCACCGTGGCCAGGAAAAACCACTTGGAGACGCTGGCCAGGAGGACGGACTGCTCTTGGAGTTTTTTCTTCATGGCTTTCGCGCGCGGCGATTCTTGTCGACGATGGCGACGATGATCAGGAGGAAAGCTCCCAAGCGGAGGAAAAAGAAATAGTGCCGGTCCTCATCGGAAGGCATGAAGATCGCCTGGAGCAGCCACTGCGTCGCGAGCGTCCAGAACGCCAGGGAAAAGAAGAGAAAGAGGCGGTCTCGGCTTCGTTGCCAGTAGCGCAAGAAGACGAATCCGGCGAGGGTGCTCGCGAGCCAAAGGGCGCCATACAAGAACTGATTCCACTCGGTGATCCTCACGTGGATTCCCTCACGAAACCCCACAAGAGCGCGAGGAGGCCGATTAACGCCACGCCCGAGCGCCATAGCGACAAATCGAGGTCGGGAACCAGCATCAGGTCGACGAAGAGCAGAATGTTGCTGATCGCGAGGCCCGCGAAACACAGGCTGCTCCAGAACAAGAGCTTCGTGCGGCTCGCTCGGTAGCCGCGAAACAAGAGAAGCGCGCAGGCGACGCTCGTCAGCCCGCACAATAGGTATACGGCCTCAGCCATCGGGACTCTTCTTTCTCCTCGCGATCAAGAACGCGTCGGCGAACGTCGTGATCGCGCCGTTGCGCATCCGTTCCATGGCGTTGGTATTCATCAGGCGAATGATCAGCAAGCGCTGCTCCTCATAGAGCCGAGCGAGGCTCTCGACGAGTTTGGCGCTCGATGCATCGTAGAGAAACAAGCTCGGCTCCGGACTCTGGCGCAACAAGCGCCGCTTGAAGAGATGATCGAGCGCATCGCTCGCCAGGTCCCCGGATAAACGAAGGGTTTCGCTTAGATTTTCTGCGGACCACTCCTTGGTCGGATTCTTAGCGATCAGCAGGAGCGCTTCAAGGTGCTCGTAGGACAAGATGCTCTCGAATAAGAATTTTCGAACATCCTCGGAGATCTCGTTTTCAGGCATCGTTCTTGGGACCCGAGGCACGACAGCCTCGAATACGGACATAATGAAGGAATGACTTATGCAGTACAAGCTGGCATGAAAGGTTCGAGAAGAATTGCCTGGCGACGATGTAGAGGCATGGCGTCTTCGGACTCGATTTTCGGGAGCCAACCGTTTTTCGCACTGACAGGGTCTTCGCGGCGGTGCCTCTCGCGCGTCGACGCCCAACATCAGAAAAAGAGTTCTCCCAAACCCACTTTGAAAGTATGTTTTCTTCCTCTTCATTATCCATAACGTTCCCTATGCAACGGACTCAGGAGTTCTATGCAGAACAGCAAATCGCCCCCGCGTTCGAAAACCGGCGTCGTTGGGCTCGATGACATACTCAATGGCGGCCTGATTCCCGACCGCCTCTATCTCGTCGACGGCGATCCCGGCGCCGGGAAAACCACCCTCGCCCTCCAATACCTCCTCCAAGGCAAAGCCGAGGGGGAGAGAGGTCTCTACGTCACGCTTTCCGAAACCAAGGAAGAGCTCCAGGCCGTCGCGAAGTCGCACGGCTGGTCTTTGGACGGGATCGAGATCGTCGAGCTCGTCGCCAAGGAGAGCGACCTGGTCTCGGACTCGCAGTTGACCATGTACCACCCCTCCGAGGTGGAGCTGAGCGAGACCACGAAGGCGGTGCTCGAAGCGGTCGATCGGACGAAACCAGCGCGGGTCGTCTTCGATTCGCTCTCCGAATTGCGTCTGCTGGCGCAGAATTCCCTGCGCTATCGGCGGCAGATCTTGGCGTTGAAGCAATTCTTTGTCGGTCGCGGCTGCACGGTGCTCCTACTCGACGATCGGACGGCCGAGGGGATGGACACCCAACTCCAGAGCATCGCCCATGGGGTGATTTCTCTGGAACAGCTCGCGCCTCTCTACGGAGCGGAGCGTCGTCGCCTGCGCGTCATGAAATTCCGCGGCACGAGCTTTCGAGGCGGTTACCACGACATGGTGATCCGCAAAGGCGGACTCTTCGTCTTCCCCCGACTCGTGGCCATGGAGCATCGCGACGACTTCAAGGCCGGCCGGATCCATAGCGGCATCACGGCGCTGGATTCCCTCCTCGGCGGCGGCCCCGATCGCGGCACGAGCACCTTGCTCATGGGCCCCGCCGGCACGGGGAAGTCCACGATCGCGACGCAATACGCCGTGGCGGCCGCCGCGCGCGGCGATCACGCGGTGATCTTCGCCTTCGACGAGAGCCCGGAGACCCTGGCGATGCGCACCGCGTCGATCGGCATCAAATTCAAGGAAGGGACGGAGAATGGACAGGTCAAGATCCGCAGCATGGACCCGGCCGAAGTCTCCCCCGGGGAGTTCACGGCGCTCGTGCGCGACGCCGTCGAGCGAGACGACGCGCGCGTCGTCGTCATCGACAGCTTGAACGGCTACATCCATTCGATGCCCGAGGAGAATTTCCTCACCGCGCAGCTCCACGAGCTGCTCGCCTATCTCGGCCGCAAGGGCGTCACAACCATCATCGTCGTGGCGCAACATGGCATCCTGGGCAGCACGATGTCGAGTCCCGTCGACTTGAGCTACCTCGCCGACTCGGTCGTCTGCCTGCGCTATTTCGAAGTTCGCGGGAAGATCAAGAAGGCGATTTCCGTGCTGAAGAAACGCAGCGGACCGCACGAGGAGAGCATCCGCGAGTTTTTCTTCGACAGCAAAGGCATCCACCTGAGCGAACCGTTGACGTCCTTCCATGGCATCTTCACCGGCGTCCCCGAGGTGGTGACGTCGGACCGAGACGAACGTGGAGAACGATAGAGATCTCGAATCGCGCGTCCTCATCCTCGCTCCCACGGCGCGCGATGCCCAGGTGACCCGATCGATCCTATCGGGAACCGGCTTGGCATGCGTTGAGGCCGCCAGTCTCCAGGGCCTTCTTTCCGAGGCCAACAAGGGAGTCGGCGCATTCCTCGTCACGGAGGAATGTCTTTCCGGTGAGGGCATCGCTTCCTTGCTCGTGTGGATCCAGGCGCAGCCGAGCTGGTCCGACATTCCTATCGTGCTCCTGATTCGCGATCGGAATCTCTCGATGAGCGTGGTCGAAACCATTCGCCTGCTAGGCAACGTCACCTTGCTCGAACGTCCTGCGCCGCTCCGCACGGTTCGCAGCGCCGTCGAGACCGCGGTGCGCAGTCGTCAGCGTCAATATCAGATCCGAGATCAAATCGTCCAGTTGCGCGAAGCCGACGAGCAAAAGAAGGATCTCTTGCTCCGCGAAAAGAAAGCTCGCGAGATTGCCGAGCGTGCGAATCGCATGAAGGACGATTTCCTTGCCACGCTGTCTCACGAGCTGCGCACGCCCTTAAACGCCATCGTGGGTTGGGCGCATATTCTCAATCGCGCTCCGATGGACGAGGCGACAAGTCGGGAAGGCTTGACGGCGATCCAACGCAACGCAAACGCGCAAAACTTGATTATCAGTGACCTATTGGACATGAATCGCATCGTCTCGGGGAAGATGCCTCTGGAACTGAGGACGACACCCGTCACGGATGTAGTCCAGGCAGCGATCGACGCCGTGAAACCCTCGGCAGAAATTAAGAAAGTTGCCTTGGAAGTCCATTTCGAAGGAGAGATATCGCCGATCTTGATGGATCCCGATCGGCTGCAGCAGGTGATATGGAACCTGCTTTCCAATGCGATCAAGTTCACTCCCACAGGCGGCCGCATCGAGGTGTTCGTCGCGCAAACTTCCCAACAGGCGGACATCGCCGTCAAGGATAACGGCCAGGGAATCAACGCGGATTTTCTCCCTCACGTCTTCGAGCGCTTTCGGCAGGCCGACGCGTCGACGACCCGTCTTCACGGTGGCCTGGGATTAGGGTTATCGATCGCCAAGCATCTGGTCGAAATGCACGGGGGAGAGATTTCGGCTAAGAGCGATGGCCCTGGGAAAGGTGCGACCTTCGCCGTGCGCATTCCGATTCGCGTCGCCTCCTCTTCGAAGAAGGAGCAACGCATCTCGAAACCCCCAACTTCTGCACCTGTGTTGCCCAACGTGGATGCGATCGATCTCCATGGCGTACGGGTGCTGGTTGTCGACGACGAGTCAGACTCGCGGGATCTCATTCGCAAGACCCTGGAGATGCATCAAGCACAGGTGACCACCGCCAGTTCCGCGGCAGAAGGCTTCCTCCATCTGGATCGCTTCACGCCCGATGTCATCGTCAGCGACATCGGAATGCCGGAGATGGACGGCTACGATTTCCTCAAAGGTTCGCGTCGTAAAGGAATCCAAAGCCCGGCGATCGCATTGACGGCGTTCGCGCGGGAGGAAGACAGAGCGCACAGCCTCCAGGCTGGTTACCAAGTCCATCTTGCAAAGCCCGTCGAGCCCGATCATCTCGTGACTATCGTTGCGAGAGCTGCTGGGCGGTGAATTGCGAAGCGCCTCCATCCAATAGATAGCTTGGCCTAGAACTTGCCTCCTCCTGGAAACGAACTTTCCACATAGGGAGATAGAAGGCATGAATAGGCACTTGAGACGTTGGGGAGCTGTATACCTCCTGTTCCTCCTATTTCTCGGCAGCTGGATTGGTCAATTTTTCGCCCAGATGTGGGAATTCAAGCAGGAGCGGCCCGGCGCGAGTCTGAACAACTTCTTGCCCAAATTCTTCGCCTCGACTCTCGAGAACTGGCAATCGGAGTGGCTGCAGCTGGTGGTGCAAGCCGCGCTGCTTCTCGGGATGAAGCATCTCATCTTCCGCGCCGACGCTGAAGACGAAGAGCGGCTGGAAACCAAATTGGACCGCCTGCTCGAGAGAAACGGGATCGATCCACAAACGATCAATCAAGAAGTCGCGCGGCGCCGATCAAACCCTGACCGCAGCTAGAAAATGCTCTACGTCGGCACGGCATCTTGGTCGATTCGCTCCGAGCACCGCGCCCTCTTTTCTGTTACGGGAAGCCATCTCGAGCGGTACAGCCGATTGTTCCCCGCGGTGGAGATCAATTCGAGCTTCTACCGTCTTCACCGTCCGGAAACTTACGCTCGTTGGGCGCGCGAGACGCCCAGCGGCTTTCGTTTCTCCACTAAGCTGATCCGCGAGATCACGCATGTCCAAAAATTGCAAAAACCGAGGGGGTTGCTACACGAATATTTCGCCGGCGTGAAGCAGCTAGGAGAGAAACTCGGTCCAGTGCTCGTGCAATTTCCGCCGAAATTGGCTTTCGATTCCCAGCGCGATCGGAAGTTTTTCCAGATGCTGCGTGAAATTCATCGCGGAGAGCTCGCGTGCGAGCCCCGGCATATGAGCTGGTTCGGCGAAGACGCGACGCAATTATTGCGCGAGCATCGAATCGCCCGGGTGGCCGCCGACCCTCCTTGCTGTTGCTCGCTGCGCGAGCCCGGTGGGTGGAAGGGCCTGATCTATTTCCGCCTCCATGGAAGCCCTCGGATGTACTACTCGGACTATTCGCGAGAATACCTCGAAGAACTTGCGCGTTCTCTGACGGCTTTCCCTCCTTCGGTTCCGGTGTGGTGCATCTTCGACAACACGGCCATGGGTGCGGCGACCGCGAACGCGAAAGAGCTTTGGGAACGGTTGAAACGCCCGGTCGCTCCGGGAGACTCTCATGCCCACGACGTCAAAACTCAACCTGCGAACCGGTAAGCCAGTTTGGCTCGCCAAGCGTCGCCCTCCCGTGCCCCGAGGCCTTTCTCGTGGGCGGAGCTTCGAGGCCGATGTACTCGTCATTGGCGCCGGCATCAGTGGCGCACTGATGGCGGACGTGTTGAGCGAAGCGGGGCTCTCGGTAATCCTCGTGGATCGTCGGGGAGCGACCAAGGGCTCTTCGGCTGCCAGCACCGCGCTCGTGCAATACGAATTGGACGAACCACTGATTCGGCTCGCGCGGAAGGTCGGCACAGAGAAGGCGATTCGCCACTATCGACGCTCCAAGCTCGCCGTGCGCGCCCTCGCGGAACGCGCGAGGGCTTCGCATCTCGACGCGGATCTCGCCGAACGGGAAACGCTCTATCTCGCCGGCGACGTGCTGGACGCCCGAGGCCTGGAGAAGGAAGCCGAAGCTCGGCAACAGGCGGGGTTCGATACAGCGTGGCTTCCGCGCAGCGAGCTCAAACGGCGTTATGGCCTTTCTCGTTCGGCGGCGCTTCTCGGATTGGGAAATTTTTCGGCGAACCCCGTGAAGATGACGTCCGGTTTCTTGAATGCAGCGATCGCCCGGGGCGCGAAGTTCCTCGCTCCCCTGAAGATCACCGAGCTGAGCGAGACCGCGCGAGACGTCGTGGGACGGGCGAGCGACGGTTCGACGTTCCACGTGCGCCATGCCATCTACGCCACCGGCTACGAAATGCCAGTCGAGATCTCCAAGAAATATCACAAGCTGCATTCGACCTGGGCCATCGCGACGCGTCCGCAAGCCCGCAAGCTGTGGCCGACGCAATGCCTCATCTGGGAAGCTTCGAGCCCCTATCTCTACCTCAGAACGACGGCCGACGGCCGCATCCTTTGCGGTGGGGCCGACGAGCAGTTCCAGGACGAAGAGGCGCGGGACGTATTGCTGGAGCGAAAGTCCAGGCTGCTCGAACGAAAATTGGCTGCCCTATTTCCTTCGGTCGACGCCCGCGCGGCTTTCCGATGGACGGGCACCTTCGGGTCAACCCCTACCGGAACTCCCAGCATCGGCTTTCTGCCCGGACGCAAACGTACCCTGGCCGTGTTGGGTTTTGGGGGCAACGGCTTCACGTTTTCCATGATCGCCGCGCAGGTTATTCGCGGATGCATCTTGCGTGAGCAGGACTCCGACTCGGATCTTTACGTCTTCCCGAAGTGACGGGCGCCTCTGCGTCCTATTTGAGCCCGGCGGGAGGCTTCGAGAACATCGCGCGAAATTTATCGATCGGAACTTTTTGCAGCATGCGCCGCAGGTACAAACGGAACTTGTAGGGCAGGTGCCGCTCGCTGCGATTGACCCAGCCACGGACCTTGGGAAAACAGATGGCTAGAAAGGCGAATGCCGCGAGGAAAAAAGGAATCCCCGTTCCGAGCACCGTCCCCACGCAGCCGAGAACGAATAGCAGGATGGCTGCGGCGCAAAGAAGTATGGTCCTACCCTTCGAACGCTTCTTCCGAGGCTTGTGCAGGAGATCGGGTATCTTGTCCTGCTTCGCCTGCTTCTCAGCCTTCGTCTCGGCCACCGCCGCGCTCATGATCGAGAAGCTTTCTTAGGTTTTCCGTTCTGGCCGGACTTCTTGCCCGGAGGCTTCCCTTTCGTTGCCCGCTCGAAGAAGCGATGTTTCTTGACCGCTTTGACGAAATCCTTGGCGAAGCTCTCCGCGTTTCGCGCGACCACGATTCCAGGCGCGTCGGCGGGAACATCCGAGCTTCCCAGCAGCTCGACGGCTTCCTTGCCAGCGCCGATCGGCTTGAAATGCTGGAACGCTTCCTTCACGAAGTTCAAGGCGTCCGGATTCGCCAGGAGCGCGTCGATGCTCGCCCTCCCTCCGGGAATGAGAACGCCGTCGTAGGTGACGGAAGCCGCCGTGAGGAATGTCTTGTCCGGCTCGACGCTCTTCCCTTCGGTCGTGCGGACCGGCAGGAGATTCACCGAGATCACTTCCACCTTGGCTTTCTCCGCTTCCAACGCTTTTCGCGCCGCCCGCAAGTCGGCTTCTTGAAAACCAGGACCGATCAGCACGGCGATGCATCGCCCGTGGATCAACTCCTTGGGCGAGTTCTCGAAGCTCAGGGCGGGCGAGGACTCGACGCGGTTCTTTCCTTTCCCGCTGGGACGTTTCTTCGAATCGCCTGCTCTATTGAGCTCGATACCGACTCCTTGAGCGATTTCCGTCGCGAAGGCTTCGTCGACGTTGAGGAGATTCTCCAAGAGCCGCCGCCGGATATCCTTTTTCGTCACCATGCCGAGCTCGAACTGGAAGGCTTCGACCAGATGCTGTCTCTCCGGAACCGACTGGCTCTTCAAGAAAAGCGTCGCCTGGCTGAAGTGATCCAGGAAGCTCTCGCTTCGCTGACGGGTCTTGGGTCCCTCAAGATGTTCTGGAAAATGCACGAATCCCGGCGGCTTGCCACTAGCGAGCCGCGGGAAACCCTTCTCGACGCTGTTGGGGTGATACATCGCGCGGCTCGTGTTGAGGGTCTGGCGATGCAGACCATCTTGCTGATGGTTGTGCACGGGAGCGATCGGTCGGTTGATCGGGATCTCCGCGAAATTAGGCCCGCCCAGTCGTGTCAGCTGCGTGTCCAGGTACGAGAAGAGCCGCGCTTGCAACAGCGGATCGTTCGTGATGTCGATCCCCGGCACGAGGTTTCCGACGTGGAACGCCACCTGCTCGGTCTCCGCGAAGAAATTGTCGGGATTGCGGTTCAGCGTCAATTTGCCGACGCGCCGAACGGGGATGAGCTCCTCGGGGATCAGTTTCGTCGGATCGAGCAGGTCGAAATCGAACGCGAACTCGTCCTTCTCCTCGACGACTTGCACGCCGAGCTCCCATTCGGGGAAGACGCCCGCGTCGATCGAATCCCAGAGGTCGCGCCGATGGAAATCGGGATCTTTCCCCGAGATCTTCTGCGCCTCGTCCCAAACGAGCGAGTGCATGCCCAACAGCGGCTTCCAATGGAACTTGCAGAAACGCGACTTGCCCTTGCCGTCCACCAGGCGGAACGTGTGGACGCCGAAGCCTTCCATCATGCGGAGGCTGCGCGGGAGGGCGCGATCCGACATGACCCACATCAGCATGTGCGTGGTCTCAGGGGTCAGCGACACGAAATCCCAGAAAGTGTCGTGCGCGGAGGCCGCCTGGGGCATCTCGTGATGCGGCTCCGGTTTGACCGCGTGGATGAGATCGGGGAATTTGATGCCATCTTGGATGAAGAAGACGGGCATGTTGTTGCCGACGAGGTCGAAATTCCCCTCTTGGGTGTAGAACTTCACCGCGAAACCGCGCACGTCGCGCGCGGTGTCGGCGGAACCGCGGGATCCAACGACCGTCGAGAAGCGGACGAAAACCGGCGTCTGCCGAGCGGGATCGCAAAGAAAGCCGGCAGACGTGAGATCCGAGAGCGACTTGTAGGCCTGAAAATAACCATGCGCGCCGCTTCCTCGCGCATGCACGACGCGTTCGGGGATTCTTTCATGGTCGAAGTGAGTAATTTTTTCACGCAGATGGAAATCTTCCATGAGCGAGGGACCGCGAAGGCCCGCCTTGAGCGAGTCGTCCGTGTGAGGAATTGCGACTCCTTGATCGGTCGATAGGGTGGAATCGGCGGGCTTATTGCGAAAACCGTCGAGTTGATCGTCCTTCTTGGATGATTTCATGGAATTGCTATCTCCTGTTTCGGATCGTCGCGGGGCTATGGCAAAACTCGATCCACCCTGTGGCAGGATTTTCGCGTTCTTAAAGTAGCGAAGGTGCGCCGGGAGCTCGCGGTGAAGATGGTGCTATGCGCGAGACCCGCTCAAGCGATCAAGGATCCCTCTTCCCAAAGAACAAACGCAAGCCCGTGAAAGCGAGAACCAAGACGAGGGGAAAGGCGATCAACACCAGCGCGATGTTCACCGATTTCCATGGCGTCCACTGGAGATAGTGGACTCGATAGGTAAGGTCGATCCAATCGTTGAGCGCGCCGGTTTGCGAGATCTCGCCCGTGACGCAGTCCGCAGTTACGGTTTTGCTTCCCGAGAATTCGAATGCCCAGGCGGGATTCTCCGTCCCGGTCCAGCTCGAGAAATGGCGATCTTCTCTCGCTGCCTGGGCGTGTCCAAATCGCTCGGCATGAGTGGATGCCGCGACGGCTGCCGCCACCCAGCGACGCGTTTCTTCCTCCGTCGCGGGCGTGAGGATTTCGCCCGTTGCCGCGTCGATCACGACGCCTTTTCCCTGGATCGCGACAGCGTACACGGCCTTGCCTGAAGGATGTATATGTAGGCCGAGCTGCGAATTCGTATCGAGTTGGTGACGAGAAAAGATTTGCGCGGGCGAGAGCGTTGCATCTTGCCAGGCGACTTCCTCCATGCGAATCGGCGCCGCGAGAGCCTCGTAGGCTTCGGAGTAGCGGTATTTCACATGGAACAGCAATCCCGTGATCATCCAAAGAATCAGAGGCACCGCGAGCAGAAGGCCCGCAAGGCGATGCATTTTGCGAAGGTTTGGCGTCATATCGGAGCCTACGGCTTTCGCTTCTTGGGGGCTTTCGACTTGCCGGAACTGTTGAGCGCGACCGCCTGGCGAATGAGCGTTTTGAACGCCGACGCGTCCACGTCCTCCCCTTCGCGAATGTCGATCGCGCGACGCGTGTTCCCCTGGAGGCTCGAGTTGAAGAGACGTGACGGATCTTTCAGAGACGCTCCCTTGGGAAAGGTGAGTTTCACGACGGCTTTGTAGGATTCGCCGGTGCAGAGAATGCCATCGTGCGACCAAACGGGAGTGCCCATCCACTTCACTTCCTCGACGACATCCGGGTCGGCGTCTTGGATGAGTTTGCGCATCCTGCCGAGAGTTTTTCCGCGCCAGTCTTTGAGCTTCGCGAGTCGTTGGGAGATTTGCTTCGATTTTTTCATGGCTCGTTCCGGAAGGAGGTTTCGCGGCCATGTTAAGGGGAGCTTCGAGGCGCGGAAATAGACAATCACTTCACGAAAATGCCTTCCGGCTGACTGAATCCCGTCGACCCTCCCGAGATCACGCGCGAGGGCGCCACGTCTCCGGAAGCGTCGATCGGGAAAACGGCGACGTTGTTCGCGCCGTCGCTGGCGACGAAGATTTCTCCCGGCGTGCAGAAGACGGCTTGGGTGAAGCCGAGCTGCGTCGAGCCGCCGCCGATCGTGCGCGCGGGGGCGACGTCGCCGCTGTCGTTCGTTGCGAAGACGAGCACGTTCGAGCTCAGCAAGTTCGCGATGTAGATCTCGTCGTTGATGACGAAAACCGCCTGCGGGAAATTGATCCCCGTCGAAGCGCCCGTGATGACGCGATTGGGCGCGACGTTTCCATTGTCGCTTGTGTCGAAAACGCGGATCGACTGCGCTTGGCAAATATAGATTTCGTTCTCGTACACAAAGAGGCCTTCGGGACTGGAGAGTCCGGTGGCGCCTCCGGAGATGCTGCGCTTGGGCGCGACGTTTCCCGTGTCGTTGAGGTCGAAGACCGTGATGCTTTGTGCGTCGTGATTGGCGACGTAAATTTCCTCGGCGTCCGTGTCGACGTAGATCCCCGTCGGGTTGTTGATTCCCGTGGAGCCGCCGCTAATCGTCCGAAGGGGCGCCGTATTGCCGGCGGCCGTCTTGCTGAACACGAGAACAGTATCGGCGGAGAAATTGGCGATGAAAATCTCATCGTCGGTGACGTAGATCCCGACGGGATCGTTCAGCGTCGTGGCACCGCCCACAACGGTTTGCCCGGGAGCGACGTCGCCGTCGTCGTGGAACCCGAAGACGCGCAAGCTGTCGCTGCCCCAAACCGTGGTGTAGATGCTCGAAGCGTCGTAGCTGAAGCCGTCGTCGAGCGTGTCGCTCTCACCGGAATAGGTGACGGCCACGTCCGCGGCGCCGGCGCTTCCCGTGGGCGTGACGGCGGTGAGCGTCGTCGAATTCACGAAGTTCACATCGGTGGCGGCGACCCCGCCGATGGTCACCGTGGCGCCCGAAGCGAAATTCGTTCCCGTGATCGTGACGGCGGTGAAGCCGATTTCCGGACCGTTGGAGGGACTGATCGAAGCGGGATGCGGGGTGTAGTCCGCGAAGGTGAAGCCGTCGGCAAGCGTGCCCGTGACTCCGCTCTTCGTGACCACGATATCGGCCGTTCCCGCGCTGCCGGCGGGGGTGACGGCGGTGATCGTCGTCGCGTCTACGACCACGACGCTCGTGGCCGCGGCGCCGCCAATCGTCACGCCGCTCGCGTCGGTGAAATTCAATCCGGTGATCGTGACGGCCGTGCCGCCATTGTCGCTGCCGTTGTCGGGTGAAATCGAGGCAACGAACACGACGACGGGGTTCGTATTAATGCACGAGTAAGCCAGCACCGAGCTGAGAACCAAAAGTAGGTTTGCACACAGGGAACGGAACATGGGAGTCCTTCCTCTATTTAGATTAGGGAGTTCCGATATGTCGACAATCGCGCTCCGAAGACTGAAGCGCGGGCGTTGGCCCTCCTTTTGCCTGCGGAGGCCTGGTTTTTCGTTCCGCTTGCCAGGGAACCTTCCACCGCCCGCGTCCGTCCTAAGACCTATCCCGGGGTCTGCCCGCCCCCTGGCAGGCCCCATGTTTTGGAGGAGAGCCGACCATGCGAAGACATCCTGCCTTTTTCCTATTTTCCGTCTTGGGACTGTTTTTGACTTCCCCTTCCTTTGCTCAGGTTCGCTATGAGGGAAGCCCGGCGGCGCAGAAGCATGCGCTCGACGCGAAACTGCCTACCATTTCGCTAAACCCCCCGAATGTCGAGCAGCTCAAAAAGGAAGACTTAGTCCCCAAGATCGGCCCGCTTCGTTACGGCGTCGTCTTGAAGACGTCGATCGACCTGGTAAGCACAGGAAATCTAGAAGCGCCTTCGCAGGATCTTCTCGTGACGCGCCTTCAGATCGCGGCGCCCGGCGCAAAGAGTCTGGGCCTGGAGTTCTCTCGCTTCGATCTGCCGGTGGGCGGGAAGCTCTTCCTCTATGACGCGGGTTTGCAGAACACTCTCGGCGCCTACGATCTGCGCAATCGAATCCCGACGACGGGCGAGTTCGTGATCGAGCCTTTTCCCGGCGATTCGCTGATCGTCGAATACAGCCAGCCGGCGACGCTTCGCGAGATGCCCTCGATCGTGATCTCGGGCGTCATCTATGACTATCGCGATGTGTTCGAGCTGGAGCGCGGCCTCAATATTCCGCAGGCGAATCAAACGCAGGCCACCTGCAATCTCGTCGACGTGAATTGCCCCGAAGGAGCCCCATATCCTCTGCAAAAACGCTCGACCGTGCGCACGCTCTACGGCGGGGGACTTTGCTCGGGTTCGTTGATCAACAACACGGCCAATGACGGCACGCGCTACGTTTACACGGCCAATCACTGCGGACAAGGAACGACGACGGTGTTCCGCTTCAATTACGAAACTTCCGGCTGCGGAACGGGAAGCGCGCCGACCAATCACAATGTCTCGGGCGCGACGGTGCTTGCCAATGACGTCGACACCGACGGACGTCTGCTACGCATCACCAACGCGATTCCCACGAGCTACAACCCGTATTACGCCGGTTGGAGCCGCTCGACCTCGAACCTGACCTTCGGCATGTCGATGAATCATCCCAGCGGTGGACCCAAGAAGATCGCGATCGACAGCAACGGAGGAGGGCAGATCACGGCCAATTTCGTCGGCATCGGCAACGTGAAATGCTGGAACATGAGTTTCCAGACGGGTGGAACGCTCGGTGGGAGTTCTGGCGGGCCGTTATTCGATCAGAACACGCGCATTCGCGGCGCGTTGACCGGCGGTCCCGACAACAATTGCCAGATCAGCTATTTCGGCCGCTTCTACAGTTTCTGGAACGAGACGACGATCGCGCAGTATCTCGACCCGACTTCCTCCGGCGTGACGACGCTGGACGGATTTGACCCCTTCGGTGGTCCGCCCGTCCCCCCGACGATCACGGGAATCACGCCGAGCAGCGTGGAAGCGTTCTTGCCCGCGCAGGTGATGATCACAGGAACGGGTTTTTCGAGCGCCACGAGCCTTGACCTGGGCGGCACCATTCTGACCCCGCCTGCGGGATTCACCATCGTCACGGATTCGGCCATCAACCTCATCCCGCCCACCCCGACGGCGCTGGGTCCGCTCAATGTGACGGTCACGAACCCGAATGGGACAAGCAATGCGATGTCGCTGACCTACACCGACACCAATCCACCCAAGCTCACGGCGGATGCCTTTGCGTTCCAGGGAAGCCAACTCAATTGGACCTATGGCGGGGGAGCGGGCGACACTCATTTCCTGATCTACGCACTCAACTCGACGACCTTTCCTTACAACGGCTTCGACATACTCTCCGGATTCAACATCATCCTGACGCAGACTCTGAGTCCCGTCGGGTTGGGGAATCTGACCATCACGATTCCCTCCGGGATCGGGAGCCTCACGCTTTACAGTCAGGGAATTACCTTCGACGGAGGCGGAGCCGGATTCGTCGGGGCGAGCAGCGTCGCGACGACATTCATCTTCTAGGCGTTCAAGCGCCGCTTTTGCGATCGTGCAGGATCGGCAGGTAGGCCTCCCAAGGGCCGACCTGCAAGGAAAGTTGCTTTGCCATCACGCGCGCGATCTGGGCGAGATGTCCCAGATCGTGCGCCACCCAGGTAGAAAGCAATTGTTTGAGCGTCACCGTGCCGAAGGAAGGATGGTTGCCGCGTTTTCCTAGATCGGCCGGCTTCAGCGCCAATCCTCGAAGTGCGGCGAGACTTCGGCGTCGAGAAGCTTCGAATTCGTCGAGCAAATCCGGCAACGACTTTCCCTTGCTCTCCTGAAATTGAGCGAAGCGGTCGAAGCGATCAAAAGGCTTCGACTCGCCATGTTCGAGCAGCCGTTTGGCTCGTGGAATCCAGTCCGTGTTTTCCCCGTGCACGAGATGTCCGAGCACGTCGTAGGGACTCCAAGATTCTCCGCCCTCGTTTGCGCGAATCCAGGAATCGGGCAGGCCGCTGAGCAGCGCGCGAAGCGTCGAGGGAGTTTTTTCCAAGAGCATCACTGCTTGTTCGATGGGGATTTCCATGCCTCCATTTTATCGAGGCGGGGCATTAGAGGGCATGGAAGCCTTTGTTGGTCATAAGTCAAGTACCCATCCATAATAACGTCGTTTTCTATTCTCAAGATTCCTCCACTTATAGTCGATACACAAGCAGCCTCCAATCCGGGCACGTTCGAGGTGGCGAGGTGGACCGTGGGAAAAGGGTTTCGTATTTTCCTGGGGGCCGTTTGGTTCTCGGCCGTGAGCGCCGGCTTCGGCGCTCTTTGGAATTATGAACTGCGCTCGACGGCTCCCATCCATGCGTTGGCTCAATGGCCCGCCGAGAGCAAGATTGCGCGGGATCCCCGCCTTCCTCTGCTAATCCTCTTCGCGCATCCCAAATGTCCATGCACACGCGCGAGCCTGCGAGAGTTGGACCTGCTTATGGCTCAATGCCAAGGCGCGGTGAACGCGAAGGTCGTTTTCTTCCAGCCCGAAAATGCTGCCGAGGACTGGGCCAAGACGGATCTCTGGGACAGCGCGACTGCGATTCCAGGCGTCTCGGCGATTTTAGACAGAGGGGGAAAGGAAGCCCGGCTTTTTCGTGCGGCCACTTCCGGTCAGGTCCTCCTTTACGCCGCCGCCGGCGATCTGCTATTCAGCGGAGGGATTACCTCTTCTCGCGGCCATTCGGGCGACAACGCGGGGCGTAGTGCGCTTGTCGCCATTCTTCACGATCAAAAGCCCGACCTTTACAGCACCTTCGTCTACGGATGCTCGATTGCGAGTGAGCACCCCGCTTGCCAGCAAGGAGTGATGCATTGCGAGAAATAGAAAAGCGAGCCAAGGAGCGTGCGTCGGTGCTTTTCGAGGAACGCCGCCACAGCGTTTTCAGGAAAACGGATCATCTATTCGCCTGGCTGATGATTTTCCAATGGCTGGCGGGAATCGGCATCGCTTTGTGGATTTCCCCGCGGACATGGAGCCGAGAAGCGAGCGAGGTCCACCCTCACGTTTGGGCGGCGATATTGCTTGGCGGATCGATCAGCTTGTTTCCCGCCTATCTGGCCTGGAAGCAGCCGGGCAAGACGTTGACGCGGCACACGATTGCCATCGGTCAGACCCTGACCTCCGCGCTCTTGATTCACCTCACGGGCGGGCGCATCGAGACGCATTTTCACGTGTTCGGCTCCCTGGCGTTCCTTGCGTTCTATCGAGACTGGAAGGTGCTCGTGACGGCGAGCTTCGTCGTGACAGTCGACCACTTTCTGCGCGGAGTCTACTGGCCGCAGTCCGTGTACGGGATCTTGAGCCCCAGCCCGTGGCGCTTCCTGGAACATGCGGGATGGGTCGTTTTCGAGAATATATTCCTGATTCGGTCCTGTCTGTACGGGGTTCGCGAGATGCGAAACGTCAGCCAGCAGCGCGCCGAGCTCGAGGGCATCAACGAGCGAGTGGAGAAGAAAGTCGAGGAGCGCACCAAGCAGCTCGTCGACGCGGAAACCCGCACTCGATCCATCATCGAATGCTCTCACGACGGCTTCATCGCCGTGAACGCCTACGGCATGGTGACAAGTTGGAACGCACGATCCGAGGAAATCTTCGGCTACCATCGCAGCGAGGCTCTGGGACGCAAGCTCGCCGATCTCATCATCCCTCCCCAGCTCAAGGGCTACCACAATGGGGGGCTGGGGAATTTCTTGGTCGACGAGAAGTCCTCGAAAAGCCAGAGAATCGAAATCGTCGCGCTGCACCGCGACGGCAAGGAATTCCCCATCGAGCTCGCGATCTGCTCGGTGCAGGTGGAGGGCGACTTCACGTGGAACGCGTTCGTGCAGGACGTTTCCGCGCGCAGACGGCGCGAAATGGAGCTGCGCCAGACGCAGAGACTGGAATCGGTGGGTCAGCTCGCCGCAGGGATCGCGCACGAGATCAATACTCCGGTTCAATTCGTCGGCGACAACGCGCGTTTCTTCAAGGGCGCTTTCGAGGATCTGCAGCGTCTCATTGACGAGTACCGCTTGCTTGGCGCGAATGCTCCGGGCGTCGACCCGCAAGTCGCCGAGGCACTCGCGCGCATCGAGCGCGAAGTGGATCTTCCCTATCTCAAGGAGGAAATTCCCAAGGCGATCGGTCAGACCCTCGACGGCATCAACCGCGTCTCGACGATCGTTCGCGCCATGAAGGACTTTGCGCATCCCGATGCGAAGGAAAAAGCTCCGTCCGACCTGAACCAAGCCTTGCGCAGCACCCTGACCGTGGCGTGCAACGAGATCAAGTACGTGGCGGACGTCGAGACCGATTTCGGGAAGCTCCCTCCGGTCGTATGCCATCTGGGGGATTTGAATCAGGTGTTCCTGAACCTGCTCGTCAATGCGTCGCAGGCTATCGAAGAGATCGTCAAGAACAGCGGGAAGAAAGGAACCATCCGCGTGAAGACGCAGGCCGAAGGCCCCAACGTCTCCATCACGATTTCCGACACGGGGGGCGGGATTCCCCAGGCGATCCGTTCCAGAGTTTTCGATCCTTTCTTCACCACAAAACCGGTGGGAAAAGGAACGGGGCAAGGACTTTCGATGGCCCGTTCGATCATCGTCGAGCGGCATGGAGGGAGAATCGATTTTGAATCCACGGAAGGGGTCGGCACGAGCTTCCGGATTCAGCTGCCGATCGATGGGGTTTCCAAGGTCCCGATGGAGGTGGCGGGTTGAATAGCATCCTTTTCGTCGACGACGAACCCAAGATCTTAGACGGACTGAAGCGGATGTTGCGCGATCGCCGCGATCGATGGGACATGAGCTTCGTCACCGGAGCCAAGGCGGCGCTTGCCGAACTGGAGTGCAAAGAGTTCGACGTCATCGTCACCGACATGCGAATGCCGGAGATGGATGGCGCCGAGCTTCTCGGCGTCGTCAAAAAGCGCTTCCCCGAAACCGTGCGCTTCATCCTCTCTGGCTATTCGGAGGCCGAGGCTTCGCTGCGCGCCGCGGCCGTCGCGCATCAGTTCTTGATGAAGCCTTGCGAGGCGGAAACGCTGCAGAGCATCGTCGAGCGAGCGTGCGGCCTGCAGGATCTTCTGCAAGGCGAGGGGATTCGTCGGCTGGTCAACGGCATGGGCAGCTTGCCCGCCGTGCCGCGCGTCTATTCGGAGCTGTCTAGCGCTCTCGTGAATCCCAATGTCTCGCTCGGACAGATCTCGAAAATCGTGAGGCAGGACGTCGCGATCAGCACGAAGGTGCTGCAGATGGTCAATTCCGCCTTCTTTTCCCTCTCCCGAAGAGTCAACGACGTGGAGTCCGCCGTCAATCTGCTCGGAACGAACATGCTGAAGAACGTCACCCTGTCCGTCGAGGTTTTCCACGGCTTCGAAGGGCCGGGAGGAGTCAAAGGATTCTCGATCGAGGAATTCCAGCATCATGCCTTCCTCGCAGCCAATGTCGCCAAACGCATGCTCAAGGAACAACGGCAGGCCGAGGACGCCTTCATGGGCTGCATGCTGCATGAAGTGGGCAAGTTGGTCCTCGCGAGCCGGCTTCCCAAGGCCTTCACCCAGGTGATGGGAAACATGCAGGCAAGTCAGCGTCCGATTTGGCAGGTCGAGCAGGAGCTGCTCGGCTATACGCACGCCGAAATCGGAGCCTATCTGCTCGGTGTGTGGGGGCTGCCGTATTCGATCGTGGAAGCGGTCGCGAATCACCATCAACCGCAACGAATCAAGCAGGATAGCTTCGATGTCTTGGGCGCTGTCTACCTTGCAAACCTCCTCGTGCACGAGAACGAGGTGCATTCGCCAGCAGGAGAAGTGTTCGAGCCGGTCGACGAAAAGTATTTGGAGTCCTTAGGGGTTGCGAGCAAGTTGCCGCAATGGCGAGAGATGACGGCTCAATTGATCGCGTCCGCCTCCGGTCGGCATCCCGAGGAATGAACCGACGCGGGTGTTAGCCCAAGCGTTTTCCCACCTTGTGAACTTCGGATTGCATGCGGCGGATGAAGCCGTCCAAGTCTTCGAAGGGATCTTCCAGAACGATCGCCCCGGAGGCGTCTCGTTTCACCTTCGTGATCCCGGGCTCTTTTCGTTCGAGATCATCGAGGAGATCGGATTGGTTCTTCATTGTCTCGAGAAGGCGATAGGACTCGGAAAGCAGGCTGCGATATTGAATGGCCTGGCGCAGCGTCAGATGAAGATCCTCCTCCTGGCAGGGCTTGGTCAAGAATCGGAAGATCTCACCTTGATTGATGGCGCGAATCGCCATGTCCAGCTGCGCGTTTCCAGTCAGCAGGACGCGGACGATATCGGGATACTCCCGGCAGACCTGAGCGAGGAAGTCCACTCCCGAACATTCAGGCATCTTCTCGTCCGAGACGATGACGTCGATCGATTCGCGATCGAGCAGAGAGAGGGCTTTTTCGGGAGAGCTTGCCGTGAAGATTTCGTAATCCATCTTCCGCAACGATCTCTTGAGTCCTTCGAGGACGGAGTTCTCGTCGTCTACGAATAGAACTTTTGATGTCATGCACACACCTTCCCAAACTAGTTCGGACCCGCGCCCGAAGCGGTCTTGGCGGCTTCCGGCACGCGAATGAGAACGACCACCTGCCTTGCGATTCCACCGTTCAAGATGACGTTTTTCAGGCGTTCTTTGAGCGAGAGAGTGATCGGTTGCCCTTTCGATGCGAGCAGCAGCCCGTTCGTCGTGCGCAGATCCTCGGCCAGGATCATATGCGTGTGCAGATCGTCGATGGCGACGGACTGGCGAATGGTCTTGTTCTCGAAAATGGAGATTCCTTGGAGGGCTTCCAGGACGTGGGTGTCGTAGCTCCCCGCGCGTTTCTCCATCGCATGGGCGGCGTCCTCCTTGGACATTCCCGATGCCAGCAAGGTGTCGAAATCGAGCGCGGCTTTCAGAATGCGAGCATGGAGCTGGGCTTCCGGACTCTGGGATTTGGACTCGGAAGCATTCAGCTCCTGACATGCGATGATTTCGGAGACCACCGTGAGGCGCGGAATTTGACTCAGCAGTTTCCCCCCGATGGCGGGATGCTTCTGGATCATGGCGCTCTCTTCAGGAGTGAGTGGCTCGCCGTGATATCTCTTCTCGAGCGTGTCGGGCGGGATCGTGATGCAGCCGATCTGGGAAAGCATTGCCGCGAGTTCCAGCTGCCAGACGTCCGAGACGCCCAGTTTCTTGCCCAGCTGACTCGCGTACTCCTTCACGCGCGAGGCTTTTCCGAACGCGACCGGATTCGCCAGGGCCAGGATGTCGGTCAAGATCTTGATGCTTCCGTTGAGAGTCTTTTCCAGCAGCTCCCTCTCCGCGGTCACCAGCTCGTATTGATTGACTCCATCCTGGATCGTCTTCACGAGCAGCTCGAACGAGCAGGGCTTGGTGAGGAAGCGGAAGATGTTTCCGTCGTTGACGGCCTGCGTGGCGGCTTCCAGGTCCGCATTGCCCGTCAGCATGATGCGTACGGTCTCAGGGCTGCGCTCCCGAACCTTGGTGAGAAATTGAATTCCATCCATCCCCGGCATGCGCAGATCGGAGAGAACGACGCTGAAATTTCCTTCTTGGAGTGAGTCCAGGCCGGCCTGCGCGGATTGCGCGGTGACAATCTCGAACAACTTCCGACACCGCCTCTTGGCGGCATCGAGAATCTCCAAGTCGTCGTCGACGTAGAGGATTTTTCTCATTCCCCTGTGACTCCTTTCGACCCGGAACGAAAGAGATATCGGCAGATTCGGGAAACGCCTGAAAGAGATTGCTTTTTATAAAGTATTTACCGACATGTTATTACGGTTCTAATTCTTTTTCCCCTGGGCAGCGCGGAGAGGCCACAGAGGCGGCGATTTGTCCCGAGCCGGGATTTTCGGAGGAACTTTCGAAGGGAGATCGGTGTTCCAGACACCATGATTCTTGCACCCTCCCGTTCTCTATTGTTTTTCTCGCTAGGCATCTTTGCTTTCTCTTTGCCCCCGCAAAGCAGTGAACAGAAGGCTCTGGCGTCCAGGCACGACACGCAACAGCTGGAGAAGCAGCTCAGCGCCGCTCTGGGAGCTGTCGTGACGCCGGTGCCCTTTACCTTTTCCGTCCAACGCGCGGACGGACATCGCTATGTCTTCAACTCCGGGGCCTCCTCGCTGCAAGCTAGCTATGAGTCGGCGTCGACTTCGAAGCTCGTGAGCGCCGTGCTCATCTTGCGACTCGTCGACCAAGGGTATGTGCGCCTTTCCGATCGGCCGCAGGACCATATCCCGGATTGGCCCATTCCCAGCGGCGATCCGCTGTTCGGCATGAATCTGGATCAACTCTTGTCATTCACGTCCGGTCTGACGATGGAACCGAATTGCCTCGTTTTTGGCGGTGCGGACTTTGCCGAATGCGTCCACGAGATCGGCGTCCAGAATGCCGGTAGCGGCAAGATCCCCGGCAAGGAGTTCTATTATTCCTCGACGCATTTGCAGGTCGCGGGTCTGATGGCAATGAACGCGGCGGGCTACCTATCCTGGCAGGCGCTTTTCACCGCGTTTCGCGAGGAGACGGGCCTTTTCTCCCATTCGAAATACGACATTCCTTCGATCCTGAACCCTCATCTCGCCGGCGGAATGCATTGGACGGGGGAGGATTACATGGGCTTTCTCGAGGCGTTGAGCGGTGGGCTCTTGTTGAGCCCGCAATTACAGGCGTTGGCTCTCTCGAATCAAACGCAATCGGCGATCATGAAATACTCGCCGGTTTGGATCGCGTTGGGGGAGGACTGGCGTTACGGATACGGTTTGTGGAACGAGTGCGAGAGCAAGACATTCACTTGCCAGTCGGGCACGCGAATCTCCAGCCCGGGAGCGTACGGTTCCTATCCGTATTGGGATCTCGACCACAATTACTTCGGGCTGCTCGCGCAGCAGCACAAGGTGTCGGGCGCTTTCCAGGAAGGAATCGCGATCGAGCAATCTGTCCGGCCATTGGTCGAGGCCTGGGCTGCCTGCAAATAATCGTCACCAAGGAAAAAGGCGGCGAGATGACGATCCCGCCGCCTTCATGATTTCGGCAATTACTTCTTCGTGTATTCGATCACCGTTGGCCCCGCCTTCGCGGCGTCTCCCGTAGGCGCGATCGTCAGCACGAAATGTTTGTCGTCCTTTCGTTCGAGTGTGTAATCGCATTTGCGGGTTTTCCCGTCCGGCCCCGGACCTTCAATCCATCCCGACTGCTTCTTGCAGTCGTTCTCGCATTGGGCCTCGCCGAAGTGATAACCCGTCGCCATCTCGTCGGCCCAGACGATGACATGGTGCTGTTTTTCCGTGTCATATCCAACGAGCGCCATGCCGTCGAAGGGCTTCTTCATGAATTCGCCCTTGAAGTTCTCCACGACCCAAAGGTCGCCGGGTCCCTGCGTGAATTTCGACGTGCCTTTGCTCTCGAAGGCGGGTATGCCCGGGCCTCCCGGACATTTTGTCAGCGTGTCCCAGCTCCCCACGAAACCACGCAATGTCTGGTGATGCATTGTGGGTCTAGGAGCTTGGGGTGGGATCGAGTCCCCTTGAGGAAGGCTCGCGGCCGCGCCAAGCGCCCCGGCCAATAAAATACAAAGAAGCGAAAGAGATGTTTTCATAGCAACCTCCAGTTTTTCATAGGACGTCCAATCTCTAACTAGTCACAGAATAGGGAGATAAAAGCAGTTTTTTTGAGTCGATAGAAACCGGCGAATCGCTTACCCTTTTATTCCTCTAGGGAGACTCGGAGATATGGATCCTCGCAAAATTAGAGTCTTTCATTTCGACGACGACCCCTCCCAAACCAAGCTTTTGCAATTCCTCGTCGACGAAGAGAAAGATTTCGAGTACGTGGGCGCGGCGCACAGTTGCGCGGCGCTTTTGGAGGCGGCCGGTATGAGGCGCGCCGACGTGCTTGTCATGGACTTGCGAGTGCGGTCCGAGGATGCGATCAAGACGATTTCCTCGGTGCGCGCGACCTATCCCACCGTTCAGATCGTGATTTTCAGCGGATACGACGAACCTGGGTTATTGGATTCCGCCAGAGCCGCGGGAGTTGCCGGCTTCGTCGTCAAGGGGGGGGAGATCGAAGAGCTTTGGCAGGCGATTCGGTCTATTGCCTGCTCCAAATCCGCGGCGACTAATTCGTAGCGGAGCGTTCTCCGTTTCTCTCGCCTTCCGCCTTCAAGAGCGTGGCGACCGTCGAAAGCAGCATCCCCGGATCGGCAGGTTTGGAGAGATGCGCGTCGTATCCCGCCTGCATCGCTCGCATCCCATCCTCTGAACGAGCATAGGCAGTGAGAGCTAAAGCGGGAACGTGATGTTTCTGGCGCGCGCGAATTTTTTGCATCATTTCGTACCCGTTCATATCCGGCATGCCGATGTCGCTCACTAGCAAGTTCGGAGCGAACGTGTCGAATGAGGCGAGTGCGGCGATCGCCGAATGGGCGGTCTGGACGCGTGCGCCCTGCTCGCAGAGCAAGCGCTCTACGATCTCCGCGGCCCCCGGATCATCGTCCACGACGAGCACGCGCACACGTTTCAGATTGATATCTTTGAACTTCTGATCCAAAAGCTCGGGCGACTCCACCGATTTTTGGAACGCGAGTGGCAAGCGGACGGTGAACGTGGACCCTTTGCCTTCTCCGCGGCTCGACGCGGACACCATGCCGCCATGCAATTCCGTGAAATGCTTCACGAGCGTCAAACCGAGCCCCAAACCTCCATGCTTTCGGATCGAGGAACTGTCGGCCTGGCGGAAGCGCTCGAAGACATGCGGCAGAAGATCCGAGGGAATTCCCTCGCCCGTATCGCTCACCTTTCCAGCACAGTGGGATCCGAAGCTTGGAATTCACGTGACTTGAAGTCGCGGC
>JADMIO011204628.1_pt1 | contig 59144 bp, 48 predicted proteins | sample 8958161 | NCBI WGS metagenome assembly JADMIO01 (sample SAMN16585339, study PRJNA669376) | soil metagenome | isolation source: Crop rotation soil | place: USA: Cullars Rotation, Alabama | collected 2011 | reverse complement strand
CCGGCAGCGGCGAACACGGCAGGGAAGTCGACTTCTCCGCCGGCCGGTCGCGGTGGCGCCGTTTGGAAGACGGTCTGAGTTGGCGACGGCGAGGTGTAGGTTTCGGTTGGCGGTGCGAAGGTGTCCAACGAAGGCGACTGTGGGGTTTCGCCGGAGTGGGGTATCTCCGTTGCAGCCGGTTCGTCTCGTTCGATAAACCAGCCGGCCACGGTCGAACCCCAACTTTTCTTGTCACTCATGAAAACCTTGGACTCCTTTGCTGGTTAGGGACATGAAGCTTGAGACGAGCAGACCACTGGGACATGGTTAAATTCCGTGACACTTTAACATACGGTACCCCGTTCCTGCCCACGGATTTTATGGAAGGCCCTGGTCTGCACCAGTAAAACTTGTCGACAGCAATCGCGTCGCTACAGTAGACTCAATCGTTCTCGGAATAGCGGCCTCGTCACTCACTCTTTTAAGGAGCAATCCTCTTCGATTTAGCAAACTAGAAAATCCGTTGTGTTCAATGCGCGATCTTCGTTGATCGCCGGAGCAGAAACATGAGTCTATCCAGGTCTATCGAGCTGGCTGCTGGAACTGCAACTGCGGTGGCACAAATCGTAGCGGCCGTTGTGTTGGGCTGGCGAGACTTTTCAGGAGCACATCTTTTCAACGCGATTGTGGTCGGACTGCTTTTCTTTGTGCTGCCCGGCCTTGCGGTACTCATCGGGGCTTATGTTCATGTCATTGAAGGCAAAAGATATGGACGCGCCATACTTGTTGTCGGAGTATTAATCGTATGCGGGTTGGGACTTTTTGGACTGGCCGTTGACCTTCTCTATTCGTTTAACCACCGCCTGGTTGGCGTGATCGTACTACCATCCGTGACGGCGGTAATCGCTTGCCTGGCTTCTTTCACTTCAGGTCAAGCCGTGGCGCATGGCGGGCTGAATGAAAATTAGATGCGACACGCTTCAAACAAACCACTTTGCGCCGTTTGGTAACGTGACCTTGGAATCAGCAGTATTGCAGTAAACCAGCGGGTCGGAACTTAACCCTACACTGGTGCCGCTGCCGCTTCGACGAGGGCGGCACTAGCTCTTTCCGAGAACTAAACACTTGTATTCCCCCGCCCCTTGGCATTAATATTCGCCGTATCCGCAGCGAGCTCTCCTCCGATTCTTTCTCTTGTTAATTTGCGTCCATCCCGTGATGGGCCTTGGATCATCTAATCCCTCCCCCACTTGCCGCGAGCGGCCCCGGCATATCGCTCGTTAATCAGTGCATATGCTAAGAGCCAGGTACAACCTGAACGGTCATCCATCTCTAAAGGGAGCTACGAAAATGAGAGTATTTTGTCCCGAGCACAAACGAGGCTTCTTCGCTCCTCGTCAAAGCCCGATCAAGTGTGAGAATCGCGGCCACCTGCTTGGAGAACTTGATTTCGAGGGTCTGGGCAAACTCCCCGTTGAGCTTCGCTGGCAGTATTGTTGCAACTGCGAGCACTTCTGCCCGATAGATTTCGACCGTGAAGGTCTGGCTCGCTGCGCCGTCTGCACCCGACGGAGTTCGCAACTCTACCTTTGCGACAAGTGCCACGTCATAAGTTTTGAGTCCAACACGCCGCTCGATATCAAGAATTTCACACTGACGGCCGACGGCGTGCCTCAACCTTCATGTCCCGGGTGCCTGCGCACGGCTTCAGCCGATCAGCACGAACACGACTGCGAGGAGCTTGGCGCCGCGTTCATCACGGCGCTCACGAGTTGTCCGGTCTGTGGCGAGCGCCTCGACGTCGCACCGGCTTTTCCGTCGAGTGTGGCGGAGTACCTCAAACGAACGAAGTCAGCACACAAGACCAACGTGACGTTCGACTACGAGACTGAGTCATTCGTGCCCGTGGAAGATGGCGAGTTTGTCGTCGTCAACAACGGCGATCCAAACAATCAACCAATCGTATTGCCGCGAGCGACGCGATTTGCGACGCGTCGCGACTTTTACGAGTACTACCAGGATTACTACCACTGCACGAACCCCGATGCCGGTGAAGTGCGCATCCTGCGGCCGGCAGCCGTCAGTCCGGCGGGCGTAGGTTGGAGACTGCAAGCCACCGGTTTGCTGGAGGTAATTACCGAGCAGCCCAAGAGAAAGGCCGTCGAAGTCAGCCCTAAGCAGCCACCGGTCGCAGCGAAGCGCGTGGTTGAAGAGCCACGTGCTCGAATGGAAGACCCACGTGCTCGAATGGAAGAACAACGTGCTCGCGTGGAAGAGCAACGTGCTCGAGCCGGAGAAGCACGGCCGCGGGTTGAAGAGCGACGCGTGCCGGAACCGCCGCGCGTCGAAGTTCGCAGCGAACCCCCCGTGCGCCCGGTCAGAGAAGAACCGGCAGTGAAGACGTGCAACGGGTGCGGGGCGTCGATCGAGTCGCGTTACGCGTTCTGCTGGAAGTGCGGCAGTGCGATGTCGTCGCAAAGCAACGAACCCGTTGTCGTCCGCAGCAAACCGCTGCCGCTGCCAATCGAAGACGACGAAATGACGATGCAGCACGACCTGCAGGGCGGCGGCAACGGCGGCGGAGGCGAGAACTCGATGTTCTCCTGGACCATGCCGAAACCGCTCGATCGTCCCGGCACGTCGCGTGGGTCGGTGTTGAAGCTGATGGCGATCGGCGGTGTGGCATTTCTGCTGCTCGCATTGGGACTGTTTGGTTTGACTCGTTCGGATTCACCAGTCGAGGCGGCAAATTCAGCTCAGCCAGTTGTCGAGCAGCCGGCAGCGACCCAACCCGCGCCGGCTACGCAACCGGCAAACACCGTCGCCGCAAGCGATCAGAAACCTCAGCAAACCGCAGCGACGGTCAACCCGGAAGACGAGCTTCAGAAACTGCGGGCGAAGCGCATCGATGCGGGCGAAACCGCTGCCGAACGTTCGAAGGTCTTCCAGGCGATTGCCAAAGTCGAGAAGCAATACCCGCGCGATTACCGGTTTCCTTATGAAAGAGCGAAGCTAGCGGCCAAGGGGACGAAAGCGACGTCACGCAACGAGGCGTTTAAAGCACTTTCCGTCGCGGCTGAGAAAGCGATCACCACCGGTAAGGCTAACGAGATGTTGAGCGGTCTCGAAGTCGACAAGTCGGGCGACTTTCAGAAGCTGGCGCAGGGACGACAGGAGTGGACCAAACTGTTGACGGCTTTGAAGCGCAGAGATACGAGCCTGTTAGGCCGCGACCACGCCAACGATTAGCGGGGTGCTTAGCCGAGCCGATCGATGCGTCCGAGCGCGATCGCGCGTTGCGCCAGCCGGCCGCAGGCTTCGACGAGCGCGCCGAGTTGCGCGAAGCGCGGATCCTTGGTGAGGCCCTTTTGATAGCGCGCGTAGATCTGCTGAACGATGACCGCGATCTTGAGCAACGCGTACGCGTAGTAGAAAACGGGATCGGAAACGTCACGACCTGAGCGTCGCGAGTAATAGTCGAGCAGTTCGCTACGCGTGAAATTTCCCGGCAGTTTCGTTAACACAAATCCATACCGCTGCCACTCTTCCGGATCTGTCGGTTCCACCCAATAGCCCAGCGTCGTTCCTAAATCCATCAACGGATCGCCAACAGTCGCCATTTCCCAGTCGAGTACGGCCACGACGCGTGTCAGATCGTCAGGCGCGAGCACGAGGTTGTCGTACTTGTAATCGTTGTGAATGAGCGAGCCGCGCGCAGTGTCAGCGGGAAGATGTTCTTCGAGCCACGTCGCGAGTTGTTCAATCTCCGGAACGTCGTCAGTGCGCGCGTTGTAGTAACGTTTGGTCCAACCTGAGATTTGCCGGCTAACGTAACCTTGCGGTGAGCCGAGATCGCCGAGTCCCGCAGCCTCGTAATCAATCGCGTGAATCTCGACGAGGTTATCGACAAACACTTCTGAAAGACGTCGCATCGTTTCCGTTGAGAGATCGAGCCCGCGTGGTGGTTGCGCACGGAGAATGATTCCCTGCACCCGTTCCATCACGTAAAACGGCGCGCCGAGCACGGCTTCATCTTCGCAGAACAAAAGCGGCCGCGGGACTTTCGGATAGACCGGATGTAGATGCGCTAGGATGCGATACTCGCGTCCCATGTCGTGCGCGGTCTTGATCTTCGCGCCGATTGGCGGACGGCGCAAAACAAGCTCACGATCGCCGATGCGGAGCAGGTAAGTGAGATTTGAAAAGCCGGAGGGAAACTGTTCGACCGTCACCGAACCATCAAGCCCGTCAAGCTCGGGAAGGTGTTGCTTGAGATACGCGAGCAACGCTTCCTGAGGAAGCTCCTCGCCGGCACGGATGGCCACCGATTGATCAATTGACACCATACTTCCGCAAAATACTTCGCGCGACGACGACCTTGTGCACTTCATCCGGCCCGTCATAAATCCGGGCCGCGCGTTCGTGACGATACCAGTACGACAACAACGTCGCGTCGGTTAACCCTAGCGCGCCATGCACCTGGATGGCCCGGTCCAGCACCTTCTGAAGTATTCCCGCCACGAAGAACTTAATCAACGAAATGTCTTCGCGAACCGAGGCCGACCCCTTACGGTCGATCGCCCGGGCCGTTTGCAGCACGAGTAAACGCGCCGCGTTGATCTCGGCGCGACTCTCGGCGATCCACTCCTGCACGTTCTGCTTCGAGCCCAACAACCTGCCCGGTGAAAGTTCGCGGCTGGCCGCGTAGCTGCACATCAGATCAAACGCACGTTCACAGATGCCGATCCAGCGCATGCAGTGATGAATGCGACCTGGTCCAAGTCGTTCCTGCGCGATAGCAAACCCGTCGCCTTCGCCGCCCAGCAAGTTACTTTGTGGCACGCGGCAGTTTTCGTATCGCACTTCGGCATGACTCGCGTAATCGCTGCCCTCGTCGCCCATCACGTTGATGTTGCGCACGAGATTGAAACCGGGCGTCGGTATCGGCACGATGATCTGACTGGCGCGTTTGTGTTGGTTCGTATCGTCTGGCGTGGTGATCGCCATTACGATCGCGAAGCTTGCACCCTCGGCTGACGACGTAAACCACTTGTGACCGTTGATGACGTAATCGTCGCCGTCTTTCACGGCGTTCGTACTCATCCACGTCGGATTCGATCCCGGATGCTCGGGTTCAGTCATCGAGAAACAACTGCGCACGTCGCCGCGCGCCAGTGGCGTGAAGAATTTTTCCTTCTGTTCCGCCGTCCCATGGGCCAGCAGGATCTCCATGTTGCCGATATCGGGCGCCTGGCAGTTGAACAAGTAGTGTCCGATCGGCGTGCGGCCCAGTTCCTCGCTGACGCAGGCAAATTGCGACAGACTCAAGCCGAGACCGCCGTGCTCTTCGGGCAGATGCGGCGCCCACAGTCCGAGCGCTTTCACTTGTTCGCGTTTGGAGTTGAGAGTCGGAAGTAGTTCGCGAAAAGGTTTGTGAAGGAAGTCGGTTTCGACCGGATAGACTTCGTTGCGCAGAAATTCCTTGATCCGGTCGAGCAGACCGAGAAGGTTCTCGTTGTGGTGATCGGTCATCAGTTCTTCGATCGCACTCGGGATTTGGCCGGTAACGTGAATAAAGCAACGCGCGCTTCGCGATAACGAAACTGCACGAGTTGCGACGTCGAAGCGTCGAGCGTCTTGTCACGCGTCAGCGAATCGAAGACGCGGAACAGCTCCTTCTCTTCCGCCTGGCCCGACGTGGCGGTCGCGTCCCTCGCCTTGCGCAACATCACGATCTGCGAGGCCAGCGCGTCAGCCATCTGCAACTTGAAAAGATAATTGCGCGGGTACTTCTCCGACAACACGCGCGCCATCGCCACCGCATCATTCCAGCGTTTCTCGCGCTTGTAAAGATCGACGAGCAACACGCGAGCGAGATCGCGCGCCCAGTGCCCTTCTACCGAAACTCGCTCCAGCGTTTCAAGGCCGCGCTTCTTCGAACCACGCACGCCCATTGTTCCCGCAACGACCTTCAAAGGCAACGGCAGCGAACCAACGATGTAGTTCTGTAATCCGATCGTCAGCTCTGCATCGTGAAAGTCAGGCGCCAGCTTGAGCACTTCCTTGTGTCGATCGACCGCGTCGGAGCCGTTGCTCAACGCCGAGCGGTATTTCTTTTCGACAGCGGCGGCATAAGCAGCATCGAGACCTTCGGCAGCGCCGAGAAAGTAGAGCGCTTCGATGTCGCGCGGATTCTGTTTCAGCTTTGCCTGGGCCAGTGTCTTTGTTTGGCGCACCCATTTGCGAAACTCCGCTGCCTGTGCGGAGTCTGTCTGGCGTTTGCCTTCGGTGTAAGCCTGCGTGCTGTAGAGCGTCGCTTTCAGTTCCCACGATTGGTTCAACTCTTCGACCCAGAGGCTCGAAGCAAGACACTGCGATCCGGCGGGGTTGTCGGGCGCGATTTGAATCATCTCGCGGAAGTGTTTGCGCGCGCCTTCGTAGTCGAGATTGTAAAGCGCTTCGTAGCCTTCGGCGCGCAGTTTGTCGAGTCGGGCGCGCGTATCGCCGCTGGTCTGTGCGAACGCTACGGTCCCAGATGAGACGATTATGAGCAGTACAACGAGTCGCATACGTGTGGTCTTACGCCCCGCACGCGAGACGTTTTCAAAACCCGGTGACACTTAAATAACTGCCACATTTCATGCCCTCAACTCGCGGCAGGAGTGCGGAAATCGTAAGGCATGAAAAGGTCTCAAATTCACTTGCTGAATCGATCAGTGATTTGTGTTACCGGCCTGGTGTCGATCGGCAGTCTCTTCATTCCGACGTCGAGCGTTTGGCAGATGATCGTCGACGTTCTGCTGCGAACGTATCTCGTCTTCCTCGGCACAGTGATGGCCCATGAAGGTGTTCACGGTCATCTCGGCCGCTCCCGCGCCGCAAACTTCTGGTGGGGACGCATCGCCCTCGTGCCCAGCATGGTCCCATTCACCAACTTTCGCCGCACTCACCAGTTGCATCACTCGTTCACAAACATTCCCGATCGGGATCCCGATCACTTCATGAAGTCGCGAAACTTCGTCGAGCTTCTTTTGCGCGCGCTGGCAATGCCGCATCAGTGGTTCTTCTGGTTGCGGCGGCATGAACGGCTGAAACGGGCTGACATCGTTGAGTTGTTTCTGAACTACGTGGGGATCGGCGTTGTTTATGCGCTAGTTCTTTCGGTCGTCGGTCCAGGGCGATTGTTTTGGGGCATGACGCCAACGCTAATGCTCGTTTCGTTGTTGCTGTGGTACCCGTTTGCCGTGCAAACGCATGAAGGTTTTTCGACCGGGTCTGCCGAAGAGCGGTCGCATAATTACTACGGGCGTTTCATGTACTGGTTCTCGCTCGGTCTTTCGATCCATCGCGAGCATCATCTGCAGCCCAGGTTGTCGTGGATTGAGTTGCGGCAGTTCGTTGAACGGGTGCCCGCGGGTGTTTCAAAGTGGTGGCCACGACGAGACATCCGCGTCGAGACAGTATGAGCGCGCAACCGGCAGTGCTGGACTTTGCTTTCAAGCTGCTCGACACCGCGGTGTCACCGCAGGACTTCACGTTGATACTCCACTTCGACGAGCCGCCGGATGTTCACGCATTGCAAGCGGGCGCGAAGAGCGCGTGCGAGATGTATGGCGCGCGGGCGAAAAGAGAGACGCCGATCGATCTCGAAGCGTTTGTTAACAAATCATTTGACCTGCAGCTTGGTTACCCGATCAAACAGACATTGATCGGCGCGGCGCTGGCGACGCGTTTTCACCACGTGGCTGCCGATGGATTGAGCGCGGCGCTGTGGTTGGGCCATCAACTCAGCGTCACGTATGGTCTAACGCCGCCTGTGCACGCAGCCGGGCTCTCACTGCGGCAAGCAGGAACATCCGTGCGTCGTAGTCAATTCGCTTACGACCGCGCGTGCGATGCGTTATGGACGCGAGCGAACGCGACACGCACCGGAGCAAGGCGTTGGACCACTTTTAGTTTTCCGGCGAGAGATCTGCGACAAGCGTGTCGTCGCGTTCGCGGATTCACGTACAGCGATCTGTTGGCCACCTGCGCGCTGGAAGTTTTCCGGCAGTGGAACCAGCGGCACGACGGGAACAGCGATCCCCGAGTTGGGCTTTGGTTGCCGATGAACATCCGCAGTCGCTCATTCGAGGGATTCGGCAACGGCACAAGCCGCATTCGGCTTTATGCCTGCTACTCGCCGTCCGCTTCGCTTGTCGAGAAGGCTCGCGACGTCCGACGACAGGTTTCGTGGACGACGGAACACGGCGAATGGGCCGTACCGGAAATGCCGCTGTTCACTCGTCTACCCGCTTGGATCGCCGCGCCGGCGCTGCGCCGTTATCTCAACCGCCCCTCGATCGATATGGCGACCGGCGTGTTCTCGCATGCAGACCGCTGGGCCGGAGATGCACGCGAAGCGTTCAAGCACGTCAATCGAATCGAGTGCATCGGTTTGCTTCATCCGCGCCAGAGTCTCGCGATAAACGCAGCTACGCATCAGGGTCAAACGTGGATGACGTTTACTTACGACGCTGGGTTGCTACGCGCTAGTGATGTTGACGAACTCGTCGAGTTGTACAAACAGCAGATCGCGTTGGCGCGAGAAGAATTGTTGTGAGCGGACTTGTTAACGACACACTTCGATTCCTTATCGCACGCGTCATCATCCTGCTCGGTGCAGTTTTAGACCTGCGTCAACGGATACGAATCCACCGCTTTACTGCAGATCAAAGACGATTAAGACGGAAATATCGAATAAGTGACGACACGCCGGTCGTCTCGTACGGCCCACGCGTAGCCGAATCAATTCGTCAGGCCGCTGCTCACGCAGGCCGCGATGCGCGGTTCGCACTGACGTCAGGATCAACTGGCCAACCCAAGAGAATTCTTTACACCAAACGCCGGTTGCGCAGATTGAAGTTCACGTTCTCCGACATGTTCGCGCGCGCCGTTCGCGCGTATGGGTTGAAGCGCACGAGTCTCTATGTCTTCAGCTCTTTTTCAGAGGACGCCTCCGTGACGTCGATGCTTTTGAACGAACAGAAACTGCCGGCATATCTCGCGACGCTTCAAGCGCCATATCGAGTCCAGCAACAAGCTGCTATCCGCGCACTCGCAAATGCATACGGCGCAACAGCAGTGCGTCTGTGGATCCTGACGATCTCAAATCCCGGCGTCCTCTACGCGACGAACCCCTCGACGATCTCAACCTTCTTTGACGAACTCAAAACGAACTGGCCCATCCATTCGCAATTAGTCAGAGACTGGTGCACGCACCCGCATCGATTCGATCGCCAGGTGCGAAAGATCGCTCGACGACTCAACTCAGCAAATAGTCACACACGCCTGCGCCTCGTCGCGACCCACGACACTCCCCTGCCGCTCGAACGCTTCGCACCAGCCGTCCGCGCCTACATCTGCTGGACCGGCGGTTATGTGCAACCCTTTCTCGATCGCCTCGCCAATCACTTAGACCCCACGCGTTACCGCCTGATCCCGATGTACTCCATGTCGACCGAAACAGTCGAAACCGAAGCAGTCTTCCGCAACGGCGACGTCTACTTCCTGCCTCTCGCAACCGGCGTCGTTTACGACTTCAACGAAGTGGCGCCCAAAACTTATGAGCTCGTCGTCAGTGACGCTTACGGCCTGCGCCGCTATCGAACGGGCGATCTGTTCGAATGCCGCCGCATGTTACACGGTCTGCCGGATCTCGCCTTCATCCGTCGTCGGGCACTCGAATACTCGTTCATAGGCGAAAAGGTGACGGCGGAACAACTCGACATCGTCTTCCATCACTTGCGAGCAACACATTCGGAAACTCTCGACCTTGGATTCCTAACCTGTGTCCCGTCACTGCCGCCCAACGAGAAACCTCATTACAAAATCGTTCTCATCCGTGAATCGAAAATTGAAACGAACACGAATTTGATAGCGATTGATTCTGATCGACTTCTCAGCGATCTGAACTGCGAATACAAGAACAAACGTGACTCCGGACTGCTTGGCCCGATCCACTTCCTCCAAACCACCACTGCCGACTTCGCCGCCCGCTTCGCCGACACATGGGAAACACAGTTCAAGTTTCTCCCTCTCTACCAGCGCACCTGGGAGTCAACCGAACCGCCTCGTGATGTTCCTCATCTGAACGCTTCCCACATCCGTCTGTCCCATAAAAATACGCGCGCGGTCACGCAAACATCAGTCCTGCAATGAATCCTGCTCTGGCCTGCTGCTTGCACAATCATCGGGGAACCTGATTTCGAAAGATCAACTTTCAAGAGGGGGCAAGGAATGAAAGACGAACAAGTGCGGGAGCTTTTGTATCAAGCGCTCGAAACGGAGTTGGGCGGCGTGCAGGTTTACACGACCGCGCTTCGCTGTGTCGAGAATGACGATTTGAAGGAAGAGTGGGAAGAATATCTCGAGCAGACGCAGAACCACGTCAACGTCGTGCAGGAATGCATGCAGCAACTGGGTCTGGACCCGAATGAAGAAACACCGGGGCGCAAAGTAGTGCGGCACATCGGGGAATCGCTCGTGCAAGCGATGGAGATGGCGTTGCAGGAAGGCAAACCGGGCGAGGCGCAGTTGGTGGCCGCAGAGTGCGTCGTACACGCAGAAACGAAAGATCACATGAACTGGCACCTGCTTGGCGAAGTAGCGAAGAAGGCGAAGGGCGAGGTGGCAAAAGCGATCAAGCAGGCGCACGACGAAGTTGAGGACGAGGAAGACGAACACCTCTATCACACGAGGGGTTGGACGCGTGAACTCTGGATCGAGTCGCTCGGCATGAAGGCCGTGTTGCCGCCACCCGAAGAGGTGAAAAAGGTTGAGACCGCGATCGGCGCCGCGCGTGCCGAGCAGTCGCGCTCCGAGATGCTATGAACTTCTGAACGATTTACCGGCGGGTCAAAGTCAGGGTCGGTGTGGCTCTGATTTGAGGGCACGAGAAGAGGCGAGTAAGTTGTACCACTTGCCTCTTCTCGTTTTTTGATGCGCCCATTCGTGATATTTTTGGAACCCACGGTACCGACATCAGTGTTAGCCCATAACTCTCTCCAACAAATCCTTCTAAGGAGACACACAAATGTTCCCCAAGCGCGTGGTCCTGTGGTGCGCCCTCGTTCTGTTCTGCTTTTCATCTGCTCTGGCCCAACGGCCCGGCCCGCAGTTTTGGCGCAACGGCGACTGCGAACCGTACGACCCACGCACCAAGCTTGAAACTTTGGACCGAGTACAGGGTGCAGTGATCCTCAAAGGATTCACGCGAATCACGACCCTCGACGTTCGCGGCGTGCGGATCGACGCTGTCGAGATGCGCCCACTTACGGACACTAATCGTCTCGCGGGATATTCAACTAAAGGAGTGGTCGTGTCGTTGCGAGAGAGTCAGCCGGCCGGTGACAATCGCGAACGAGTGGTCGAAAGTCGAGCCTTCATTGACTACGCGGAGATCGATGGGCTGCTGAACGCTATCGACGTCATGTCGCGCGTAGACGAGACGTCGTCGAAGCTCGTGGGCTTTGAAGCGCGGTATCGAACTTACGGCGATCTCGAGATCGCGGTTTTCCGGCAAACGCGTACCGGCAACGCCGTCACGTTGAGCACAGGCATTTGCGAACGCGTCACTACGTCGCTATCGCTCGACGATCTCGCAAAAGTCAAAGCAATGATCCAGGAAGCAAAGACGCGGCTCGACGACATGAATCGTTAGCCCGCGTTCTAATCGGTAACGCGGATTCTCGTTTCCGATCCGTTTGTGCGAATCTCCGGGACGTACATCGCGTGGCCCAACACCGGCAACGCATGAAACGCTCCCGGAGCTTCCGCCCGCAATTCGTAACTGAGCTGCCAAACACCCTGCGGCAATCGATCGATGAACAACGCCACCTTGCGATCGCGCAGCTCCTGATAAACCCAGCGGGAGCGTCCGGTGAAGTCGTTCTTGGGATCGAAGTTCATCAGCGCCGCGTTCTTGTCGTTCAACGCCGCCGACGTGAGCTCGCGAATGTAGAGACTCTGACCACTGCGAACCTGAACCGCTTCGAGTCCCGCTGGTTTCAAGTCTTCGAACAACAGGTATTCGTAATTGTTCTTCGCCTCGACCGTCAGCACCACTTCGACGCGCTCGCCGCTCTTCACTGTCTCGCCGTCGTTCAACGGCACGCGCTCCGAAACGATTCCCTTTAACAACGTGGGATGATTTACAAGTTTGAAATACTGACGCCGCACGAAGATCTCATTACCGGCGGGTTTCAACGGCTCTTCGAGACTAAAAAACTCGGCGGCGGCTGAAAAGTAGAGCGGTCCGGCGCCGTTCTTTCGCACGATCGAGACTTCGTTCTGGCCATCGCGAATCAACTCACGAGGAACGGCAAATCGCGTCGGGGCGCTGAGCGCCTGCTCCGCCGTGACCTGTCGCGTCGCTACGGGCGAACCATTGACGAGCAACTGGTAACCAACAGCCGGTTGCAACTCCCCACTCGTGCGCAGATAGTCGTTGAGTGTCAGCACGACGATCGCCGTGTCGCGCGTATTGCTCCACTGCGCGCCGCGTCGATTTTTCACCAGCCAGTTTGTTACCGGTTCGATCAACTTGTTCTGGGGATCGATAGCGAGCAACGCGCGTAACACAAACGAGGTTGCCTCGACTCCGCCATCCGACCAGCGCCAGAAGATGCCATCCTCGCCCCAATGCGCGGTCCCAATCACCGAAGGATCCGATGCCTGCGCACCGCGTTGCACGATAGACATGTCCGGACGCGAATCGATCGTGACTCCGTTTTCGAGATTCTGGACCAGCGTCTTTGCCTGCGCCGTGTATCCGTAGTTGTGTGCCGCCAACGCGAGCAACGCACGCGTGTAGGCATTCAACTTCTCACGGTTGTTCCAGAGGTTCGTAAACGCCGTCGCCTGAAACTTGCCGACCTCCGCGCGTTTCTGCGCAGCGTGATCGACCGCCAGCGCATGCAGCATCCAGGCCTGCGCGTCGTAACTGTTCTCCTCCTCGACCAATTCCTTGTCGAGAAAAACAACCCCGCGTTCGACCGACTCCGGCTTCACGTCGACACCGGCTTGTCGCGCGAGCGTCATGCCCCATACGACGTACGCAGTCATGAAGTGATCGCTGTCACCGTCCTTCCACCATCCCCAACCACCGTCCGCGTGCTGGAAGTCGTAGAGACGTTCCAGACTCGCTTTCGTAACCTGGTTCAGTTCGCGCAGATCGCGTGGAGGGTTCGAGTGTGTGGCCGTCGCGCTTGCGGGTTCGATGCCCCCGAAGATCTTGTTCATCGCCGCTTCCGGCCTAAGACCCAGATCGCGCAGCGTCTTCGCTGTGATCACAGCCGGCAGAAAGCGGCTCATCGTCTGTTCCGTGCAACCGTAGGGATACTCGATCAGGTACGGCAGCGCGTCGAGCATCGTGGTCGCCATGCTCGGGGCCACCTGGACCGTGAGCTTAGTAGAGTCGCTACGACGTTCTTTCGGAATGTCGAGCTTGATGGAGACGCTGTCGCCCCGCATCTTTCCCGATCGCGAGACAAACTTCTCAATGCCGTGTTCGAAGATAGTAAACGTCTTCTCCATCGCATCGGCGTACTGAGCGCCGCGTGCTTCGACCTTGAGTTTGGCTTCGCTCGCGTGCGTTACAAGGACCTGCCAGTCGACTCGCTCCTCGCTGTTTGCTTTCACTTCGACTGCGGGCTGCGCGCCGGTCGCCTGCAGTGTCAATCCTTCAGCATTCAATGCGGGCGAGACGCGCATCGCATGGTCGGTATTGTTGTTGATGACCGCCGAGACCGTGACCTGATCGCCGACCACGAAGAAACGTGGCGCCTGCAACCTGACGATGAGCGGCTGTTTGGTTCGCGTGGAAGAATTGCCGACCCCGAATTGGCTTCCCGTCGTTGCGGCACGAGCAGTCGCGGACCATGTCGTCAACGAATCGGGATACTTGACCTTCACGGTCGCGGTCCCATCGGCGTCAGTCTTGACGTCCGGAAGCCAGAGGATTGTCGAACGAAAATCATTACGCACCTGGACCGGCTCCTGTGTTCCCGGCGGCGGTGGCGGTTCGTTGTAGGTCAGTCCCCTCATCTCGGACTTCATCACAGAGACTTCGTCGTAGGCATAGGCAGCCTTTGGCGCTTGTGCAGCTCCGCCGAGCGACATGTAATTGCCGCTGACGCCCGAGATGCCGCCGTTGAAACTGACCTGCTGGTCGCCGCGCGCGGCCACCCGCCGCGCAATCTCGTTGTCTTTACCGCCTCCCACTACCCCAACCATTCCGTAGTCAACCAACCGTCCATCAACTTCTGCCAGGCGCGCGTATCGCTTCTGATTCAGCGAACTCGTCGTCGTGATCATGTTCGTTCGCTTGCGACCGTAATAAAACTGGCGCGGATCTCCGGCGTAGTCCTGTTGAATGTATTTGACTGACTCGTCGACCAGGCCCAACGCGATCTCCGCAGACACAGGACGGCCGTTCGCATCCTTCGCTTCAACAAGCAGCGTCCCTTCTTCACGTGGCTGATACTGCTCGCGATCGGGTTTCACGTTCACCGCCAGAAACTGTTCGACCGGCGGCACGATCACCTGCTTCACATCCATGTACGCCTCGGCGTCTGACGTCATGAACGCGCTCAGGAAAATGTTGGGAACGTGTTTCTCCTCGATCGGCAGCTCAATCAGTTTCGCATTACCCGTGACGTGGATCAGCTTATAACTGAACAAGTCTTCCGCCTCGACGCTGAACAAGACGTAACGATCGCTCGCCGGTGTCGAGATCATCACCGGCGCGGTTTGGCCCACCCGGAAAGTGTCTTTGTCGACCACGATCTCGAGCCCGCCGAAGCGATAACCCAGATCCGTGGTCGCGTTAGTGGCGACAAAAACGTAAGTCTCAGCTTTGACCGGCGGCAGGAATCGATCGCGCGTTGCATCGGCTCCCTGACTGCTTTCCCACGCGATGCGGTAATAGCCCTCGCGACTCGGCGTGAAGTTGAGTCGCGCCACACCTTCCGCGTCGGTCTTCAGCGTGGTGGTGAGAATGTCTTCGTGTTGATAACCACGAAACTTTAGTTGCCACTGTCCTTGTTGTGCCTGCGGCGGAAACGCACCGGCGCGCTGCAACCGGCGCAGCTCGTCGCCCTGCACTTCGCGGCCGCGTGGGTCGACCCAGATCTCCCACCAGTAATCACGGGTGACTTTCACCTTGCCTTCTGTTTGCACGGGCTGCTCGTTCGCGTCGATCGCTTTCACGTCGACGGCAACTTTGTCCTGCGGGCGATAGATGTTTCGTTCGGGACGTGGATACACGTAGTAACGCTGTCGCGTGACGCGCACTGTGTCAGACGAGACGATCTCGCGTCGCGACGAATCGACAACCCGCGCCTCGATACGAAATTCGAAATCCTGATTGTAGTTTTCGCGTGGTGAATCAAATGTCAGACGTGCTTTGCCGGTTGAGTCGGTCTTGATCGTCTCGCGTTTGATGACCTGACCGCGACCGTAGCCGTAGTAGCCGCGCTGTTGTCGTTCGAAATCTTCGTAGTACCACGGATAATCGCGATGCGGGAACCAGTAGTGATAGAAAGGACTCTGATAGACCACCACCTCGACTGACGCGTTGCTGACTGGACCACCGAAATAATAGTCCGCCTGGATATCAACCTCGACTTGCTCGCCCACCCGAAACGCTTTCTTCTTACCGTCCTGCTCCGGAGTGCGCACCGCGACTTTGAATTCCGGCAGCTTGTACTCTTCCAGTCGGAAGAGAGCGGCGGTGCCGATGTGCTGACTCCTGGTCTCATTCCAGAACTGAATCTGATATTGGCCCAACGGCAGTTGTTCGCCTAACTCGAGCGATCCCCAGGCACTGCCAAACGAGTTGAGCGTTGCCTTGCCGTCGACGACTTTCGTTCCGCGTGGATCGTTGATCTGGTATGCCAGTACCTGATTCGCTGGAGTCGAGTAGACTCCGCCTTCCGATCGACGCGCGATGATCTTCCATTGCATGGTCTCTTTGGGACGATAGGCGGGCCGGTCGGTAAACGCGTAGATGCGCCAGTCTTGCGCCTCGTTCGCGCGATAGCTGTTGCCCGTAGCAAGAGCCTGCCGTTCGTTTCCGGACGCGGTCACAAACAGGTTGCGCGATCCGGCGATGTCACGGAGGTAAAACTGGGCGATGCCGTCGGCGTTGGTTGTTTGCCGAACACGACGCCAACGCCAACTGCTGTCGTAGTAGCTTTCCCACAATGTGACGTTCGCGTTTGCGATCGGAGCGCTGGTCACCGCATTCGCGAAAAACACGATCGCCTGCTTGCCTGAAGACTTCAGCATTACCGTCGCATCCGACACGAGCAAGAGATCGCGAGCGTTAATGCCGCCCGAATCGGTCACCGCCTCGAGCAAGTAAGCTCCCAACGGTAACTTGCCGTCGATACGCGCTTGTTCGTTGACTGGTTTGTAATCAGCCGTGTCGATATTTTTGGACCACTTCTTAACGGCTTGCTTATCGGCGGTGGGCATCCTCTGAATCCAGTTGCGCGTTTCGCCGGTGCCTTCGTCTTTGTCAGTCGAGTCGTTGTAGGGAATGTCACGCGTCAGGTCGATCTTGTACAGGGTGAAGTCGAGCCGCCGGACATTGCGCGCACTGAGATAGAACTGAAGCTCCGACTCCGGCAGAAAGATGTTCATGAAGCTGACGCTAACGGCCGGCGTGGTGATCGTTTGTATCTGTCGCTGTGCCTGCTCGAAATAACGCGTCTCGCCGGCCGAGAACTCTGTCGTCACACGGCGGAACAGCTCGAGTGCTTTCACGTAGTCAGGTTGCTGCTGCCACGTTCCCTGGACCTCGACCATTGGGCCGTTGCTGTTCAACCACTCGGCGTAATAGAAGAGCGCGTCGTCGTACCAGGCCGATTGCTTTCCGGCTTTCAACGCCTCTTCGAAATAGTCTGGCGTGCGCTGACGCGCTGCGATGTCTCCGCCCGCGTAACGCATCGTCATCGCAATGAGAAAGTTCAGTTGTGACCGATCGTTGGCGTTGGTGCTGATCTTGAGCGCGTTCTCGAGAATGTTCAGCGGAATGTAATTCCCGTAAGTCGTGTAGACGTAGTACTGATCGGCGATCGGCGGCGTGGCAGCCCTGAAGACAATCGCGAGATACCGCGCGCGTGCTCGCTCGAGATCGCGTTGGCCGGCCCACCAGTCAAGCGCTTGCTCGTAGTGAGGCCAGGCGGCGGCCCAGTTCAGATTGTTGCGCGACGTCCAGAATGAGTCGGCCAGAGATTCGTGCGCTTCCGCCCACACCAGATCGCGATCGACGTCCTTGTCGGCGACGCGAATCAGTTCCGAAAGTTGCTTGCGCGCTTCCTCGATCTTGGTGGTGTCGTAGGTTTGCGTCGCGGCCTGTGCGCGCCAGGAAGTGTCTGCCAGACGAAACTCGACCCAACGAACCTCGGTGGCCGAGAGTTTCGACTTGTCGACTTGCGCGTACAGTTCATTCGCACGCTGATACGACTTTTGTGAATATTCCTGCTCTGCGGCCGCCCGTTGCTGTGAATAATCCGCTTGCTGGGCGTTTTGCCGGATGGTCGCGTTGAACAACAGGAGGGCGAAGACGGCGACGGAAAGAATTATTGTTTTCATGGCGAGTCACTCGTGTCAGAGATCGGCCCGGCGTCTGATCAAAGCCAGAGTCCGGACCTCCGTAGTCCGGTAACTGAACGACCAAAGTGGAGAGACTTGCGGTTGAAGCTCAGGGAGCTTCGGTTGACAGCAGGTAAACGGCGAACGATGCGAGCCAGTGTTCGCCGGCATAATCACCGCTCGCGACGTGGGCAAGCGCGGCGGCAGCGTGTTTCGCGGCGGCTGCATCCAGTTCCGCTCGCGCAGAATCTTTAGGAGACAAAGCACGCGCGATGCTGCGCATGCACCACGCGCGACTGAGATTTAAACCATCGAGATGAACGAGCTTGGGATCACTCCGATCCGTCACGATGGCCGGGTTCATAAGTGCCGCGGGTTCGCCTCTTCCGACCATCGGTAGAAAGCGAGTAAACCACGGCCCAAACTCGTCGTACGGCATCACGCGACGCATCAGGTCTGCTTCCATCAAGGCGGCGGAGAAGAAGTCTTCGCCACCCGGTTCCCATGCTGCCGGATAGTTGACGTCCTTTGCGAAATAGGTTCGGCTGCGTTCCTTCAAGAGCGCTTCGAGCTCGCGATCGCCGCTCGTCTTGGCGTAGTCGAGCGCGAAGGCGAGTCCAAAAGCGGTATTGGGATGCACGCCGGTGCGAATGGGATAGGTTTGCTTGGGAAGAAAAGTGCGGTACGACTTCGCGATCAACTCAGCGAGCGGCTGCAGATTGGCAGACCAGCGTTTACTGTCAGCGTCGTTCCACGTCATTAACTCTTCCGCCAACTTCAACAACCACGCCCAACCATAAGTCCGCTCGAACGACTGGCGGTTTGGTTGCCGCATGTAGGCGACTTCCGCCTGAACGTTCTCTGCGGTCAGGTTCGCATTGAGCGCGCTGCGGATCTGTGCCGCTTCCGGCAGGTTGGGAAACGTCTTCAACAAGCGAACCAGCATCCAGTGACCGTGAACGGACGAGTGCCAGTCGTAACAACCGTAAAACGACGGATGCAGCTCTTTCGGACTCTTCACCTCGCTCGTGTTGTTGATGACGTGCTCCGGTTTGTTGGGATACTCGCGCGTCACGCATTTCAACGCGAGCGCCGCGAAATGCGAGGCCTGCTTTTCATTCAACGAGTTCGCGCTGCCGTTCATTTGCCATCCGAGTGCCGTTGGTGGGCCCAGCAGTATCAATACGAGTGTGATCAGTTTCATGTGAGGCTCAGTAACGATGCGACGGCCGCCCAATGTGGATGTGCGGACCAGTCGCCGTGCCGGGAATAGCCGAGCGAAAAGCTGAATACGGGATTCCATTCTGCTGTAGAAAACCGAGCAGCGCCTGTCCTTCCGCACTGTCCGGATGAAGCGAGATATCCATTGCGTTGCGATGGTCCAACCGCCAGCGATCGTGAATCGCACCCTGTCCGAAGACTGCAATCGGCAGCTCTCGTTTGAAGGTGTCTGAAAAGAACCGCTGAATCTTGTACGCCTGGCCCAGGCCCCAACCATCGGAGCCGGTGTAGCGGGTGAAAGAAGTCGTGCGGACGAGACTCTGCCGCGCGAGACGCAAATTTTTGGCGATCGTTTTCTCGGCTTCAGTCTCGACCAGAATCGCCGCGATCTGTGTATCGGCGTCGGTTAATTGACGTCGCGCACCGTCGAGTTTTTCCTGCTCGCCTTTCACCGCCAGTTCGTTCTCTTGATACTGAACTTTCGAGATCAGTCCCTCGTCGAGCAACTTCTTCGACTGGGCCAGCTTGTCTTCGGCTTTCTTTACGTTGTTCTCGTAGATCGCGATCAGCTTTTCGAGACTCGACTTGTACTCGTTGGTGGACTTGACGAAGTCGTTGCGCAGCTTGGTTAGCTCATCAACCGGAGCGGGCTTGGGCGCCGCTTTCTTCTTGTTCTGGGCTGAAGCAGACTGTAAGGCGATTGTGAAGACAATCAGACACGCCGATAGCGCGATTCGCAAAACATTAATCACCGCAGATCTCACATGTTTCTACCTAACGTTTACCTGACAAGTGTGCCGGTGCGACTCCAACGAGTGTTCACGATGATATCGACGGGGAAGCCCCAACCGGTTGGTGCAGCACCTTCGTCGTATGACCAGTACACAAACATCGCGCGGCCAATCACCAGGTCGCGTGGCACGAAGCCCCAATAGCGACTGTCTTCGCTGTTATTGCGGTTGTCGCCCATCACGAAGTAACTGTTAGGCGGCACCGTGATCTCGTCCTTACCGTCAAACAAGTCACCGACGGTCATTCCTTCATTCGGCTGGTAATAGACGTCGTAAGGCTCTTCCGGTTTGCGGTCAGGCGCGTTGACGATCTTCAACGGATCTTTCTCGCCGCGTTCGAGCGCCTCGATGCGATGTTCCGGAATGACTTGATCGTTGACGATGACGTTCTGCCCCTCGATGCGAATGCGATCACCAGGCAAGCCGATGACGCGTTTCACATAGTTCGTCAAAATTGGGCGGTTATCAGAGCGGTTGTCTCGCGATGGATTGTATGGATTGCCTGGATATTTAAAAACGATGATGTCGCCGCGCCGGATCTCTCGCTGCGGCAGAAACGGCAGCGACTCGCCGGGCGCGAAGATGAACTTGTTTACCAACAGATGATCGCCGATGGTGATCGTGTTCTGCATCGATCCCGTGGGAACTTTGACGGCCTGGACGATGAAGGTCATTCCGAACAGCGCCATGATCACCGTCACCACTGCCGACTCGAAATACTCGCGCATCCACGTCTTTGGCGGGCCTTTCGGCGCGGCGGGTGGCACTTCCTTCTTCTCGTGACCGTTGCGATTGAAAACTCGCGAGAACGAAAACGGTTTGGCTTCAGTTGTTGTGTCCGGCTCCCCGGTCTTTACCTTGTCAGTCATTGGGTTAGTCGCCATTGAAAATCCATCCTAGAGACGTTGCTGGCAGCGGTCAAGTTGCTTACGAGAAACGCGTAACAAGGGTTTTACGAATCCGGCTCCTGTGCTTTTGCTTCCTGCGCTCGCATGCCCTCGAGCGCCGCCCTCGCCGCCGCCGCTTCGGCGGTTTTGATCGAATGGCCTTCACCCTGAATGCTGCCGCTGTCCCACGAGACCTCGACGTGAAATATGCGTTGATGTGGCGGACCGAGCGTCTCGATCACGGTATAGCGAGGAGCGGGCCGTCGTTCGGCCTGCAGCTTCTCCTGCAACATCGTTTTGTAGTCGGCTTTCGCAGCCGCCAGCGGATCCGCTGCCGCCAATTCGTCTCTCAATGCATGACAGACGAAACGAGTCGCCGCTTCCAGTCCGCCGTCCTGAAAAATCGCGCCGGTAATTGCTTCGAACACGTCCGCAAGCAGCGCGTTCTTCTGGCGCCCGCCACTCTTCTCTTCTCCACGTCCGAAACGAAGAAACTCGCCCAACGTCAGGCCTTGCGACGCCTTCGCCAACGTCGGCGCGCTGACAAGCCGGTGCTTCATCCGCGATAACTCACCTTCGGTACCGCCCGGGTAAGTCCGGCAAAGGTAATTCGCGACCACCAGGCCGAGCACTGAATCGCCAAGGAACTCGAGTGATTCGTTGTGCAGTTTGCGCGCCTCGAGCTCGTCGCCCGGTGCAACCCGTTCGTGGGCCCACGAACGATGTGTAATCGCACGTTCGAGCAACGCTCGATCTTTGAAGCTGTAATCCAGAACCGTTTCGAGGAGGTCGAGGTCAGGGATCGTTTCGGGGTGTTTCAAAGCGTAGAGGATTATAACAAACGCCGGAAGCTTGTCTTTAACCGACGAGCTCCCGGCGTTCGGGGTGAATCGAACGTAACGACGTTACCGCGGCTTGTTCGGACCGCCAGGTTTGGTTGCGGCGGGTTTGGTGTTGGCCGCAGCCGGTGTGGCCGCTGGAGTCGCCGCGGGTTTGGCCGGCGCCATAGCTCCGTTACCGTTTCCTGATCCGGTAGTGCCGGTGGTTGGCGTCGCTCCTCCCGTGGTTCCGGTAGTCGCGGCCGGAGTTGCCGGCAACGAGACAAGCGGAGTCGGTTCGGGCGGCAGCGGTTTCGCCAGGATGCCCGCTACGACTGCGTCCACTCCAGTTTCAGGCTGGTCCGGATTGCGGAACTTGTACCACTGTTTGAGACTGTCGTTCCACACAGTTTTCTGTGCCGCAACCTTGGCATCTGATCCGGCGAGAGCGACGGCTCTCGCATAACCATCGATCATGCGATCGACGATCTGGTGGATGTTCGCCAGCGCCAACTTGCTTTCGGGAGTTTCATCTTTGCCTTTGTACTTCTCAGTGTATTCCTGCGAGAGCTTCGCGTACGGGCCGGTTTCATACGCTCCGGCGATCAACGCGTAAGTGACAGGCGACTTCTTGAGCGGCGTCTCAAACTGCGCGGCCTTGATCAGGTTCTTCAACGCTCCGGCCGGATCTTTCTCGATCGTCAGCGAGCCAACCGTGTAGTTGGCGTAAGCAAGAGCGACATCCTTGTTTTGCAGTCCGGTCCAGTCTTCGACGGTCTTGCCGCTTTCGAGCGCCGCAATCGCTTTGCGGGCGTAGTCGACTGCTTCGGCCGTCAATTGCGCGTTGTTCAGACTGGCAACCAAGTAACCGTTCGCGCCGAGGTCTAACAAAATTTTGGTGGCGTCCGGCTCGTCTTTAAGGATCTCGCCTCCGAGCTTGAAGGCTTCAGTGTAGTTCTTCTTGTTATAGAGTTCGTCGGTAAAGGTCGCTTTGCGCTTGGCCTTTTCATAAAGCCCGACCCACCGCGTCAAATACTCGATGATCTTGGTCTGGCCCTCGGTCGGCGTAGCAACCGGGCAGGCCAAATACTTCTTGGCCGCGTCGTAGGCCTTTGCCTGATCGGCCTGACGATTATCGGTGAATGTCTTGTACAAGGCGTCGCGGGCTTCTGGTGCACAGGCATCCTGCGCCGCGTTGGCGGTCGCAACGACCGAAGTGTTCGCTGCAACCGGTAGAGCGAGCAATGCGACTGTCGCCCCCATTGTTAAAAACATCATTATCTTTTTCATTAGTTGTCGAAACCTCCAAAAATCTTTTCAACAGTCGCGCCTAGAGGGCTCCAGTTCTTCGGTCGCCGCATAGGGACTTTAGGATGCTAGCGATAAAGAAACCGGTTGCCGGATTTTAGCATCCGGGAGGGATGCGCATTCTTATGTTTTAGAAACCTTGGTTTAGAACGCCCGCAATATGCCTGCAACGTGCTGAGTGTGTCAAGGATATGAGCGCTTAGTATGGAAAAACCTTAAAAAAATTTGCGCCGGATATTAAATTTCCGGCGCAAGCTAAGAATCGAACTTTAAGGGAGCGAATGACTAATGGTTCGGTTGAGTGCGGCGTGGGCGCTGCTGCTCAGCGGGCGCCGTGGTGCCGGGGGTTGTCGTTGGTTGAGTGCTCTTTTGCGGTTCGGCCTTCTTTTCAAGAGGCATCAGCACTCTCTTCACGGGACTAGGGGTTTTCAGTGCCGGCGTGTTCGCTGGCGCGGTTGTTGACGAAGGTTTCGCGGCCGGGACGGCGGAACTCGTTTCGGGCGTTTCATCGGCCATCGAATCGGCCGTTTGTTCTGCTGCTTCCTCGGCGTCGGCGACTTCCTTCTCTTCGTCGTCGAGCGTCGACGCGACCTGGAGATTAATCGCCGTACCGAACCGGTGGTTCAAGCCGCGATAAATCTCGCCTGCGACGGCTGCCGGGAAATGACGACGACCATCAGTTCCCTGCGCGATCACGACGACGGCAAGCCGCGGATTCGCTAGCGGCGCATACGAAGTGAATAAGCCAACCCAGCCGCCATCACCGATACAAGTTCCGGTCTTTCCGGCCACGGTCTGCGTCGGATCGTAAGCCTTGCGACCCGAGCCGTAGTTCACCGCGCCGACCATTCCCGGCACCATGCGGTGCCAAACTTCACTCGTTATATCCAACTGGCGACGAACCTTGGGACTCATCTTCGAGGCTTCTTTCGCCGAGTGCGGAATCTGCGGTTGAAGTAAGCGGCCGCCGTTCGCCATGGCTGACACTAAAGTGCCCAATTGCAATGGCGTCACTTCAAAACCATCGGCGTGCGAGAACATGCGTCTCTCGATAATTCCGGGTTTGATTTCAGGCAGCTTGCCCGGAAACTCGAACGGAACGTTGAGTCCGGTCTTCTCGCCGAGTCCCAGCTCGCGAGCGTAAGTCACCATCTTTTCCGAACCGATCTTGGTGCCGACTTGTTGGAAGAAAGGATTGTCAGAATGGGCCAGCGCTGAAGTTAAATCGATGCGGTAACCATCGCCGACGGTGTCGACCATCGGAATCGCATTTTCAGAAAGTCCTGCGACACCGGTGACCAACTTGATCGTCGAGCATGGTTTGAATCCACGACGAAGTGCCCACTCCTGATTCACTACGGAGTAAACACGACCCGTCATTGGATCCATTACAACCACCGTACCCGCGTGATTACCCAAGGCGTTCACGGCGATACGACGCACTTCAGGATCTTCACCACTGATGTCGTCTTTCGCGATCATCGCTTGCACTTCATGACGCAACGCATTGTCGATCGCTTGTTGACGCGCTATCGCGGCCCGACGAGCAGCTTCAGCACGACGACGCGCTTCGAGCAACCCGCGTCGATGACGCGAAGCAACGCGACGCAGCTCAGCAGCGCGCTCGCGTTTCGTGGGCGCACGACCGAGGCGACGTTGCAGTGCTCTTAAAGAATTGGATTGATCGCGAGCGACGAGTGCTTGCTGGCGACGCATCTCGCGGGCGGAAACACGACTGCCGCGTCCACGTCGCGAATTGCGTGCAACCTGTCTGCCGCCATGTCGTGACGAGCGGCCCGAAGCGCGGTTGCGAGCAGTAGATTTTTTACTCTTAGCGGAACGGGCACTGTGGCCCGAAGATCTCTTCTTCCCGTAAACAGCTCCAGAAAAAACAAGCGAACATAAAATAATTGCAAGAAAAACGAGCCGGGTTCGTTTAGGGGAATGGAAATGCAAAGTCATCAGGCCTAAACACCTTTCTCTTTTGGGATTTACTTACGAAAGACGGTAAATCGGGTCGTAATTCCGGCTGCCGACGTCGACAACCCTTCCAAATGCTTCTTTAATTGCAGTTCTGAGCTTCTTCAAAAAACGCCTCTTTTTCTATCGCTTTGACCGCACGCGCCACTGCAACATTGAGGGTGGGAAGAGTTTCCCGAACGACGGCCTCTGGGGACATTGATTTGAGGCCAGCGCAAATATAACATCGCACGTCAGTGGGGGGCAATAAAAAAGTAATCGATTATACATATTTCACTGGAATGCAGACGCGGTAGAACTCGATGTGAGTTGCCTGCCACTCCAGTTTTCGCTAGATCGACAACCACCAACCCGGATCCGTTCTCTTAGTTCGCGATGAGATTTCCTGCTCTGGTAGAAAGTTTTCGCGCGCGGCTGCTTCTGCTGCTCGCTCTGATGCTCGGGCTCACGCTCGGCATCCAGTATTACTTCAACCTGCGAGCAGTTAAGGCCAACGCCCGCATGATCATCGAGCAGGAGCAGGCGATCATGACCGGCGTCGCGCTCGGTCTCAAAAGCCTCCAGAGCGAAAAGTATCTCGTCGACATAGTCGGCCAGATGCACGACCCGCTGCTGAACAACAAACGCGTGCGCGTTAGAAATATCCTCGTCGTCGATGACGCCGGCAACATCTGGGACAGTCTTAACCCTGAGTACAATCCGCGCAAGAACACAGACAACTCGCCGCGTTACGTCAACTACACAGACATTCAACAGTTGCCGCTGCGTAGCGTCGTCCAGTTTACCGACGAGAACGAACAGCAATTGCCCGAGTGGATTCCGCCGTCCACCAGTGCTGACTTCGGCGAAGCCGGCGCGTTCTATTTTCCCGTTAAAACCGATTCCGGACGCCGCTTCATCATCGTCGTACTCGACTCGGCAAACGTGCTGACGAATGTCTTCGAACGCCAAACGTCTCGCTCCGCGTTGTTGACGCTCGCCGTGTTATTCGTAACGACACTGATCACCGGGTTTTTCGTTTGGCGCTTCACGCGTCCTATTAAAGATCTCGCATTCGCGGCGCGAAACGTGGCGAGCGGGAACTTCGACGTGCAGGTACAAACCGATCGTCGCGACGAGATGGGCACACTCGCGACCGCGTTCAACGAGATGACCGCTAAACTCGGCCGGGCGCGCGAACTCGAATCGCAACTACACCAGGCCGAGAAAGGCGCGGTGGTCGGACGGCTCGCCGCGGCGATCGCACACGATATTCGCAATCCTTTGAATTACATCAACCTGACGCTCGATCATCTTCGTTCGTCATTCTCGCCGGCCGATCCGGAGAAGAAAACGACGTTCATCCAGCTAACCGCCCAACTGAAGACGGAAGTGGCGCGCATCAATCGTCACATCACTGACTTTCTGAAGTACTCGCGCCCGTCGAAACTAGAGTTGCAGGATCTGGACCTTCGCGCTGAAGCTGAAGACGCGTTGCGTCTCGTCGAAGGTCGCGCGGAAGAATGCGGAATCGAGACCAGCATCGTTCAGGATGGTCCATTGCCAAAGGTGCCGGCCGATCGCGAAGCGCTTCGTTCGGTGTTTACCAACCTCGTCGTCAACGCCGTGGAGGCGATTGACGGAGGCGGCGGAAACGTCTCGATCAAACTGTCGAACGCAGACGCGAACTCCGTGAAGGTTGAAATCTCCGACAGCGGTTGCGGCATCTCCGCAGAGGACATCGCGAAAGTCTTCGAACCTTATTTTTCTACCAAGGAGACGGGCACGGGGTTGGGCCTGGCGATTGTAAAGAAAGCGGTTGACGATCACGGCGGCACGATCAGCGTCGCCTCAAAGCAAGGAAGCGGTACAACGTTCACGATAATTCTTCCGGCCACTAAAGAGAACTGAAAATATGTCACGTAAGAACATACTGGTTGTTGACGACGAGAAATCACAGCGCGAGATACTCGAGATGATCCTCGCCGATGAGGGTTACGACGTAACCACTGCTGCATCAGGTGAAGCAGCACTCAAGTTTGCCAAAGATCGACGATTCGATCTGGCGTTGACCGATCTGAAGATGACGGGCATGGACGGCATCGAGCTGCTGCAACACCTGCTCGCGTTCGATTCATCAATCATCGTGATCCTGCTCACTGCGCACGGATCGATCGAGTCCGCGAAGGAAGCTTTGCGGCGTGGGGCGTTTGATTATCTCGAGAAGCCGTACGACAAAGACGCGCTGCTCGCGACCATCAATCGCGCTCTCGATCGTCTCGACGCGATCGACGTGGAGATCATTTCCGCCTCGCCAAAGATGGAAACCGTCAAGAAGATGATCTTGAAAGTGGCGCGGTCCAACTCGACGGTGTTGATTCGCGGCGAATCCGGAACAGGCAAGGAACTGATCGCGCGCGCCGTTCACAATCAGTCGCCGCGTTCAGGCGAGATGTTTCAGGCAGTTAACTGCGCGGCCATCAACGAAAATCTTTTGGAGTCGGAACTGTTCGGACACGAGAAAGGATCGTTTACCGGCGCGCACGCCGAGAAGAAAGGTTTGTTTGAAATCGCGGACCGCGGCACGTTGTTTCTGGACGAGATCGCCGAGCTCGACGTCGGCATTCAGGCGAAGCTCCTGCGGGCGCTTCAGGAACGAAAAATCCGTCGCGTCGGCGGCACGCACGAGATCAGCGTCGACGTGCGCGTAATCGCGGCGACGAATCGTGATCTCCGCGCGATGGTCAGCGACGGGCGTTTCCGTGACGACCTTTATTACCGCATCAACGTCTTATCGATCGATGTGCCACCGTTGCGCGAACGTCGCGACGACATTCCGGTGCTCATCGATTATTTCCTGAAGAAGCATACGCGCAACACGTCGCGACTCATCACTGGCCTGACTGCGGAAACGCGCAAAGTGATGCTCGACTACAGTTGGCCCGGAAACGTGCGGCAGTTGGAGTCGGCGATCGAACGGGCCATCCTGCTGGCCGAAGACGACCAGATCACGTTGGAAGATCTACCGACAGAGGTCCGGCAGGACGCGGGCCCAGCCGCTGAGGGCGCGTTCAAGTTGCCGGCGGAAGGAATCAACTTCGAAGACGTCGAGCGCAACCTCATCACGCAGGCGATGGAGCAAACGGACTACAACATCACCAAGGCCGCCAAACTCCTCGGGCTGACGTTCCGCACGCTCCAGTATCGTCTGGAGAAGTTCGGGATCAAGAAGCCTGATGGGGACGGCGACCACGAATAAGAAAATCCACACCGCCCGATCGTGAGAGCGCAAGTCTGACCGGCGCGAGCGTTCCATGAGTGTCGTTCGAATTACACTTATGGAGGGCTATCATGAAATCTCCCCTCGGGTTAGTGCTTGTTTTATTGCTGGCGTTCGCGGGGTGTAGTAGTAGCAGGCAGCCCGCGGCGGACGCCACTACTGCCGGCTATGTATCCGACAGCGGTTCGAGTGCGAACCAGGTGGCAGCGAAAACGGAGCCGGCGGCGGCGACTGCACAACCAGCCGGGGTCGCCGAAACCACTAAGACGCAGGCAGCCACGTACTACGATTCGCAGACCAATGCTCATCAGCAACAAGTTTCGCTAAGTCAGGTCGACACTGCCGCCGAAGCAGCCGAAGCCGCCGATCGCAAGATCATTCGCAACGCAAACCTTACGATCGAGGTCGACTCAACCTCCGATACGCAACACAAAGTGACTTCTATCGCCCAATCGCAGGGCGGTTTCGTCGTCACGTCCGAAGCGAAGCAACGCGAGAACACCGATCCCGCCAAGCGAACTCTCGATATCAAGCTCGTCGTTCGTGTTCCGGCAGAACGGTTCGGCGCAGCACTCGACGCGATCCGAGGTCTCGCCAACACGCTTAAAGAAGAAAACATCACCGGAAACGACGTCACGGAAGAGTTCATCGATCTCGAAGCACGCATCCGCACTCAAAAAGCGCTCGAACTTCAGTTCCTCGACATCATGAAGCAGGCGAGGAAAGTCGAAGACGCTCTCGAAGTGCAGCGTCAGATTGCCGACGTTCGCACCGACATCGAAAAGCTCGAAGGACGCAAACGCTTTCTCGAAAACCGCTCCAGCCTTTCGACGATTACCGTCAACCTCGAAGGGCCGCGCCAGATCGTCGTGAGTAGCAGCAGCTTCGGACGCAGCGTACGCGAGTCTCTTTCCGACGGCGTCGATTTTGGTTCGGGACTGCTGTTGTTCCTGATCCGCTTTGTGATCGTGATGGTCCCGGTCACCATCTTCCTGCTTTTGCCGCTGGGCCTGCTGTTCCGCTATTTTGTACGGCGTGCAAAACGAATCCAGTTGGCGCAAGCGCTTTCGACTCCCGCTGGCGATTAGTCTTTACCTGTGTTTGCTGGTGGTTGGGTGTGGCAAGTCTCAACCACCTGCGAACACGGACCAGCAGAAACCCGGAGTTACATCGGTTGGCGTTGTCAAAGCAACGCCGGTGGCGACGAGCATCACGAAAGGTGAAACAGGCGATGCCGTCGTACGACTCAAAATCGCCGACGGCTATCACGTTAACGCGAACCCGCCGAGCCTCCCTTACCTGATCGCGACGCAACTCGATCTCACATCCACAGCGGGAATCTCGGTCGACTTCATCACCTATCCGAACGGGTTGCAGAAGAAGTTCTCATTCGAAGAACGGCAGCTCTCGGTTTACGAAGGCGAGACGGATCTGAAGGTACGCCTCACCGCAACGAAGACTGCGAAACCCGGCGAACACAACCTTTCAGCCAAACTGCGCGTCCAGGCATGTGACGATCAGGTCTGCTATGCTCCCGGTACCATGGACTTGACGTTGCCGGTAACGGTTAAGTGAAGACGTTTTGGTTGATCGCGGCGGCTGTTTGTGGCGTAGTAGCTTTGTACTTCGCGTACACGGGGAATTACGACAACGCGTTTGTCGCGGCTGCGGTCGGTGGCGTCTCGTGGATTCTTAGTTACCGGGTGCAGTTGAAAGAAAAACTTAAAGACGATGAAGATGAAGACTCTTAGCTTACTTGTTTTGATCGCGTTGATTAGTTTGACGCCGGAGGTGGCCATGTCCTCACAAGCCGAAGTACGCAGCACGGTGCAGAGTGTTTTCGAGCAACTCAAGTCCGGCAATTACAGCGCTCTTTACGATGTGTTGCCGAACTCGGCGCGCACGCGCATGTCGCGCGAACGTTTCGTCAGCGCGTTGCAACGCGCCCAGGGTTTTTATCAACTCGATCGCATGGACATCGGCGCGATCAAAGAATCCGGCAACTTCGCAGTCGTCGACACTACGCTCTACGGACGCGTCGTCAGTCCCATTCAAGCCGAAGGCAAAATCGAAGCGCAGCAGTATCTCGTGCGCGAAGAGGGCAAGTGGCGAGTCGCGACCGGCGATCAGTCAACCGTGAAGAAATTTCTCGCCGCCCATCCCGAATTCGGCAAAGGATTCAGGATTCGTGAGCCGCGGATCTACGTCAAGCAGGGCGACAAGTGGGTGGAATTCAACGTGCCGCGCGCGACGCCGAAGAAGGCCTAACTCAACACCAGCAGATCTTCAAACGACATCTGCGCATCGTCGACACGCTCAGTATACTCACCGTGTCGAATACGATAGCGAGGAACTTCCAGCGCCTCACGCACCGCGTCGAGGTGAAAACGAATGATTCGCGGCGTCAGCCGGACGGAAGGTATCCGGCGCTTCGCTGCGAGCCGGCGCACAGTCGATTCGCTGACTTGCAAGTGTTTCGCAAGCTGTCTGGCAGTTAAAAATTCTTCTCGGATCTCTTCGGTCACAGGGGTTTCGAAGGTAAGTTGAGCGCGACGCGATAAACGGCTGCGCCGTCGATGTCGACGTCTTTGGTCACCGGTTCGGCGCCTTCGGCCTTGACGCTAACGCGATACTTCGCTGCGTCGGGGGAAAGCCGAAACTTGAATGAGCCCGTTTCGGTTGTGAGCCTGCCGTCGATCTTCTTGGTAGTTCCATCGTCGAGTATGCGGGCTAGCTCGACTTTCGCGCCCGGAACGCTGCGGCCGTCGGCACCGAAAACGGAGCCGCTGAGAAAAGCGATCGATCCCTCGTCGATCGTGAGTACGAGCCGGTCGCCGAGCGATCGGGTCTTCCCTGCTTTGACTTCGACGTCCTCGATCGTGCCGATACTTAAACCCGGTTTACGAAACGTCAAACCGTAGATGCCGGGCGTCAATCGTGAGACTGAAAAGTCGCCACCCTTCTGAGTTTCCACGCGAGCGACTTCAGCATCGCCGCGTCTGACGACAACCGTCACGCCGGACGGGTTTCCGGTCTCGACCCGAACTTTGCCCTTGATACTGCCGAGCGACTTGTCTTTGTCCTGGGCAAGCGCAACGCCGGTGATAAACAACGTCAGCAGTAAGGCAAAGGCAGTTTTGTTGAATCTCACAGTCAGTCCTCCACGTATAGACGAGGGATTTCCCAAGATTGATGCGCCGAATGATATCACCGTTTGCTTCCTCGGGTCGCCTCCGTATAATCCTTGGCGCGGCGGCAAGAAGAGAGGTTTGATGAAGAAAACAGCGGCTTTTGTAGCGCAGTTATCGCTGCTTATCCTTCTATTAATAACTCTCGCCACGCCCGGCGTGCCGCAGAATCCTCCCGCGCCAGACCAGCAGCAACAACGCCCGCGCAAAGTCTTTCCGCAAGAGCTCGATCCGGACGACGTAGTACGCACCGACACCGACGTCGTTTCCGTTGATGTCATGGTGACGGACTCGACCGGACGCCCGGTTAAAAACTTGCGCCAGGAAGACTTCAAAGTCTTCTCCGACGACCGCGAGCAACAGATCTCCTTTTTTCAACTCGAGAAACGGCAAGGCGATTTGCGACCGCTGGCGATCGTCTTCGCTTTGGACGTGTCAGGCAGCATGACTTCGGAAGAGATCGTGCGTTTGCGAGGGGCGTTGCAGACATTTTCGAATTACCTGGCGGATTACCCGGTCTCGTACGCCGTGATGACGTTCGGCATGCGCGTGAAAACGTTGCAGAAGTTTACGACCGATCCGCGCAAGCTCGACGAGTCGCTCAAGAACATCTTGAAGGACGCACCCAGCGGGCTTTCGACGCACACTTACGACGCAGTCGACGATGCGATCCGGCTGCTTGTCCGCAGCGCGCCACGCACGCGTGAGCGGCGGCTGATGAAGCGCGCGGTGATGGTCGTGACTGATGGTTTTCCGGTTGGCGATACGGTCAAGCCGGAAACGGTGATCGAACGAGCGAACGCTGCCGACGTGAGCGTGTTCGTAGTAACGCTGCCGTCCTATTCGCGCGTGATGGCGTCGTCAACACAGACGCCGTTGCCCACGCCGCTGGATGTCAGCGGGCTGGCTGAGCTTACAGGTGGGAGAAATGTTTACGCTAACGAACGGGATTACGCCCCGTTGTTTCGAGCTTTGGCGGAAGAGGTCAGCTCGGCATATGTGCTCGCGTTTTATCCGCCGGAGGAAAAGAGACGAGATGGACAGGTCCACACAATCCGGGTGGTGGGACCGCATGGTTTGACGCTCCGTCAAAGCCGTTCAGAGTATCGGGCCGCATCGAAATGAACCCATTGGCAATTGCCGCTTGCCAATTCCCGATTGAAGCCGCTCAAAGAACGAGACTTCCCATGAACAGTAGCAACTAACGCACGCCGCAGTTGGCAATCGCCAACCGCCGATTCTCAGTACTCGTCTTCGTCCTCGTCTTCGTCGAGGCTTTCCTCTTCAACGATATCCAGTTCAACGGGATCGAGCCCCACAACTTCCAGCTCAGTTCCACATTCTTCGCATGACACTATTTCGCCCTTGTCCGTGTCCAAATCAACATGGACATCAGCATCGCATTCCGGGCAAGTTCCGGTCGGCACCTGTTTTCTTCCTCCCCCGCATTAGTGAAGGCAGGGTTACACCCCTTGTAGGGAGAGCACCACTACCCTGTACGCAACCAAGCCAATCTACCCGCGAGCGCTGGAATTTGCAACCTTCTTTTTTTGCGTGCTGGATGGTCCAATAAGGCTGTCACAAAGGCTCCATCTTTTTGTTTCTTTTGCAAAGTTTTCGAACTGTGGCTTGCCTTTTTCTGGAACGCTTAGTGTGGCTTTCCACATTCCTGTTAACAGTAATGAACCCAGTCCGAGGAGAAGGCTAACCGGACCCGAAGGTGTTACCAATAACCTATCCCTAATCAGCGCGGACAACTATAATGCCGCGCATGTTGGCCCCCAGAAAGATGTCGCGCCGCCGGCTGGTCCTGCTGCTCGCTTCTCTCCTACTCGTCGTTCCCGTAGCTTTCTCGCTGACACGTTTCGGATTCCTGTCGTCGACTCCGGCCACGACACTCAAACCTGAACGCAAACCTGAAAACAATCGCTTAACGCGACCTGAACCAACCGCAGACGCTGATTTGGACCACGACGGTATCCCCGATGCTGCCGAACTGCGCACCTTCAACGACCGCGAAAACTTCCGCCGCTGGTTCACGTGGATCGCCGAGATGCAGTTTTACAAGTTGAGCGACGAATGGAACGCGGAACAGCGCGACTGCGCGGGACTGGTCCGCTTCGCCTGGCGCGAGTCACTGCGCAAGCACGACCGAGCGTGGTACCAGCGAATGGGCGAAAACTACGATCCGGTCGCGCCCGACGTTTCGATCGATCTCACGCAGGAGCCGCTGCGTGGAAAACTCTTTAGGACCATGCCCGGTAACTACTCGCCACGCGATCTTGCCGAAGGTAAGTTTTCCGAGTTCGCGGACGCGCAAACGCTCAAGATGTTCAACGTCACTTTCGTCGGGCGCGATCGGCAGCAGGCCCAACCCGGCGATCTGCTTTTCTTTCATCAACCGTGGGTCCAGAAGTTTCCCTATCACGTCATGATCTTTTTGGGCGAGCCGCGGGTCGCGAGCGAGAACGCGCACGACTGGGTGGTCTATCACACAGGCGCGTCGCCGCAGGATGCGGGTGAAGTCAAGAAGGTGCGGCTGTCCGTGTTGGACCAACATCCGAACAAACGATGGCGCCCGTTGCCCAGCAATCCTAATTTTCTCGGCTTCTATCGTCTGAAGATCTTCAACCAGCAGTTCATGGAGCAATGAACGTGTCCCGATTCAATTTCAAATCTCTCCAACCCCGTGCGTTTCTGATTTACCTGATCGTCGTTGCCGCTGCTTTTGCGCTGGCCCATTCGCGGGTCGTGAGTAGCGCGCCGGCGCCGGAAAAAAAGCCGGTCGTTCCGGAGCATGCCGAGACGGTGGTCAGCGCCAAGCCCTTTTTCTCCCTGGCAACGAATCGCACGTTCGGCACGACCGAGAACCCGCGCATGTGGGTCGACTATCGCGGCGTCGACAAGCTCGACTTCCGCGTCTACCGCGTCAACGATCCCCAGCGTTTCTTCTCCGGACTCAGCAATCCGCACCAGATGGGTGAAGACGAGCAGGTAGAGATCACCGAGAAGCTGCAACACAAGCCGTCGTTTCTCGAAAGGTTGCGGTCGATCAAATCGTGGGCTTATGCCGGGTTTCGAAATTATTTGCGGGCGCAGTTGAATTCGCAAACGCGGCGCTCGTTCAATCAGAAGTTTCGCGCCGACGATGCCTCACGTCGCACGCCGCTCAACATCGCCGACTACGCTCGCGTGCCTTTGTTGAATGAGAAACAGCTCGTCACGAGCTGGCGTGAACCGCTGCCGGCGCCGCTCGAACATATTTACGACCGGCGCATGATCCCGTTGGGCAAGCGCGAAGCAGGCGTCTACCTCGTCGAAGCTGTCAGCGACAATCTGCGAGCGTACACAGTTGTGGTTGTTACCGACCTCGCGATGGTTGAAAAGTCGTCTCCTAACGGCGAACTGCTGGTCTACGCCGTGAACCGGGTCACGGGCGAGCCGCAAGCAAACACGCAAGTGACAATTTTGAAGACGCGGAAAACCGTCGCCACTGGCACAACCAACGCCGACGGAATCTTCCGCACGCGCATTGAAACGAAGACCAATGAAGCAGAAGCTGAAACCGACGCGGACGTTGCCGCCGTCGATAACGACTCCTTCGTCGTCTTCGCCTCGCAGCGCGAAAACTTTGCCATCTCGGATCTCGAGTCGTACTACTTCAGCGACGAAGAGGGCGAGGAGGGGAATGTTAACGGTTACATCTACACGGACCGTCCGATCTACCGCCCGAATCACAAGGTGTACTTCAAAGGGATCCTTAGGGCGCGAGATGACAAGGGCCAATATAAAACGCTGAAAACCAAAACGGTGAACGTCACCGTGACGGATCCAAACAGTACGAACGTTCTCGAGCAGGAGTTTAGTCTCTCCAACAACGGCACGTTCTCCGGCGAATTGACCCTTGCCGAGGAAGCACCGCTGGGAACCTACCAAATCGACGCCGAAACGGATGAAGGCGGATCGAGCGGGACCTTCGAAGTCGCCGAGTACAAAAAACCCGAATACAAAGTGAGTGTCACCGCGCCGCAGAAGTTTGTCGCTGCGGGCTCGAACACGAAGTTCGACGTCAGCGCTCGTTACTTCTTCGGCGCGCCCGTCGCAAACGCCGAAGTCAAGTATTACGTCTATCGCGATCGTTACTACCCATACTTTTACAGCAACGATGATGATGAAGAGGCTGACGACAGCGACGACGAGGAGTATTCGCAATACGGAAACTACTACGGCGACATGGTGGCGCAGGGTGAAGGCAAGCTCGACGCGTCGGGCCGGCTGCAGGTCGACTTCCCTGTTCCGCAAAACGGCGCGGACGACATGTGGGATTTCGAGTACCGCCTCGAAGCGCAGGTAACGGATCAGTCGCGGCGCACGATGAATGCTAGTGCGGCCCTGGTCGCAACGCGCGGCAGTGTCATGACGCACGCCTCGCCGGAACGTTACGTCTACTCCAAAGGCGACACCGCGACCGTTGAAGTAACCACGACCGACTACGAAGGGCACCCTGTCGCCGCGGATCTTTCTTTGCAGATGGTCCTGCGTACGTGGGAGAAGGTTAAGGAAAAGGCAAACGAGTACGACCCTGACTACAAGATGGTCGAACAGCCGCTATCGTCGACCGATCTCAAGACGGACCAGCAGGGGCACGCAAAATTTAATTACCAGGTAACCAACCCGGGCAACATCGCAATCAAGACGACCGTCAACGAAAACGGTAAACAGTACACCTCGATCGGCGGCTTCATCTGGGTCACCAGCCGCGATTACCAGTGGAGCGATAGTGCTTACTTCAGCGAAAACTCCGGCTCGGTAAAACTTGTACCCGACAAGAAGTCGTATCGCGTAGGCGAGACCGCGCACGTGCTCGCGATTCTGCCCCACGAGAGCGCCAACTTGCTCGTCACCACTGAAATCGAGAGCGTCATGAGCACGCGTCTGGTGAAGACGACGGGCAACACTGTAATTCTCGATGTTCCGATCGAAGCAGCGTACGCGCCGAATGTTTTTCTCGGTGTGACCTTTGTTCATGAAGGCGACATGTTCAGCGACAGCAAGCGACTCGTGGTTCCCGCGCGCGACAAGATGCTCGATCTGGAAGTCATCCCTGACAAGAACGAATACAAACCGCGGGAGACGGCGTCGTACACGATCCTCGCTCGCGATGCCGACGGCGCGCCGGTGCGCAACGCGGAAGTGAGTCTTGGCGTCGTCGACGAAGCGATTTACAGCATATCGCCCGACTACTCGGGAAATATTCGCAAACAGTTTTATGGTGCGCGCTATAACGCTGTGTCAACGCATCTCTCGATCTCCTATTCGTTCACCGGGTATGCCGGCGACAAGCCGATGGATCTAGCGGCGAACAAACCGTCGTACCAGTTAGCTGACTTCAAGAACCAGGACGATCAGGTCCAGCCGATCATCAGAAAAGACTTCCGCGACACGGCGTTCTGGCAGCCGAGCGCGATCACGGGCGCTGATGGTCGGGCGACTGTGAAATTCAAGTTGCCTGACAACCTGACCACGTGGCGGGCGACGGCGCGCGGTGTCACGAGCGATCTGAAAGTCGGCATGCAGACCTCGAAGGTGCTCGCCCGCAAGGACGTGATTCTGCGTCTCGAAACACCGCGCTTCATGACCCAGGGAGATACGGTAACGCTCTCCGGCGTGGTCCATAACTATCTCAAGGAAGCTAAGTCGACCCAGATCTCGATCTCTGTTGCGGGTGCGAACCTCGTTGGCTCAGGACAGCAGACAGTCACGATCGATCAGCAAGGCGAGTATCGCGTCGACTGGCAGATTTCGGCACCGCAGACCGGGCAGGTCACGTTGCTTGCTAAAGCGTTGACCAACACTGAATCGGACGCGGTCGAACTCACGATCGACGTCGTGCCTCGTGGTTTGCGTGAGGTGAAGGTCGAGCGCTGGGAAACCAGTGAGGAGAATGCCGAGCAGCAGTTCTCACTCGAGCTGCCGGCGAATGCCGATCTGAATTCGCGCAAACTCAGAGTCGAAGTCGCGCCGTCGATCGCGGGCACGTTGTTCGGCGCCCTCGACTACCTGACGACGTATCCATACGGCTGCACTGAGCAAACGATGTCGAGTTTTCTGCCGAACGTGATCGTCACGCAGACACTCAAGAACGTTCAAGCAGCCTCGATTCGCACCGATAATGATTTGAAAAAGAAAGTCGAACGCGGGCGGAATCGCCTGTATGCATACCAGCACGAGGACGGCGGCTGGGGTTGGTGGAAAGACGACGCGAGCGATCCGTTCATGACGTCGTACGTTGTCGACGGACTCACCCTGGCGCGACAAGCGGGTTACGAAGTCGACGACGATCGCATCTCGCGCGGGCGCGACAAACTCGTCGCCATGCTCAACGCCGGGACGAACGACCAAGGCAAACAGCTTGACGCCGAGACGCGTGCGTTCATGGTCTATGCGCTCGCTGAATCGGGCGGTGTCGACGCGAACCACGTCGACAAGCTCTTCGGCGAACGCGGCAGTCTCGAACCGTACGGCCGGGCATTGCTGGCGTTGACGCTGTCGTTGCAAAAAGACAAGCGTGCGACGGACGTCGCGAACGACATCGAACGCACAGCGCGCACGGGCAATCGCACCGCGTACTGGAATTCCAAACGCGAAAAGCGTCTCGACTTCGAGGAAACGGATCAAACTGAAGGAACCGCCCTGTCGCTGAAAGCGCTGACACGCATCAAACCCAACAGTTCATTGCTGCCGTTGGCCGCTCGTTGGCTCGTGTCTGACAGGACCAACGCCTACTACTGGAACTCGACGAAAGACACCGCGTTCGCGATCTACGGATTGATCGACTACGTCAAAGCCAGTCGTGAACTGGCGCCGGCGTACGATCTCGAGGTCTACGTCAACGGCGAGAACGTACTGACTGAACGAATCACCGACGCGAGCGCTGCGAAGACCTTCGTGGTCAACCGTCAGGGCGGCGGCGTCGTCGGATCGAATCAGGTTCGCATCGTCAAACGCGGACAAGGAAGCGTGTATCTGTCGTCGTCGCTCGAGTACTACGGCAACGACGAACAGGTGAACGCGCGGGGTTCCGGAGACTTAAATGTAACGCGCGAGTACTACCGGCTGGGAATCACTGAAGAGAGTTACCAGTTGAAGTGGTCCATGTCTCCATTGACGGGGGAGATCAACTCCGGCGACCTGCTGGTCGTGAAACTGCGCCTCACGGGTGCGCCCGCGCGTCACTTGATGGTCGAGGATCCGATTCCGGCGGGCGCCGAGCAACTCGAGAGCGTCGGCAACCTGAACCTCGACTACAACAACGGCGGGTGGTCCGACTGGTACAGCTCGCGAGAGTTTCGCGATCGGCGCACGGTGTTCTTCCTCGATTCATTCGATGGCGATGTGACGTTCCAGTACGCGATACGCGTGCAGGTGCCGGGCGACTTCGTGGTCGCACCCACGCGCGCCGAGTTGATGTATCGTCCGGAGACTTATGCCAATACAGCTTCCGGCAGATTTAAATTTAGCGAACGATCAGCAGCCAAACACTAATTGGTCTGGGAGGTAGCCCAACAATGAATACGGCAAGCGCAATCTGGTCGGCAGTGCGAATGTTGTTCAAACGACGGACGACGTTGCCGTTGATTCTCGCAGTGTATGCGGCGTTGCTGTTGGCGGTGTACCTGTTCATCAGCACGCGCGAAGCGACAGTGCCGCAGTTGATACTGACGTTCACATTGATGTTCGTCACTCCGCTGCTGTTCTTTCTGTTGCAGGCGGCCAGTGTCAACTACGCGACGGAATCGACAGGACTACTGCGCAAAGCGTTACGCGACTGTTTCAAGTTCATCGCGGTTAGTCTGCCGGTGATCGGGTTGACGGTCCTCGCGGTGTACGGAGTGGGCAAGCTACAGGGCCGGCTCGCGGTCGATCCAAACACGCTGCAGCCGTTGTCACCCAACAAGATGGTGCTGCTGCTGGTCCTTCGTTACTTGCTGATCGCCGTGATTGCGCCGCTCGTCACGATCCAACTCTGGATCGCGACCAGCACGCGTGGTCTGCGCGGGATGATACGCAGCCTGGGTCAAACGCTCGCGCGGGCTTTCGCGCCGCAAACTGTTCTCGTGTTCGCGTTCGGCTTTCTAATCTTCGCCGTCGTTCCTTATTTCCTGTTGGCCCAAACGATGACGATTCAACGAACGTGGCTGGAGTTCTTACTGTTTACGACGCGCGTCGTGTTGAGTGCGCTGCTGGTTTTGATCGGCTGGGTCGTGACTCTCGGGGCGCTTTCGATCGTCAGTGCGCACATTGAAGAAGCGCCTGCCACGCTAGCAGAAGAAGCGCCAGCGACGGGCACCGAAGAAGCGCCTGCGACTCAAGCATGAGAATTTTCGTCCGCATTGGTCTGGTTCTTACCGTGTTGCTGGTAGCGCTTGCCGGCGCGCTGCTGGCAGTGCGCAAACCTGCCGGTGAGCTGACCCGCGAAAAACCAAACGGAAACAAGACAGTAGCCGAGGAAGACGAGCGACTGCAGCAGGCAGCAGAGGCAGCGCTCGGCGAACGGGACGGCGCAATCGTCGTGATCGACGTGCAAACCGGACGCATCCGCGCCGTGGTCAATCCGCAACTAGCTTTTCAACAAGCATCTCCGCCAGGCTCGACGATCAAACCATTCACCGCCCTCGCCGCGCTGCATGCAGGAATCATTGACGAAAAGTCTCGCACCAAATGCCGCGAGCGCTACCGGCGCGCGGGTGTGAACGCCGTCTGTTCGCACAAACGGAATCTCGACCCGCTGAATCCGACCGAAGCGATCGCCTATTCGTGCAACTACTATTTTGCGACCGTCGCCGAACGGCTCAAGGAAGACGACCTGACGAACACTTTGTCTGACTTTGGTTTCGGGCGGACGACCGGCATCAACCACGCCGAGGAAACCGCAGGCGTGCTGTTGCGGAGTGGTTGGGGTCCGGAAAACGCGATCGGCGAAGGCCGCACACTTCAAGTCACGCCGATTCAACTACTGACCGCTTACGCGGCACTCGTTAACGGCGGCCATTTACTTCAACCGTCGCTCGCGTCTGACGGCGAGTTCACTTCCCGTGTCAGATCGGAAGTAAAGATCGACGACACGGAAAGAAAGATCATCCTGAACGGAATGCGCGGCGCGATCATCTACGGCACCGCCGAAAAATCGACTCTCAGTTCCCTGCCCGCTTACATCGTCGGCAAGACGGGAACGTCGCGGCCGCTGCAGGGCTTTCGTTTCAACGGCTGGTTTGTCGGACTCGTTTTCCCGTCTGACAAGTTGACCGACACAGGGAATGTCCAACTCGGCGTCGTCGTGTTTCTGAGAAACGCTCACGGAGCAGAAGCAGCAGAACTCGCGCGTCCGATCTTCGAAGAGTTCTCGCCGAGCAACACGACGACCGCGAATCGTTTGCCTACGCTGCCGCAGCCCGAAGTCACCATTCATCAGGTAAGCGAAAACGTGACCCGACGCATGCCGTTGGAGCAGTACGTCGAACGCGTCGTCGCCACCGAAGGCAGCATGGAGGATCAACCTGAAGCACTGAAAGCGCTCGCGATCGCCGCACGCACGTACGCGATCAAGAACCTGAAGCGTCATGCCCGCGAAGGCTACGATTTTTGCAGCACCACCCACTGCCAGCGTTTCGAGAACTCCGACACTCGTCCCGCCGTCGCCGACGCAGTCAAGTCCACCGCAGGCATGGTGCTGCGCGACGAACAGAACCAAATTGTCGACGCTTATTTCGGCGCGTCGTGCGGCGGCATGACTGCCAATATCGGGACTCTCTGGCACACGGACGCGCCGCCGTACCTGCAAGGCGTTCGCGATGATTACTGCGAGACAGAAGCTCACAGCCGCTGGACCGACACGATTACCGTCGATCGCATGACCAAAGCGTTGCGCAGCGATCCGCGGACAGACGTCGGGCAAACAATTCGCGAGGTGTCAGTCGCACGTCAGGATGGAACCGGACGCGCCGAGCTGGTGTCTATCGTCGGCGATCGCAAACGCGTGGTTAACGGCTGGGATTTCAAGCTGATCGTCGGGCGGGCGCTCGGCTGGAACATGTTGAAGAGCTCGCGCTTCACGATTTCACGCTCCGGCTCGGCGTTTGTATTTCAGGGTAGCGGCTTCGGACACGGACTCGGTTTGTGTCAGGAGGGAGCGCACGTGATGGCCGAACGCGGATTCACGCATCGACAGATTCTCGCGAAGTACTTTCCCGGTACCAACCTGGACTCGCGGGTCATGCCGGTCAGCGCAAACCGCTCGCTCCGCAGTGAGCACTTTCGCGTAACGTATCCCAAAAGTCTCGAAGCAAACGAAGCGACCGCTCTTCTCAACCTGCTCGAATCCACGCGCACGCAAGTCTTACGACGCACCGCCGGAAAGGGCTCGCTGCCGCAGCTCGAAATCGTCGTCAACGAGACGACAGGCGATTTCACCGGACGCACCGGAATGCCGCCGTGGGCCGCCGCAGCGACTAAAAATAGTCGGATCGAATTACAACCGTTGGCCCTGTTGAAGAAACGAAGAATTCTGGAAACAACGCTGCGCCACGAACTCGTACATGTAATGGTCGACTCGATGGGCGGCGGTCAAACGCCACGCTGGCTGACCGAGGGGCTAGCGCTCTACGTGGCAGGCGAAGGGCCAATGCTGCCGCAGTCACACGAAAGCAAGTCGCTGCCGGTTGAAACGATCGACCAAAAGCTCGCCTCAGCGAAGACCTCAGCGGAGATGCAAGATGCTTACGCCGCAGCGTTCAGAGCAGTGAGTGAACTCATCCGCGCCGAAGGCGAAAGCAAGGTTTGGAAACGCGTTGCCGAGCGAAACTATTCCGTCTCATCCGTGTTAAGGTGAATTAGCAATGAACCTCAAACTCCCGACTCCAATCGCTTCGTCCCTGGTTCTTCTAATCGCACTTGCAGCATCCGCCGCGGCCCAGCCCAGACGGCAGACGCCCGCGAGAACACCACCAGCACCCGCACCGACGCCAGTACCAACGCCGCCGCCAACACTCGACACGTTACTCGCTGCAGACACTTACCGCGTCTACGGCGAAGTGCGATCCGTGGGCCAACTGATCAAATCGAACTCGGTAAACGAAATCCTCGAGCCGATTCTTCAACTCGCAGCACCGCCCAAGGAGTTCAGAACAGTTGTTCGCTGGTTGAATCTTCATGCAGACGAAGTGGTATCGTCGCGATTGCTCTTCGCCGGTTGGCCCTCGACCAGCGACGTTCCTTCAATGCTGGTCGCGATTGAATTCGCCTTACCTGAGGAAGCGAACAAGTTTCAGCAGCAGTTGAATCCGTTTCTCAAGAAGATCATTCCCGCAACGACTTCCGCCGACGAACCCAACAAGACGGAGCCAAACAAAAACGAACCTCTGCCATATCACATTCAACAGGCCGGCTCACTCGTTTTGATCACTCCGACACCACTGAACATCAAAAAGCTACGACCAGCCGGAAGCAAGTTGCTCGCTGAAGACACAAACTTCCGCGTCGCCCGCAACCGTCTAAATACTGAGTCGATCTTTTTCTTTTACGACGTCGAGCGCGTCGCGAAGGAAGAAGAAGTACGAATCGCCAAGGCCCAGGAAGAGTACCAGAAAGAAGCTGCTGAGAAAGCGGCGCATCCCGAGCCGCCACCCGAAGCACCCAAGGTTGAACTGGCAGATCCTGAAGAAGAGCCCGATGAGCCTCCTGATCCGGCGGCGACACCACCACCCGAGATCGTCGGCGTGGTAGCCAATACGGGAACGTCGGGCAATAGTGCACCCGTCGTCGCAGTGTCACCGTCGCCGGCCGTCTTAGCGCTGTCGATGATGATGTCGGTCATCGGCAACGTCGAGTCGAAGTCGCCCGCCGCGATCGGCGTTGGCGTATCTCTTGAAGGTGAGTCGTTCGACGTGCGCGCGCTACTGGTTAATGCGCCCGGCGAGAAGAGCGATCCGATACCGTTCCTGCCGGTGCTGATTCCTGGTGCGCCGGTGGCGCCCGAGGCTCCCAACATTCTTCCCGCAGACACGGAAACGCTCGTGACGATGTCACTTGACTTCGCGCAGATCTACGCCGCTCTTTCCACGCCACGACCACCGGTGAGGGGGCATGGTCCTATATTCACCGCGGACAAAACGGGCGACGCCGAGATGGAGTCGCCGCTTGCGTCGCTCGAGAAACAATTAAAGATTAAGATCAAAGACGATGTGCTACCGCTGCTTGGTTCTGAGATCGCGGTCAGCATGCCAAACACCGTGGACTGGTTTGAGCCGCCCAAAACGGAACCGCCGGCAACGTCACAGCCATCACCAACACCTGAAACTCCACCGGATGCGCGTTCGGGCGACAACTATTCACTGACGGTTACGACCAAGGACGCGTCCAAAGACAGCGGTCAGACAGTGGTCGTCGCGATTTCGTTGAAAGACAAAGAAGGAATGCGAGCGCTGCTGCCCAAGGTGATCGAGAACTTCAAAGGCGCGAGTGCACTCGCTCAAACCGAACGACGTGAAGACACGGAACTCGTGTCGTACCTCAACACCGTTGCCTACGCGTTCATCGGCAACTTCCTCGTGATCTCGCCCGACGTCGCGGCGGTCAGACACGTCGTCGATTCGTACCTCAAGCACGAAACTCTTTCAAGCGAACCGCACTTCAAAAACTACACGCGCTGGCAGCCGCGGCAGGTGCAGGGACAGGCCTACATCTCGCCGGGTTTGATGGAGGGTTACCGTAAATGGGCACAGGAGCCGAACGCGCAGATCAACGAGCAGACTCGAGCTTTCCTAACGAAGTTCAGCATCGTGGCCCAACCGGTGACCTACTCGCTGTCGAATGAAGGATTTGGTCCATTACACGAGCTGCACGTTCCCAAGAACCTCGTGCTGCTGATGGTCGCGGCCGCATCCGGCTTCAGTTCGCAGACTGTCGATGTGGAAATCCAGGCGCCCGATCCCAAGCCACCGGTCGAGCAACAGCCCAAGTTACCACCGAAGCCTAACGAACGACCCTTCTGAGATTTTCGATAACCAACGGTTGGACTGGTTCCGCCAGCTCGAAACCAAACACTCGCGAGTAGAAGTAAAGTTCTCCTTCGAGCGCGCGCTTGATGTTCTGCGCCTTCCGGAAACCATGTTGCTCACCCTCGAACGCCGCGTACGCAACCGGAATCCCTTTCGCTCGAATCGCGTCGACCATCTTCTCCGCCTGGTTCGGCGGCACCACCTTGTCTTCCAATCCCTGAAAGAAGATCACTGGACACGATAGTCGTTCGGGATAGTTGATTGGCGACCGTTCAAAGTAGATGTCTTTCCGCGCGGGGTATGGACCAAGCAGACCAGTCAGGTATTGCGACTCAAACTTGTGCGTGTCGCGCGCCAGCGCTTCTGCATCGCTGACTCCGAAATGACTCGCACCCGCTTTGAAGGCGTTGCGAAATGTCAGCGCGCAAAGCGTCGTGTAACCACCCGCGCTGCCGCCGGTGATGATCAATCGTCGGCCGTCGACTTCGCCACGGTCCACGAGATACTTCGCGCCATTCACACAGTCGTCGACGTCGACGATGCCCCACTTTTTGTTCAAACGTTCGCGGTACTGCCGGCCGTAACCCGTGCTCCCGCCGTAGTTGACGTCGAGCACCGCGAATCCCCTGCTGGTCCAATACTGCACTGACAGACTCAACGCGGTTGACGCAGCCGCGGTTGGACCACCGTGACTCTTAACGATCAGCGGCGGCTTCTCGCTGTCCGGCGCGCGGAAGTCGGGATTCTGCGGTGGATAGAAAAACCCGTGCGCGGTCAGTCCGGCTTCGGTGGGAAACTCGATCGCGCGAGGTATCGAGAAGTACTGCGGATAGACTTCCTGTTCGTTTGCCCGTCGCAGCGTTTCAAACTGGCCCGTCGCCACGTCGAATCGCGTGATCGATGCGACTTCAGTCGGCGAACCACCGCGAAATACCGCCTGACCGTTCCCGGCCTTGAGATACTGAATGTCCGTGTACGGCGAATCGACGACCGTCAGTTTTCCGGTGGTCAAGTCGATCGTCTCGAGCCGCGAGACGCCCTGCTCGACGTGACTACACACGATCAGTTCAGGCGAGGCAAAGGCGTACAGCGACATTCCGAAAAGCCATTGCGGCATTCCCAGTTCCGCCTTCGATCTCGTGACGCTCTCGATCTCGCCGTCGGTGGAAATCCGCTGCAGGTTCCACCAGCCGTTCCGGTCGGAGGCGAAATACAACACGCCATCGGGCGACCATTCCGGTTGGAAGATCGATTCCGCCACACCACCGGCGACCCACCTCGTGGACGCCAGAGCGCCGTCTGGGCCAAATTCACCAACCCACAGTTCGCAGCCGTCCCAGGGCATGTTCGGGTGGTTCCAGGTAAGCCAGGCGAGTTGGGTTCCATCGGGGCTCACGCGCGGCGATGAATAGAAGTCGTTGCCATGCGTCAGGACTAGTCCGCAATCGTCGTTCGTGTCGGTGCTCAAACTGACGATCGTGTTCGCGGCTTCAGCGCCTTGGACCGTGTGGTCCTCCCGCACGCACACCAGTCTTCCGCGCACCTGGTCCAGGCAGGGATCTGAATAGCGCATCTCGGCAGCAGGCGTGAGCGGTTGCGGCTGGTCGTCTGGTCCAAGCTGCTTGTAAAGCCCTTGATCCGTGAAGTTCGAGAAATAGACCACGCCCTTGCTAACCAGGTAATCGCCGCCGCCGTATTCGTGAACGCGCGTCCTCGCGTTGAAGGGTTGCGGCGTCATGTCCGTAAAACTACTGAGAACAGATCGCTTGACGATAACGTTGCGGCCACCTTCGGTGGGACGTAATTCCAACCAGTAAACGTCAGACCCGTCGAGCTGTGGCTGACTGAGACCAACAGAGCCGCCTACGATCAGGTCCGCGGTGATGGGCGATTTCCATGAGCCAAACGGCGCTATCTTCGGTGAATTTGCCAAGACATTTCCTCGATGATTATTCCCTTCAACGCTTAGTATCGTCGGGGAACTTTGAAAAACTCTTGTGACAACCTCGCAAAAGCTTTACAAGACTTATGCAACCTACCCAACTCCGCGGGCAAGTAGTATCTGCCCGTCGTTAATTCTCCATGGGAGAACTGAGATAAAGGCAAGGGCACTGGTCTTGGGGGAGGTCAGTGCCCTCTCTTTTTGTCTGCGCCTCATCTTACAGCAAACCGATCGTTTCTGTGTCCATCTGTCGCGAGCGCGCGTAATCGATATTGACTCGCACTTAAATCCAGTTGACAATTCGCCTGCTTCAAAACCACAGAGAGGTGGGCCCGCCCAATGCCATCATCGCCTTCATCGTCAGCGTGGAAAAGACTGTTCATTCTCTGTCTGATTACATGCTTCGTTCTCGGCAGCGTTCCGCAAACATCGAGCGCCGACACGTTTCGTCCCGTAGTTCGCGGCAAGCGTGGGGTGGTTGCCGGCGGTAGCCCGTTGTCGGTCGAAGCAGGGCTGAGGATTATGCAACGCGGCGGCAACGCGGTCGACGCCGGTGTAGCAACGATCCTTGCCGCCTCGGTGATTGAATTCTCACACTTCTCGTTTGGCGGTGAAGTGCCGATCCTGATCAAACTGAAAGACCAGAAGGTGGCGGTCGTCGAAGGCATGGGCACGGCGCCGATGAAGGCCACGCGCGAATTTTTCGTCGAGCGCTCCAAACAACAGAACCTTTCGAGTTCAGGTGATACGACGTTACCTAGCCCACGTCGCGGCGGCGGATTAATTCCCGGGACTGGACCACTCTCGGCGACCGTACCCGGAGTCCTCGACGCCTGCGTAACTGCGCTGGACAAGTTTGGCACGAAGACACTCGGCGAAGTCATCGAGCCCGCAATTCAGCTTGCCGACGGCTTCCCGATCGATGAGTTGCGTGTGCAGTACATCCGGACGCGCTCGTCCGTATTTTCGCAATGGCCCGACGCCAAGCGGATCTTTCTTCCCAACGGCGAAGCACCGAAAGTCGGCGACCTCTTCGTGCAGGCCGATCTTGCGCGCACGCTGCGCGAGATCGTTCGCGCCGAAAAGCTGGCGAGTCGCGGCTCACGAAACGCGCGTCACGCCGGTCTGATGGCAGCGCGCGACTATTTTTACAAAGGTCCGATTGCCAAGCGCATCGGCGATTACATGCAGGCGAACGGCGGATTGATCGGCGCAGAAGATTTTGCGCGTTTTTCCGCGACTGTGGGCCAACCAGTCTCAGCGACGTATCGCGGGTACGAGGTTTACAAACCCGGTTTTTGGACGCAGGGTCCGGCGCTGGTCGAAACGCTCAACCTGCTCGAAGGTTTCGACTTGAAGCAGATGGGCCACAATACCCCGGCTTACATCCACACGCTCGCCGAAGCTCTCAAGCTCGGGATGGCTGACCGCGACCGTTACTACGGCGATCCGAATTTCGTGAAGATTCCAATGACGGAACTGTTGTCGAAGGACTACGCCGCTCTGCGCCGGCCGCTGATCGATCAGCAGCGCGCCTCGCTGGCCCAGCAACCCGGCGATCCGACGAACATGAAGGCCGTCCTCGCGAGTGCGGTCCAAACCATCGGACGCGTTTCCACAGTGCCCGAGATCGAACGTAGCAACGACACGACGTGCGTGAACGTCGTCGACAAAGAGGGAAACATGTTCAGTGCCACACCGAGCGGCGCGTGGTTACCGGCTGTCGTGGCGGGTGACACCGGAGTTTTAATGGGCCAACGACTGCAATCAGCGCTGACAGATGCGAACAGTCCAAACGTGGTTGCGCCCGGCAAACGGCCGCGCATCACGTTATCGCCCACGCTGGTGTTGAAGGACGGCGAGCCGTTCATGGTGCTGAGCACGCCCGGCGGCGACAATCAGGACCAGGCGCTGCTGCAGGTGCTATTGAATATCGTCGAGTTTGGCATGAATCCGCAGGAAGCGGTCGAGTCGCCGCGCTTCGACACGCAACACTACGTCAGTTCGTTTGACGATCACGAGTTCCTTCCGGGCTCGTTGAACGTCGAAGCACGCGTAGGTTTGAAAACGATTCAGGAGTTATCGGACAAAGGGCACAAGGTGAAGACGCAATCCGATTGGGGCACGCTGTCCGCTCCGACGGTGATTGTGTTTGATAAGCGAAACGGCGTCGCCTCCGCGGGCGCCGATCCGCGACGGAGTCGTTACGCCGTCGCGTGGTGAACAAATCATCAACTCTCAAAGGAGTCCCCCAATGAAAAGCTTCACGAGAAAGACGGTCCTCTTCACCGTGGCATTAGCGGTCGTGCTGGCAGCGCAAAGCAGCTCGGCCGCGCCGCCGCTTCCCAACCCGGTTCTTTTCCTGACCGGACTGGAACATGTAGTTGTCAACGGCAAGCAAGTGGTTCGCTACAACTACGACGTATTGAACAAGGATGAGTATCCCGCCGAGCTGTTCGCGGCTGCGCCCACGCTTCCTCCGTGTGGCTCGAACACCAAAGCCGCCCGCACCTGGGTGGACGTCTACGATCAAAGCGGCAAGCGGCTGCAAGGCTTTTGCGCGCTGGGCAAACCGTCGGATCTGAGTAAGATCTGGTTTGCGCTCGACGAGGAAACGGTTCCGCCGAGCTACGTCTACATCGAACTTAACGACCGCCAGACCAACACGAAGTACAAATCAAATCTGGCCGACACAACACTGTGATCCAAGAATACGAGGGGGACAACGATTCATGGCTGTAGAAGAAGGTAAACGCTTCATCGATTTCAAACTCAAGAACCAGAACAACGAGACCGTCACACTCGACGACTTCAAGGGCAAGTGGCTGGTGGTCTATGTCTATCCGAAAGACGATACGCCCGGATGCACGATCCAAGGCAAGTCGTTTACGGCGAGCAAGCAGGACTTCGACGACGCGAACATCGCCGTCGTTGGTGTTAGTGAAGACGATGTAGCGTCGCACGAGAGTTTCTGCAAGAAGTTTGGTTTCACGATCGATCTGCTGGCTGATCCGCAGCACGAGTTCCTGGAGGCGTCAGGTGTGGGCCAGAGCGAGTACAAAGGCACGATGTACTGGAACCGCACCAGTTTCGTGATCGATCCGGAAGGCAAACTGCGGAAGATCTATCGCAAGGTCAATCCGGACGGGCACGAGCAGGTGCTGCTGGACGACATCAAAGCGATGCAGGCTAGTAGTAGCGGGGCCGGCGCGCATAGTTAATGCTGGCGTATGTCTTTTGGCACTGGCCGCAGCCGGGGGTCGACGCGGAAAGGTACGTCGACCACCTGGTTGCGTTTCATCGCATTCTCAACGCAAACAAGCCGGTCGGGTTCAATGGGTCGCGGGTATTTTGTATGCGCGACGCGAGCTGGCTGGATACTACCGGCGACGCTTATGAAGATTGGTACTTGCTGGATGATTCGTCTGCGTTGGACCGGATTAACGAGGCGGCAGTCTCCGGCGTGTGCGAAGCGCCGCACAATCTGGTCGCGCGAGAAGCAGCCGGCGGCACTGCGGGTTTGTATCGAATAAAGTTGGGTGACGTTTTTGCGGAACCAGCTTATGCGCTGTGGTTGTCAAAGCCCGCCAGTGTGTCATACACGGATTTCTATTCAGTGTTAGAGCCCGTCATCAAAGAGGCGCAGGGCGCATTGTGGCAACGCCAGATGACGCTTGGTCCAACCACTGAATTCCTCATTCACAGCGCCACGCCCATCCAACTGCCGGAAACGTGGACCGCTAGTCAACTTTTAACTCTGCAATCAGTGGGCAGTGGTCAGTCGCCGATTTGATTAACTCCTTCGGCTCAGTCATCACCTCACAACTCAGCAACCGCTCGCGAAAAACCTTGGGCAAAAACACGTAATCCAAACGCACGTGCGGATCCCACGTCGGGAATGTGTACCCCTTGTCGGCGTGCAACGTGCGATAACCATCCGCGTAACCCGCATCGAGCACGAACTGGATCGTCTCGCGTTGCAACTTGCGGCCGCTGATCCAGATCAACGCGCGGATCCACGCCGGCAACTTTTCCATCTCGAGGATCTCTCCCGGCGCAAGCGTGTTGAAGTCACCGACCAACACATGCAGACCCGCTTGATGTCGTTTGATTCCCTCTAACAGCGCTCGTATTTCACGCCAGCGCCGGCGTTCGTCCCAGCGCGAAAACCTCGCGCTCAGATGCAAGCCAAACACGCGCGCTTCAGTTCCCGCCGGAATGATTTCGAGAAACGAGTGACGCGCGCCGGCAGGATAGTGCCACTCGTGATACGCGACTTCCTTTCGACTCAGAAAACCGATCGAATGGTTGCGACGCGCAGCCCAGAACGGAAAACCGGTCGCAACGGACAAGCGCTCGATCACGTCAGGGCGAGTTGCTTCCTGAAACACGACGAGATCCGGCGCGACGGTTTTGATCACCTCCGCGAGTGCCTGCTCGCGGCCCACTCCTCCGAATCTGATGTTGTAACTGAGTAGCCTCAGACTCACGCATCTGCCCCGGATTCGACGACCACGTAGTATGGTTCGCCAAACAGCACGTCGCGGCCGTAGAGAACCATGCTCGACGTGGCCTGAAAATTCACGGGGCGTCCGACCAGTTTCTGCAACGACTCGCGCAGAGGATTCAGGCTCGGGGCTATGTCAGGATCTTTATCGCAAAGCGGTTTTGTGTGGAGGGCGGGGATGTAATAAGCGTCCGACGACCACGCTTCCATCACTTTACTGCCGACGAGTGTGACGTCGAGATCGCTCGTGCCCTTGCCGAGCGAATCGAAAGCGCCGCCATCCTCGTGACGCTTGTTCGTCACGACGCTGCCGCGCAGAACGATTCCGGTTCCCTCGGGCAGGCCTTGTTGAAGCTTGCGGTAGAAAGCGAGGAAGAGACGTTCGTCGCCGTCGAAGGCGAGCGTCACGATGCGAGAATGAATCTCGTTCGGCGTCATCTCATGAGCATCTTTTGGTTCGATTGGTCTGTCTGTCATTTGATCTCTAGTTCCGCCATCACTGGAATATGGTCCGAGGCCAAAGTTTCTATCACCCACGACTTCCTGGCCCGCACCCGATCTCTCACGCGATAAAAAATATGATCGATGCGTTTCGCAGGTTTGTCGGCGGGATAACTAAAACCTTCGGTCCTGGCCCCGCTGGTCACCCAGGCATCGTCGAATTTGGTGCGCATCAGTTGACAAGCGCTGCCTGCCGGCACGTCATTTAGATCGGCGACGACGATGGTCGGGCCTTGCACGCCGTCGAGAAACTTTAGCAACTGCTCGGTTTCAAACAAACGTCCATCGTCGTACTGGTAGTCGAGATGCGTCGTGACGAAATTAACGGTTTTACGATCGACCTCGACTTCGACTCGCAACATGCCGCGGCGTTCGGCTTCTCGCTTGTTCTCATACATGCGGTGCTCGGTGTGCTTGATCGGCAGGCGCGAGAGAATGGCGACGCCGTATTTTCCACCCTGGTAGTCGAGGTTTGGAGCAAACGCATACTCCATGTGCGTCAGCGCCGCGAGCTCGGCGATCTCGTCCTTGCCTTCGGTGCGCTTCACACCGCGATCCACTTCCTGCAAGCCGACGAGATCCGGACGCGCGGCGTTGATGACGTCGGCGATTCGTTGGAGGTCGAGTTTCCTTGTCCATGCCGACGCCGACGTGGATGTTGTAAGTCATCACGCGCAGCGTTCGTTTGGCGTCGCTCGGAGAAGCAGACCAAAAAATCGCAAACGCGAGCAGGACAAATAAGACAATTCGTGAGATCCGTGTTGGCATAAATGCGACGCGCATCTTAACATGGGCGCTTTATGCGTCTCTTCCCCTGGCTCGTCATGTTCTGCGCCGCGTTCTCAGCGGGCGCAATCAACGCCATTGCCGGGGGTGGAACGCTGCTCACCTTCCCGGTTCTCATCTGGCTTGGTCTCGATCCGAAAGTTGCAAACGGCACCAGCACGGTCGCGTTGTGGCCCGGACTGTTTGGCGGCCTTTTCGGTTATCGGAGAGAACTCGAGAACAGTTCGACTATCCTGCTCCGCCTCGGCGCGACAAGCGTCGTTGGCGGCGCGTTCGGCGCCTGGCTGCTGATCTGGACCCCCTCGCCTCTGTTCGCCGCCCTCGTTCCCTTCCTGATTCTCTTCGCCACGGTCCTCTTCATGGTCCAGGGAGAGATGAACAAGCGGCTCCGGCTGGGATCGATCGACCAAAATCCCACCAATCTCTGGTGGACCGGCGCGATCGTCTTCCAGTTTTTCTCCGCGATGTACGGTGGTTACTTCGGCGCCGGCAACGGCATTTTGATGCTCGCCGTGATGGGACTGCTCGGCATGAACGAACTGCATCGAGCCAACGGCATCAAGAACTTTCTCGGCATCTGCATAAACAGTGTCGCCGTGTTGAGTTTTTCGCTCGCCGGTCTCGTGGTCTGGCCGGACGCGCTCGTGATGGCTTGCGGCGCTCTGGTTGGCGGGTATTTCGGCGCAAATATGGCAATGCGCGTCGGGCAGACCTGGGTGCGACGAGGGATCGTCGTGATCGGACTCGTGATCTTCGTCGTGATGATCTGGAGGTTGCGGTACCGGTGAAACTGCCGCGCGAGTTCTATACGCGTCCGAACGTCCTCACGGTCGCTCGCGATCTACTTGGCAAACTGCTCGTGGTTCCTGCGCCTGATGGTCAACGCGTTTCGGGAATGATCGTGGAAGTCGAAGCGTATCGTGGTCCGGACGATCGTGCTTCACACGCGTACGGCGGACGCAGAACCAAGCGCACTGAAACGATGTACCAGGAAGGCGGTATCGCGTACGTCTATTTTGTTTACGGCATGTACTACCAGTTCAATGTCGTCAGCAACGTCGTCGACACTCCGCACGCGATTCTGGTGCGTGCGGTCGAGCCGGTTGAAGGTATCGAAGTCATGCGCGAGCGCCGTCATTCGCATCCCGACAAGAACCTGACGAACGGCCCAGGCAAGCTGTGTCTCGCGATGGGGATCGATCGCGACCTCGACAAAGCGGATCTACTCGGCGATCGCGTGTGGCTGGAAGAGTTTCAGAATGTGAAGCCGGCCCACATCGCGCGTGGCCCGCGCATCGGCATCGACTACGCAGAAGAATGGATCGACAAACCGTGGCGCTTCTGGATCAGGAACAACGGTTACGTCAGCAGGAAATAATCTACCGCATGAATTTTCGGCGGATTGCGAGTATCAGTAATGCCGCTTGTAACGGCCCCACGATAGACTCGGCTATTACCAGGAAAGTAGCGGCATCTGTAACCGGCTTCTGATCGGGCTTCTGCAGTGACAGCACGCCCAGACTGTACATCAGCGCTTTACTGAAACGGAGCGGCTGACCAACAGTGTCGGCCGGCACAATTGCGACTTGCTGAGCGGTCGTTGCAGGAGCGAGTTGCACATCGGTCCGCGCAAAACCCACGCGCATGTAGAGCAACCCGAACAACAGCCAGAGCACGATCAAGCCCATCGTCGCCCGTCGGATCCGCTCGCCATAACCACTTGCCGCCCAATACCACCAGTGCAGGGTCCAAAATGCCCGGCCTTCATTCTTGGAGTGGCGTTGGACTTCCATCGACGAGTAGCGGAAATCGGATGCCTGACGATACCGGTGTGAGTCTTCGCTGTTCACCGCAAGATTTCGATAGGCGGCTCCCAGTAAAGCATGTGCGCGCTGACCATGAACCTGGACGGCTCGCTGTATCTCGTCGCCGGTTACGTTCTGCCACGTCACGTTTGTGAACACCACCTGCGAAATTGGAGCGCCGCAGAACCACCATGGGCGCAGTACGGTGTTGTAAAACTGGACGAGTGCCGGGTTATCAAATCTCGACGCCTCGAAAATGACGTCTTCATTCAGCGCAAACGCATTCTGCCCTTCAGTGCCGGACAGCGAAAGCGAGTCGCGACAGGTGGGATTGAACTTTACAGACGCGCGAAACGTGACGTTATCGAACATTGTTTCGCCGCCAAATTTCGTGCCAAGGAACGACACTGGTTGATGGAAGTTGGAGCCCACGAAGTTCGCGGTCTCTGCAAACTCGGAGAGTGTGAAGTCTGCCTCTCCATTAAAGTCCGACGTCGCGCCAAAATAGCGATTGAACTTAGTGGACTTGAACGAGACCTTGGAAAAGGAATTTCGAAATAAGACCTCCTCTGTGAAAGTGGCGCCCGAAAAATCAGCAGCGGTGGTCCATTCCCCGCCTTCGACCATGACAGACTCGGCGAATCGCACCCACGCAAAGTTATAGTCACCGTTCTTCAGTTTTTGATTGAGGGCCGCGCGATATTCGGCAATACGATCGTTTGCCGGATGGTGAAGCGGACAGTAGTTCTCGCCACTGTGTACTTTGACTGGGCCGAGACAGGCGCCTTTAGAGGACTCGAAATAAGCACACGTTTGAGGAACTGCGGGACCAGAGGTCATCGGGGCTCACCTCCGTGTGAAGTTTAATCGCTGCCGTACCGGATCTCCATGTGTCGGGTGCGATAGCCCGCGACGACCAGCACGATGAGGGTAACGAGCAGCATGCTCGGAATCGAGATGTACGCTGGCGTTGGTTCAGCGATGACCGCTAAAGGACCTTCTTTGATCGCGGCTGAGACCGGCACCGGCGACAGCGAGTTCAGGTAATGAATGACACTGATCTTCTTCAAGACGGGCGGCAGCAGGAAGTTGAGCCACTCCCAACCGTAGAGCAACAACGCCGGGACGATCGGGTTACGAATAAACAATCCCACCACCAGGAAGAACGCACCGTAACCAACGCACGCCAGCATCGTGATTCCGGCATACGTCAGCATCTGGCCCAGTCCTCGACCTTCAGTGAAGTACCGCACGGTCTGTGAATAGTAGTGCGGGAGATAAAGCAGCAGCATCGACACGATTGTCGTCGTCGTGAAGAACACGATAGACGTCAAAAGGCCCGATAGATACTTGCCAGTGACCAGCACTTCTCTTCTCAATGCACTCAGGAAGTAGTAGTGCAGACTGCGGTCCACCAATTCGCCACGAAACAGATTCATGAAGATCCAGGCGCAGCCGAAAAAGATCACGGTGCGGAGGATCAGCGTGTGGTACAGAACGGCGTAAATCAAACTGAGATTGTTGAAGCTCAGCTCTTCGCTCGGGGGAACAAAGGCGAACGCGATCAATGGCAACAGCGGCAACGACGCAATCAGATAAATGAGGATCGAGCGCCGGCTAAAGAAATTCTTCTGGAGTTCCAGACCCACGATCGCGCGAATCTGGCGCAGCCACAGCCCCCACGACGACGAACTGACTTCGGGTGTACCGATAACCTCAGCAGCGGAACTCATTCAGATTTACTCCTATGCACTGTCACCCGACGTGCCAATCAAATATTGATAGACGGCACTCATATCGTCGTCGACCGGCGCGACTGACTCGACGTTGACTGCACCCTCACTGACCGCCCGATTCAACAGCAGATAGAAACGATCCGCGTCACGCGTTCTGACGAATAGTCCGGCACGGTCTTCATGCAATCGCGCTTCGACAACGCGGTCCTCGGAAAAAACATAGGCAGCGAGCTTCGCCGGTTGATCGCAGCGGATCAGGATCTGCATCGGATGCTCTTCCATCTCGTCGCGAACGCCCGAAATGTTTCCCTCGGCGACGATGTAGCCGTTGTTTATCAGCACCACCCGGTCGGACATGTTGTCGACCTCGTGCAGGATATGCGACGAGATGATCAGGTGCAGCCCGTCGGCGGCGAGCTTTTTGAACAGCGCGATCGTCTCGCTACGGACCATCGGGTCAAGTCCGTTCAGCGGCTCATCGAGAATCAACACCGACGGCTGATGCGCGATCGACTGCGCTAATCGAATACGCTGTCGCATGCCCTTGCTGTACGCCGCCACTTTGCGATCCGCGGCTTCGACCAGATTCACGCGTTCGAGTGCGACCTGCGTCAAATCACTAACCTGCTTGTTACTAAAACCGTGTATGTAAAGATACGAACTGACAAACTCGCGCCCGGTCACGCCGCGCGGAAACGAATCGAACTGCGTGCAGTAACCAACCTTGCGAAACAGTCGTTCAGGCTGGTCGGTCGGAATTCCCAGCAACGTGATCGAACCGCGCGTGGGACGCAGTAGACCAGTCATCAGGTTCATTAACGTCGACTTCCCCGCCCCATTCGGTCCGACGAGGCTCGTGATCCCCGGTGCGATCTGAATGTTGACGCGGTTCACGCCGAGTATCTCGCCGTAAAACTTGGAGACGTTGTCGAAGACGATGAGTTGGTCGGCCGGTGTGGACATACGTAATAGTCAGTTGTCAGTCGTCAGTAGTTCGTAGTCAGTTGTCAGTACTAGTCCGCGTGGCTGGCCACAACTGACCACGGACAACGGACTACTGACTAAGCATTCATTTCACGACCTCATAAGCTTTAACTCGCCACGACAGCAGCGCGAGACACACAGCGCAAATCAGAAACAATACGGTCCATGACACCCACAGCGGCGGCTCCAGCAACACGACCTCGCGAACGACTGTGCCTTCCCATCCGCGTATCTGTCTTACCTCGCCCACCCGATCAAACGTGCCGAAGAGACCGGCGGTCACGTTTGTTATCGATGCGATCGGGCTGATGATGTTTCCCCACAGCGTGTTGAAGATCTCGTTTATGAACAGACCAAACGCCGACGGGATCAGAAACAGCGCCACCAGCGCGCCACTCGCAACGACCCGCCACTTCACAAGCGCGGAGATCGTCTGTGTGAGCAAGGCGAGCAAAAATATCCAGAAGAGACCGGCCATCACGATCGAGTTGGCCACCCACAGGTTCTCCTTGAACCAGGCGAAACCTTCCAGGTACGACTGAAAGAAAAACAGCAGCAACTGCGGGACCCAGGTCATGCTCGACAGCAGGATCACCAGCACCGACATTTTTCCGATCACATATTCGGTGCGTGAAAAGGGCCGGCAAAGATAAAGCGGCAGCGCGTTATTGCGCAGGTCGCGCGACACCATCGGCGGACCGATCAGCAAAGCCAGCAGAAACGCAAAGCTGTGCTGAATGTTGACGAACACCTGGAAGAAGAACGCGTCGACCGGCACCAGTTCCCGAATGTTGACGCTGAATGCTACCAGCACACCCGCGTTGTGACGCAGGTAAATCATGATCAATTCGACCAGCAACGGCAGAAAACAGATCACATAGAACGCGGCGAAGAGTTTGGAGTTGAACGTTCCGCGCAACGCGTGACGCGGAATGATCAGGAAGCGGCTCCATTCCGGTGTCAGCGGGCCGGCGTAACGTTTGTAGGTCTGCTCATAGACCGCCATGACCGTTCTCCATTGCCTTCAGGAAAATGTCTTCGAGTGAGTCGCGCTTGTAACTCAAACGCCGCAGTTGCACTTGCTCCTCGGCGGCGACGCGATAGAGGTCACGCACCTCGATGCCGTTCTGCAACACCACCTTCATGCGCGACGCGTTGGTGATCGCATATTCGCAACCGAGTTTCTCGAGTGCTTCGGCAAACCGCTTTTGATCGCCGCGTGTTTCGAGCATCAGGAACTTGCGGTTCGACTTCCGCTCTTCTTCGAGATTGCAATAGACAGCGATCTGCCCGTCACGCAGGATCAGGATCTCGTCGCAACACTCTTCGACGTCGAGCAGGAGATGCGACGACAGGACGATGTTTGCCTGGCCACTGTCGCGAATCTCGCGGATGAGTTTGATCATGCGGAGTCGCGCCGGGGGATCGAGTCCGTTGGTTGGTTCGTCGAGGAAGATCAGTTTCGGCCCGTGGACGATCGCCTGCGCCAGTTTCGCGAGCTGCTTCATGCCGAGCGAATAAGTTTCGAGTCGGCGATAACGTGCTTCGCCAAGGCCGACATAGAACAACGCTTCATGCGCGCGTTCGAGCGCGGCTTCCGGCGGCAGACCGGACAGTTCGCCCATCAGACGTACAAAGTGCACCGCGTTCATCTTCGCGATGAACGAATCGCGCTCGGGCATGTAGCCGATGAGCGATTTGATCTTCTTTGCGTCGTCGACGATGTCGTGACCGAAGATCTGCGCCGTGCCGGCGGTGGGTTCGTGAAAACCGAGCAGCGTGTGAATCAGCGTCGTCTTGCCGGCGCCGTTTGGTCCCAATAGACCGATCGCCTTGCCACGAAGATCGCCGCGCAGAATTTTCAGGATCGGGCGGCGACCAAACGTCACACTCAAACCATGCAGATCGATGACCGCCGGTTCCTGGTAGGTCGTCTGAGTTGTGACTTCCTGTTCGCTTACGGTAGCGGGGAGTGCCATGCTCATTCTTATAGCGCTGGGTCTTGATAATTCCAAACGAAACCGAGACCAAAAACAGTACCCATCAGCAGAAAAGCGCCGATGCATGCTAACGCTTCCGAGGGCGCTAAAGTTCTGCCTATCGCCAGTATCTCGATCAAAAAAACAGGAATGTTCAACACGATAGCTGAGGCGAGAGGAAACAGCACCATAGGACGACAACCACCGAGACGCTGTCGCAACCAGAAGAGCGACGGCGCATAGGCGAGTGAGAAGACGAGCGCCGCCACGATCAGCGAAGTGATCGTGGCGGTGTTCATGTTCGAGGCACTGAGATCCTGTGCTCCTGTGAGAGAGAATGCTGACAGGAGCAACAGGAATCCAGTTAACCAACTACCCAGGGAGATGGAAAGCAACTTCATGTAATGCGTAGAGCTTAGTGCTTAGTGCTTTGGTCTTTGGACTTTGGTCTTCGGTCTTGGGTCTTTGGTCTTTAACTAAGTACTAAGTACAAAGCACCAAGTACAATTCAAAGCGCAAAGACCCAAGCCCAAAGCCCTACTTCTTGCTCATGCCCCGTTGAATGATGCTCTGCATCTCAAGCGAGTTCGGCATTCCAAGTAACGTCGCCGGGCTAAGACCAAATGGTCCACCTTCGGTGTTCGCCATGAACGTGATGCTGTCTCCGGTGGCGTAAGCGTAAGCCAGCGTCGGCGCCATCCCATCGGTAATCGCCTTCACGGCCTCCGATGGTCCACTCGGAAGGTTCTTCTGCGCAGTGCTCGCCAGTCCGGCCGGA